>Ga0265293_10002778_pt1 | contig 34063 bp, 26 predicted proteins | sample Munlanlewell138R_FD_192505 | JGI IMG/M metagenome (GOLD analysis project Ga0265293, IMG submission 192505) | Leachate microbial communities from a municipal landfill in Southern Ontario, Canada - Leachate well 138R | ecosystem: Engineered > Solid waste > Landfill > Unclassified | place: Canada... | reverse complement strand
GCTAAGAGAGATGCTGCAGGAAATTGAGTTTGTCGAAAAACAGGCTTTTAGCTGCTGCGACGAGCCGGCTTTTTACGGGGAGCTTACGCAGGTGAATCCACGCTATGTAATTCTGGCCGGTATCGAAACGCATGTGTGTGTGTTGCAAACCTGCATCGACCTGATCGACAACGGTTTTCATCCGGTGGTGGTTGAGGATTGCGTGGGGTCGCGCAACCCCAACGACAAAAACATAGCCATCCGCCGCATGCAGCAGGAAGGCGCCATGATTACCACCAGCGAATCGATACTCTTCGAATTGCTGCGCTTTTCAGGTACCGAGGAGTTTAAGAAAATTTCTAAGCTGGTAAAATAGGGTCAGAGAGTTACAATTCTCTAATCCCAATTCACATTGCCGCCAATACAAGTTTCTGCTATGGAAATATTTGCAGATTGTATTCGCAAATTAGACTAATTCACGCGAGAAATAATTAGCCGAAATTCGCTTCATTAGCGGAAATTGGCGGATGGTTTTAAACCGGATCTACATTCACCACCACGCGGGCAGCTTTGTGGGCGCTGGTAGTTTTGAAATGGTCGATGGCTTGGGCAATCACAAGTTTCATCTGGTGGGTGTGGTCGTTTTTTTCGAGCTTGACGAGGATATTTTTCAGGAAATAGTTTTTGATGCGCGAAACCACCGGAAACTCCGGCCCCAGGATTCGCTGTCCCAGCCGCTGGCGGAGCAGGGCAGCCAGCTCGGCGGCGGCTTCATTCACCACTGCGGCATCTTTGTGCTGCAACTGTAGCTCTATCAACCGGTAAAACGGCGGATATTTGAATTGCTGTCGCTCCTGCAACTGACTTCTGAACATCAGGTCGTAGCTGTTGTCGATCACATAACGGATCACGGCATGATAAGGGTTGTAGGTTTGGATGATCACCTTGCCGCGTTTATTTTTGCGCCCTGCCCGTCCGCTCACCTGCGCCATAAGTTGAAAGCCGCGCTCGAAGGAGCGAAAGTCGGGATAGCTCAGCAGGTTGTCGGCGTTGAGGATGCCCACCACGCTCACATGGTCGAAGTCGAGGCCTTTGGTCACCATCTGTGTTCCTATCAATATATCGATGCGCTGCTCTTCAAAGTCGCTGATGATTTTCTGATAAGCATTTTTGGTGCGTGTGGTGTCGAGGTCCATGCGTGCGATGCGTATTTTTGGGAAGATGATGGCCAGCTCGTCTTCTACCTTTTCGGTGCCAAAGCCTTTCATCATCAGGCCGGTGTGGCCGCACTCCGGACAGCGGTCGGGCACCCGCTCGCTGTAGCCGCAGTAGTGGCAGCGCAGTTGGTTATTGTATTTATGATAAATAAGCGTAACGTCGCAATGCTTGCACGAAGGCATCCAGTGGCAGGTGTCGCACTCCAGCCGCAGCGAGAAGCCGCGGCGGTTTTGAAACAGGATCACCTGCTCCTTTTGCGCAAGCGCCTCCTCCATATTTTTCAACAAAAATGAGCTGAAGTGCGACTTCATGGTCTTGCGATGCGTTTCGTTGCGCAGGTCAGCCACAAGTATTTCCGGCATCTCTATTCCGCCATAGCGGCTGTTAAGTTCTACAAGGTTGTATTTATTAAAAGCCGCGTTATAATAACTCTCGATGGAGGGCGTGGCCGAGCCGAGCACCGTGGCGGCGCCGTGCATGCTGGCCATCATAATGGCGGTGTCGCGCGCCAGGTAGCGGGGCGCAGGAGCATATTGTTTGTAGGAGCTGTCGTGCTCCTCGTCCACAATCACCAGCCCCAGGTTGCTAAAAGGCAGAAACAGCGCCGAGCGTGCGCCCAGAATGATCTGGTATTTACCGGGTTCGGCACCCGCGTTTGCCGGATGTTGCAACACGCGGTTCCAGATTTCTACCCGTTCAAACTCGCTGTATTTGGAGTGATACACCCCCACGCTGTCGCCAAAATAGCGCCGCAGGCGGTTGATGATCTGTGTGGTAAGGGCGATCTCCGGCAACAGGAAAAGCACTTGTTTTCCCTGTTTTATCACCTGATGGATGAGCTTGATGTAAACTTCTGTTTTTCCGCTGGAGGTAACGCCATGCAGCAGCGTCACTTTTTTTTGGTTCAGGCTTTCGCCGATTTTTTCACAGACCGCTTGCTGCTCCGGGGTAAGCGCCAGGTCGTCGGGCGAGGTCACTGCATCGAAAGCTTGCAGGCGGCTGGTAACTTTTTCAAAAATTTCAAACACACCTTTTTTCTCCAGCGCCGTCACCGTTTGGGCTGTTGCGGCATTGGCAGTTAGTTCGGTGCGGGGAAGCGCTTTGCCGGTGTATGCCTCCGCGCCGGCCAGTTGCAGAAAAGTCATCAGCGCCTCGAGCTGCCTATAGGCTTTTTTTTCGAGTTCCGAAAAGAGCTGGTGCAGCGCGGTCTCATCACGGTAATCCGCCGAAAGGCGTACATGCGTCTCCACCTTGGCACGGTAGCGATCGCGCAATTCCTCCTCCACCAGCACCACCTTTTTCTCTATCAAAGTTTTGATGAGCGGTATCACCTTTTTGTACTCCACTATTCTGGACACCTCCGAGATGGTGAGGGTTTTCTGTATGTCGATGGCCTCGGCCACCAGGTATTCCTTTTCGTTGAGTTGATCGGTTTTTCCGTCGAAGTCGGGATGCTGCACGATGCGTGTCTCGCTGGCCAGCTTTAGCGCCGAGGGCAGCGCGGCATTCATCACCTCACCCGTCGTGCACATATAATATTCGGCTATCCATTCCCACAGGTCGAACTGCACCGGCTTTACGACAGGCTGCTGGTCCAACACCGAAAGGATGTATTTAGGAACGTATTTCTCCGGCACCTTTTGATGCACCGAGCGGATCAGGCCGGTGTAGATTTTCTGGCGGCCAAACTGCACCACTACGCGCCGCCCCGGCTCTGCCTCGCCATTCATCTGGTAAGGCATCCGATAGGTAAAAGTGCCGGGCACAGGCAGCGGCAATAGTACTTCGGCAAAAAGTGTGATGCGTTCCATGCTGTTTCTTTTTTTGCACATTTATAATAAAGGTGTGTGCCGGGCAAAAATAGCAAGGAAAATCTTAGGAGAGCCGAAGAGTTTTATGTAAAGGGATTTGTGCAAAGCAAAAAAATAATCCATTGTTGTTCAGTTGAAATTTGCGGATTCTTTGCTACGCTACCCATGACAATGGTTTGCGAGATTAATGATTTTGTTTCTTTGAAATAGATTTCTCCCTTCAAACTTTGCTACGCAATGTTTTCCAGTCGAAATGACAAACGCTACGGTATGATTGGGGGAGGCGGGGTCGGGCGCTTCGCGCCCGACCCCGCCTCCCCTCCACCATTTGCGCCCGCGAGCGGTCATTCCGAATGAAGTGAGGAATCTCTTAGCTACCTTGTCGACTTGAGAAATTATCCTGTCAGTTTTCTGTAGGAGGAATCTGCATTAGCGACAATGTGAATTGAGAAATTTAACAAAATAAATTTACGGGTTCTCTTGTTAGTTGAGAAATTTCTTTTTACTTTTGACGCCTTAAAAGGTGTTAAAATGAAAAGCATTAATTTACATAGCGCTGCCGCCGCCCCCCGCGGAAATTGTTTCCTGCGACGGGAACAAGAATTTATTGCAGCGTAAAAACCAACCTTTCATGGATACTTTCTCACCAGCCGCCAACATCTTCTCTTCGCAGCAACTACATTCAGCAATTTACTCATCACACCATAAAATCTGCTATCCAAAAGCTGCGGCTTTTTCTTTTCAGTTTATCCTGACTTACCTGCTGCCATTTCCTTAAATTTTTGTTTTTTAATAAAATGCCCTAAACCTTTAAATTTTATAACGATGAAAATTTTTAAACTTACAATACTTTCTTTGGCAGTATTCGCTTTGGCTGCCATTACATATTCCTGCTCAAAGCAGGATCAAGCGGAACCGGTAAGTTCCACAACCGAAATCTCCCAATCCGATGCCGACATCCTGATGGAAAACAAGATCAGGGCGTTTAAAAGCAAAATGGAATTCTTGCGCGAAAACCCTTCGTACAAAAGCGGCGAAAGCATGAGCGTGGACAGCGCCGTGTGGTACATGGAAGCCGCTTCGAATTATACCTATAGCCATGCAAGTAATACTTATAACGAATTGGTTGTGGATTCAATTAACATAAATGTGCCCACACACAATGGTCAAATTCAATTGAATGATATGCTTACAGCATATGATGAAATGATTAATGACATCTCAGAAAGTTATTACGCTATTCCGAATGAAGAAAAGTACCTGGTTGTTAATGATGTTTCATTTATAGCAGAGGAAAGCGGTATTGTTACCCTTGGGATAATTGCAGGATTTGGTATTGACGAAATAAGTGGTACAAACGGGTTATTTGGTCACGAATGGTGGTTTGGTCACGAGCTAGGTGATTGTGACTTTAATAATCCCGGAACAGATGCAGCAGAACAAATTGAGGACAAGATTCTTTTAAGAAAAGGAACACCGTCAGGCGATATTAGGTATAGCAATGTGGAAACCTTTAGTATCCAAGCTGATGGATATTTAAATACTGAAGATCTGATCCCTTATGATAACATGTACGATTATTTGATGTTCTATATGTGGGATCCCTACAACGGCACTATGCCGAATGTGCATTACTGTGTCTCTGTAGAAGAAATGAATTTCTATCTTCTTGCCGCTGAATATATTTTAAGCCATGACCAGCCACAATTTGTAAGGCCTCCAGGCAAAACCCTGATAACAATCGACATGAGGGGTGATGGGTTTTATCCACTTGAAGGAACCCTTGCAATGCACTATGCGATTGTTACCTACGGTATACCGTTCATCTGCATTGATCCACCAGATAATCTTTAAAACTATTCAAATTATACACCATCACTGGAGGATTTTATCAGTGATGGTGTTTTAATATACTTTAATGTTAATCAATGCATCATGAAACCTTTAATCTTATTCTTTCTCTTAGTAATTTCAGCCTTATCGGGCAATACTCAAAATACATTTGAACTACTCATCGAGGGCAAATTGGATCAAACGACAACATCGCTAGTCGAAACTAATGAATACTATGTTTTTTCTGAGATTTATGGAGTCATCTCACACCCTGGTGCCAAAACCAATCTTTACAAGACTGATAAACAGGGAAACATTATTTCGATGGTTGGTGTTAAACCGGAACTCTATGAATTTGTTTTAACTAACTTAATTTTCGAAGGGAATGGCAAATTTACAGGATTTGGATTTCAAAAGACTACCGAAGAATCGGCAGCCTATTTTACCATTTTAGAATTGGATGAAAGCTTTTCCATAGTAACAGAAAAGCAATATCAAACAGGGTTTTATTACTTAGACTATATAAACGTAGAAAAATCTAATGGCGATTACCTAATAGTCGGCAGTGGGCAATACAAACCCTTGCCCCATTATAATTTGTTCTCATACCTGGTCAATTCTGCCTATGATACCATCAGAAGCAAGGTTTATCCCGAGGAGGGATTAATTGTGGCATTTGATATTATCCCCGTGGTTGATCAAAACTATTTTAAAGTATTTACCAGGGGGTTCGGGCTGCAATTCAGTTCTCCAGGACAGATTATATTAATAGACAATAGCCTAAACAGGATAAAATACACTGAAATTCCTGAATACGTTTTTTCATATATGGATGCAAAGTATATTGATGATGCTCATTACCTGCTTTCCGGCAAAAAAGATATCATTGATGAAAACAGGCAGACAACAAAACTTGCACTAATGCGCATGGATACTGCTGATGTGATGCAGGAAATCCACTTATTCGGCTCTGAAGACACGATTACTTACCCTGGTTTTTACAGCAATCTTGATTTTGTGGATGAAAATGCAATCTATTATGCAGGCGTCAAAAACCTGGCTTTTAATTACTATACACCGGTAGATTCCTGGTTTTTCCTCAACAAACTCAATAGTAATCTCGAAGTCCAGTGGCAAAAGTTTTATGGTGGCGATGCCTACTATAACCTTTGGAATGTCTTAGCCACCCAGGATGGCGGTTGCCTTATGGCCGGCACCAGATATGACTATATTACCCAAACAAATTTGCGGGATCTTTATATCCTAAAAGTAGATGCAAACGGCCTGATTGTCGGTACCGGAGAAGAACTGCCCAGCATCTCAGTGCAGGATGCTATCGTGTATCCCAACCCGGGCAACGAATACTTTCATATCCAGTCGGGCCCGCAAATCAGCGGTGCTTTGTTCGAGCTTTTCGATCTTAGCGGAAACCTTGTGCTTACTACCACCCTTGATGAAAGAGTGGAAACGATAAGCACCATCCGGCTTTCCACAGGAACTTATCCTTACCGGATTACTTTCGATAACAAAATGGTTGGTTCGGGTAAGTGGCTGAAGAAGTAGGATTTTAAGTCGCACCGTGAATAGCACAAAGCAGTTCTGCTTTATTTTGGATAACTGCTTTTCGCTTAGCGGAAATTCACGGTGTGGCTTATTTTAGCATTTAGTCATCCGATGAATCGCTTAAGGAAGTAGCTTTGTTTCAATAAGCAAGGAGTCAAATTCCTAAGCACTATTCATCGGACGACTTTTTCGGATATTCGTTTTTCGAAATCGGTACTGCGCACCAACGAGCATATCAAATGAGCTACACACAATGAGTAGTGCCGGAGCTTTCAAATATTAAAATACGGAAAGGATAAAAAACCTCGTCAAACGCAAGTTGCCCGTTCCACACATAGCAATCTGCTGGTATCCTATATTTATTCTACTTTTGGATCGTTTTGATTGTTGCATAAAGGGCAGCTAAATAGTTAAGAAAAATGATGATAAAGAAAGTTTGGAAGTATGGATGGCAAATGGTGCTGATGGCGGTGGTAGTATTTTTTGTCGGGCGTTGTGCCAATCCGGTGACGCCCGGAGGCGGGCCACGCGACACGCAGCCGCCGACAGTCCTGGGCAGCGTCCCCGAAAATCAGGCCGTCTTCTTTAATAAAAAATCTATCGTACTTCATTTTGATGAATTTGTAAAAATAAAAAGCCCGGATCAGCAGGTGCTCATATCACCGCCGCTCGAAAAAAAACCGGAATACAGGCTTCGTGGCAAGTCGCTAATAATCGATCTGAAATCGGAGCTGGAGCCTAACACCACCTACACCATTTTCTTTGGTAATGCCATCGTGGATCTGGCCGAAGATAATCCCCTGACCAATTACAGCTATGTTTTTTCCACCGGCGCCTACATCGACTCGATGGCCATTGCCGGCCAGGTGCTTATGGCCTTCAACCGGCAGCCTGTCGAAGACGTTTTTGTGATGCTTTATCCGCCGCACATCGACACGGTGCCTGCCGACTCGCTCCCCATGCTCGTAAGGCCGCTCTATGTTGCCAAAACCAATAAGCAGGGACAATTTCTTTTGGCAAATCTTCGCAACGAGCCGTACCGGATTTTTGCTTTGAAAGATCTCAACAGCAATTACCTCTTCGATCAGCCGGACGAAGAGATTGCCTTTATCGATTCGTTGCTGATGCCCGAGGCGATAAAGCATGTCCACTTTTCTAACACGGCTTCCACAGACACGCTTGACGCGGATTCCATTTTTGCCGAAAGGCCAATTGCTGATACGCTTGGCGCGGATTCCATATTTGCCGAAAGGCTAATTGTTGATACCCTTGTCGTGGATACCATTGCCGGCGACACTTTTCTCACCGACAGCGTCAGTGTTAGGCACGACCAAGCTTTTTATATCCTGGCCATGTTTAAGCAGGTGGATTCAACGTTGCGGATAGCCTCGGTGGAGAGTTTTTATCCGCCGCGGTTTCAGATCAATTTTACGGCGCCGGCAACAGATCCTCATTTGCGGGTGCTCCGCGGGACCTCTGAACCCGATTGGAACATCATGCAAACCAGCCGATACAACGACACGATCGTATGGTGGGTTACCGATACAACTATCGACAGCCTGCACCTGGAAGTTTCTAATCGGGATGAAGTGCTCGACACACTTTTACTGGCTTTTGCGCCACCCGACAAAAAGCCTGCGCGGAGGTCGAGGGGCGATGAGGAGCAGGAGCGACCCGAGCGAATTGGCATCTCTGCTAACGTAAAGGGACGGAAACTTGATTTGGGCAAACCATTGGTTTTATCAATGGATGCTCCCCTTGCCCGCTTCGATTTTAGCCGGACGATGCTGGTGGAGGGTGCGGATACTTTGGGGGTAGCGCCTTTTGTGGCTCTCGACAGTATCAAACTTAAATTTCAGCTCCAACATCCGTTAAAGGAGGATATGCAGTATCAGATCACTTTCTCCGATTCTATCCTTTACAGCATCTACGGCCTAACCAACGATTCGTTGGGATTTACTTTTAGCACGGGCAGCCCGCGCGAATATGGCAACATCATGCTGAACGTAAACCTCGACAGCGCTGCCACATCCTATATTATTCAATTGCTTGATGCTAAAGAGCGCGTCCTGCGTGAGTTTTATCTTACCGAATCGCAAAAGTTGCAAATGGATTTTTTAAAACCAGATACCTACCTCATAAAAGCTATTGCCGACCGGTGGCCCAACCGACGCTGGGACACCGGAGTTTACACCGAAGGCCGGCAGCCCGAGCGGGTGTACTATTTCCCTGATGAGCTAATAATAAGAGCCAACTGGGACATCGAAAAGGCGTGGAAATTGCCCTGATGATTTAACCTGCTTTATTCACAAACTTTTATAGAGCACGGATCAGCGTTCCATTACTACAAGTGATGAATTATTCAGCTTAAAAAGTGGGAGTAGGGGAGGGCATTTGAAAAGATACAACACATCGGTTTCGCCAAAAGAGGAGTTTTTCAGCTCTTTGCGGCACTGCTATTCGTTGCAACGATTGATGCAATCTATCAAATCAGTAAGTGCATGGTTGCGGATCGAGTAGAAAATTTGTCTTCCACGACGTCTGGAGACGAGCATGTTTTTGTTTTTTAAAATATTAAGATGATGTGAAGCAGCAGCTTGCTCGATTTCGAGCTTGGTGTAAATCTCGGTAACGTTCAAGGGTCTTTGCTCAAGCAACTCGATAATGGCGATGCGCATTGGATGGCCAATGGCTCTGAGGCGGCTGGCGGCAGCTTCGAGCTTTTCGGGATCAATCTTCGTTTTTTTATCCATAGCGCTAAAAATTTTGCAGCAAATTTATAAAAATAAAGGCTCCTGCTGCAGAAGATTGTTTATTGATCGACAAACAAACTTGTAAATTCAAATTTGGTTCCGTCGAAAAGGCCGGCGTCGCTGAGCTTGAGTTTTGGAATAACCAGCAGCGCCATAAACGACAGCGCCATAAAAGGAGCTTCCAGCGTTGTCCCCAGCTGGCGGGTGAGGTGATTGATTTTTTCGTAGGCGGCGGCAGTTTTATACCCATCGTCTGCCGACATCAGTCCGGCCACCGGCAAAGGCAACAGATGCTCCTGCTCACCATTCACCAGCACAATCCCGCCTTTGCTTTCTATCAGCAGATTGATGGCGCGCGCTATTTCAGCGTCGGAGGTGCCTGCAGCAATAATGTTGTGGCTGTCGTGCGCCACCGTGCTTGCAATGGCGCCGCTTCTGAAACCCAGGTTGTGAATAAAAGCGATGGCTGGTTCCGCTTTTTGATAACGGTTGATCACCACCAGTTTTAAAATATCGCGATCAATATCTGCAACCACCAGGTTGTTTTCAGTTTTTGGCGCAACAATCATTTCCTCGGTGATCAGTTCGCCGGGGGTCACTTTTATCACGCGCATCGCATCACCCAACGCTTTTACTGCAAGCTGTTCCGGTGCTATTTTCTCAGCAACAAAATGATTGGGGGTGTTTGCTTTTACGCTTTTTATTAGTGTTTCTCCGTTTTCGGCTACCAGCGTGCCGCGGATATAGGTTTTTAAAACGTCGAAATCTTTCAGGTCTTTCACTACGATCAGGTCGGCATCGTCGCCGGGCTGCAACAGGCCGACTTCCAGGTTATAATGATCTACAGGGTTCAGGATGCAACTGCGCAGCACTTTCATGGCCGGGTGGCCGGCGGCAACAGCACGCCTTACCAGTTGGTTGATGTGTCCTTTTACCAGATCGTCGGGATGCTTGTCGTCGGAGCAAAAGAGCACCTTGTCGGCATGGTCTTCGAGCAGCGGCACCAGCGCCTCAAAGTTGCGTGCCGCGCTGCCTTCACGAATCTGTATCTTCATGCCATATTTTATCTTATCCAGCGCTTCTTCCATGCTGAAACATTCGTGGTCGGTAGTGATGCCGGCGCCGATGTATTTGCGTGCCTCGTCGCCTTTGAGGCCGGGCGCGTGGCCATCCACAGGTTTGTTGTGTTTGCGTGCTGCCGCCAGCTTGGCCATCACTTCGGCGTCGTTGTAGAGCACGCCCGGAAAGTTCATCATCTCCGAAAGGTAATAAATGTCGGGTCTGGCCAACAACGTATCAAGCTGTTGGGCATCGATCACCGCGCCGGAGCTTTCAAAGCCGGTGGCCGGCACACACGATGGCGCACCAAAGAAAAATTTGAAAGGCACCTGTTTGCCGTTTTCTATCATGTAATCTACACCTTCCATCCCAAGTACATTGGCAATTTCGTGTGGGTCGCTAACGGTAGCCACCGTGCCATGCACCACCGCCAGACGCGCAAATTCCGATGGTATCAGCATGCTGCTTTCGATGTGTACGTGGGCATCGATAAAGCCCGGCAGGATGTAGTGCTCACCGGCGACTTCACCCAGCGCGATGGCTGCAATTTTACCGTCGCGGATTACAACTGTTCCTTTAAAAATCTTTTCCCGAAGCAAATCCACGATGTTTCCTGAAAGGCAGATTTCTTTATGCTCGTGCATGATGGCTTGGTTTTTAATCATTGTTGTCGGGTTAACATAATTTCCTCTTAAGAGATTCTTCTCCGCCGGTTGGCGGATCAGAATGACAAGGCATTAGGGTTTTTGAGAGGGCTAAGCTGGCGGCGAAGCCGCCAGCTTAGCCCTCTCTCCTCCAACTCATCGCAAGCCTTTGTCATTCTGAGCGTAGCGAAGAATCTGTTGTTTTTAACCGGACATCAGTGATTTTTAATACAAATATTTGATTAGTGTTTTAATAAATTCCAAAAAACAAATTCCAACTGTTCTCAACGGTTTGGTTTATTGTGTTTTGATTATTGAGGTTTATTTGTGCTTTGTTTTATTGGCTTTTGGGATTTCCCTTTTTAGTTGTTGCGCTTGGTGTGATAGGCCACTTTTTCGAGCGAGGTGATTACGTCGTACTCTTCGAGATAAACGTGGTTGGGCAGGTTGAGCGGCTTCGACGAAAAGTTGAGGATTCCTTTGATGCCGGCCTGCACAAGATGTTCGGCGGTTTCGGCAGCTTTGTCCACCGGCACGGTGATGATGCCAATGCTGATGTTCAGCTCCGCCACTTTTTGCTGCAACAGGTCGATATGAAACACCGGAATGCCGGCATAAAGCTGGGCTGTCTTCTCGGGATTGACATCAAAAGCGGCCACGATTTTCAACTTGGGACGCTTGCCGCCAAAATATTTCAGGATTGCTTTGCCCAGATTCCCCAGCCCCATGATGCACACCTGCTGTCCGTTCTCGGTGTCGATGATGCTGCCGATCAGCTCGATGAGTTCTTTCACATCATAGCCCTTGCGCAGCGTGCCGCTGTAGCCGATAAGCATAATGTCGCGGCGCACCTGCACGGGCGTGATGTGTAGCAGTTGCGCTATCTCGTGCGAAAAGATAAACGATTTGCCGCTGTTGAGCGTCACCAAAAGGCTGCGTCGGTACTGGCTCAGACGCTCCACGGTTTTATCAGGTAAGTGCATACTTTCTGTTATTGTTGGTGCAATATTACAACTTTTGTGGTAAAATGTTTACCGAAGGTGCAGCGGAGCTGAATCGTCGGAAGGAAGCAATTTCAAAGCCAGGCAGCATGTAAAATTATTGGTGCGCAGACATGCTACAAGAATATTCTTATTGAGTTTGGCGGCTAAAGAATCATGCTTTAAGCAAATCGGGGAGCCTTTTTAGATTTTAATAAACGAATTTGGATAAAACTTGTGTCATAATGGATACATAAAAAGAAGGGAAAAGAGAGGTCAAGAGAAATATCAGATACTATAATCTGGATGCTTTTCTTTCGGTGGGTTATCGGTTAATTCAAGGCGGGGAACCCAATTCCGCCAATGGGCAACCCAACGGGCTCATAGATCAGAATATAATGAGCTACGAATGCTTTAAAGATAACCTTCCCCACTCACCTCCCATCACTCACCTCTCACTACTCCCCACTCACCTCTCAGTAGCTTGTCAACTTACTTGTGTACTTTTTTAATAAACTCTTCTACCTCCGGGATTCCGCCCTGATATACCAGGTAGCCGTTGTAAGGCTCGCGTGGGGTAATTTCATCGTTGATGGGCGTTAGCATCAGTTTTTTCACCTCTTCCGGGTCGTCGGTTTGTCCGAGTGCCCAGCCGAGTTTTATAAAAGCTACTTCGGGCAGCATGTTGCCGGCAGGGATGATGCCTTTGGCCATCATGTCGCGGCCGGTATCGTAAACGAACATGTGCACATAGCCCCAGATGGTTTGCAGGGTCATGTACATATGCACACCTTTGGCGTGGGCACGTTCGATGGCCGGATAGAGTTCTTTGTTGACGTGCCCCAGTCCGGTGCCTACTATTACGATGCCTTTGTAACCCATATCCACCATGGCATCGAGGATGTCGGGTTTCATGGCCGGATAGTAATAAAGCATCGTCACCTTGTCGTTGAAGTAGGGTTTGATGGTTACGTTGCGGTCGCGGCGACGCGGATGATAATCTTTTTTGATGTGTGTGATTCCTTTGCGGCTTACCATAGCCAGCGGCGTGTCGCCGATGGTGCGGAAAGTGGAACGATACGACGAGTGCATCTTGCGCACGCGTGTGCCTTTGTGCAGCAGGCCATACTCGTCGCTGGTGGGGCCAAACATACACACCATCACCTCGGCAATGTCGCCATGACCGGCAGCGTAGGTGGCGTGCATTAGGTTGAGGGCGGCATCGGAGCTGGGGCGGTCGCTTGAGCGCTGCGAGCCTACCAGCACAATGGGCACAGGCGAATTTTGCACCATAAATGTGAGGGCTGCTCCGGTGTGGTGCAGCGTGTCGGTGCCGTGTCCGATGACGATCCCATCGATGCCGTTTTCGATTTCTTTGCCGATGGCTTTGGCCAGCGAAATGTACTGCTTTGGCCCCATATTCTCACTGAATACCGCAAAGACTTTTTCGGTGGTGAGGTTGCAGATGTCGGCAAGCTCGGGCACGGCGCCATACAATTCGCCTGGCGAAAAGGCGGGTATCACCGCGCCGGTGCGGTAGTCGAGGCGCGAGGCGATGGTGCCGCCGGTGCCGATAAGCTTTACGGCCGGCAGGTTTTCGGTGTAAGGAAATTCCTTCTCCGGAATCTTGTAGTTGGCTTTTTTGTAGCCTGTTTCCACCATGTCGGTGATGGTGCTGATGTCGATGCCTACGTTGTATCCTGTCGGAATTTTCATCACAATATGCTGGTCGTCGTCGTTTTCGGCGCGGGGCAGTATGGTTCCCTGAAAAGCGCCGCGTGAAGTGTTCACGTCGGCTTGTCCCCACACCCGCACGTTGTATTTCTCGAGCACTTCGCGTGCACCGCCTTTGTAACCCTGAAAAAAGTCTTCGTTCATTTTTTCAAAAAGTCTTTGATGTTATTCTCGATGCGGGTCAACACTTGTGTAGCGTCGGCTTTGTGAAAGGATTCGCCGGTGATGGATTCGTAAAGTTCGATGTAACGCTCCGACACCTGCTGCACAAAGTCGTCGCTCATTTCGGGCACGGCCTGGCCGGCTTGTCCCTGGAAGCCATTTTCCATCAGCCACTCGCGCACAAATTCTTTTGAGAGTTGCTTTTGTGGCTCCCCTTTTTGCTGGCGTTCTTCGTACCCTTCCCTATAAAAATATCGCGACGAGTCGGGCGTGTGGATTTCGTCGATAAGATAAATTTTCCCGTCGCGTTTGCCAAATTCATATTTGGTGTCGACCAGTATCAATCCTTTTTGCCGGGCCATCTCGCTGCCGCGCGCAAAAAGTGCTGCGGTATATTTCTCGAGTTGTTCGTAGTCTTCTTTAGAAACCAATCCCTGTTTTATAATTTCCTCTTTCGAAATATCTTCATCGTGGCCTTCGGTAGCTTTGGTAGTAGGTGTGATGATGGGTTGCGTGAAAGCCTCGTGTTCTTTCATCCCGTCGGGGATGGGGACGCCACAAATCTGGCGGGCGCCTTTGGAATAGCTGCGCCAGGAGCTGCCGGTAAGGTAGCCGCGGATGATCATCTCCACAGCAAACGGTTCGCAGAGCACGCCCACCGTCACCATCGGGTCGGGAACATCTATTTTCCAGTTGGGGACGATGTCGGCGGTAGCATCCAGAAATTTGGCGGCAATCTGATTGAGCACCTGTCCTTTGTATGGAATGCCGCGGGGCAGCACCACATCAAACGCCGAGATGCGATCGGTGGCAACCATCACAAGATATTGGTTGCGGATATTATAAACGTCGCGGACTTTACCTTTGTAAAGGCTCTTCTGCCCGTCAAACCGGAAGTTGGTCTTTATCACTGTGTTGTTCATCAGTTGGAGTATTTGAATTGTTACTATTTGTCGTCAGGTTGCTGTAAGCTTTGATGATGCGCGTTACGAGTTTATGTCGGATGATGTCTTTTTCGTTGAGGAAGATAAAGTCGATGCCGGGGATGTTTCGCAGGATGCGCGTTACTTGCACCAGCCCTGAGGATTGGTTGCGTGGCAGGTCAATCTGGGTAATGTCGCCGGTAACGATAAACTTGGCCGAGCGCCCCATGCGTGTGAGGAACATCTTGAGCTGGTTTTCGGTAGCATTTTGTGCTTCGTCGAGGATGGCAAAGGCGTTGTCGAGGGTACGGCCACGCATAAAAGCCAGCGGCGCTATTTCGATGGTGCCGTCTTCGAGGTAGCCCAAAAGCTTTGGCGGTGAGAGCATATCGCGCAAAGCGTCGTAAAGCGGCTGCAGATACGGGTCGAGTTTGTCTTTGAGGTCGCCGGGCAGGAAGCCCAGGTTTTCGCCGGCTTCTACTGCCGGGCGGGTGAGGATGATGCGGCGCACCTCTTTATTTTTCAGCGCCTGCACGGCCAATGCCACGGCGGTGTATGTTTTGCCGGTGCCGGCAGGGCCGATGGCAAAAAGCAGATCGTTGTGGCGGGCGCTGTCAACCATGCGCTGCTGGTTGGGCGAACGCGCCTTTATCACTTTGCCGTGCATGCCGTAAACCAGCACGTCGCTGTTGTCGAAGGCAGCCACCTGAATTTCATCCCCCTCGCCGCTCAGCAGGTCGCGCATGTCGCTTTCGCTAAGCTTACCAAAGCGTTCGTAGTGCATCAGCATGAGCTGAAACGTCCGCTCAAAATCATGAATCTCGCTTTTGTTGCCCAGCACTTTTACTTCCGTGCCGCGTGCTACAATTTTCAACTTCGGAAAGTGGGATTTCAGGAGATTAAGGTTGGCATCATTAACACCAAAAATTTCTAATGGGTTGTAGGTCTCAATGGATATGATTTTTTCTGTCATTCAGTAGTAAAAAAGTATGTTGTTTTAATGATTAGTAAGCTACAGTTTTTAATGCCCAAAAGTATCAAAATATCCTACCCCTCGGTAAGAAATACTAATTTTGACACCGAAACGAAAAAAACAGAAAAGCAGCACAGCACGATGCCAATAATTACTCTCTTGAGCGATTGGGGATCCCGGGATCACTATCAGGCCATGGTCAAAGCCAAGATCATAGGCCGCATGCCGGGTGCCGTCATCGTGGATATTGCCCACAGCATCCCGCCTTTCAATCTCAACAGCGCCTCCTTTGTGCTTCGCAATACTTTCGCAGAATTTCCGCGTGGCACCTTTCATCTTATCGACATCATGGCCGATGCTACCATCGAGATGCCGCACGTGGTGGTGCTTTACGACGGACATTATTTTATCGGCAGCGATAATGGTATTTTTTCGCTGGTGTTCGATCATGCTCCCGATCGCATCGTCGAAATCGATATGATTCAGGACACCGACACCTATACTTTTGCCACTTTCGATATTTTTATCAAAGTGGTGCAGCATCTCGACGGGGGGGGTACTTTGGAAGAAGTTGGCTCCGATCGTGAGGCGCTTACTACGCGCATTGCTTTGCGACCCGTCACCACGCCCGATCTTATCAAAGGGCACGTGATTTACATCGACCATTACGAAAATGTGATCACCAACATTACGCGCCCGCTCTTTATGGAGGTAGGCCGCAAACGGAATTTCGTGCTAACTTTTGGCGCTGCGCGCTACAGCGTTACCACCATCAGCCAGTCGTACAAAGACGTGGCACCGGGCGAGATTCTGGCTTTTTTCAACGCCACCGGCCATCTCGAAATTGCTGTGAGCATGGGCAATGCCGCCGGACTGCTGGGCATTCGGCACGACGACTCGGTAAGGATGGAGTTTATATAGAAGCTGTTGAACCCTTGGCGGCAGAAAAGAATATTAACAAAACCGTTGAGACGCTGAGACGCGGAGTAATAATGGGAATCAGAATTTTGGCAAACCGAACAATAGCAGAATCCGCATCATCTTTCATTATTATTAAATAAATTTACCCTCTGCACCTTTGCGGTAAAAAAGAAAGAATACAAAACCGCTGAGACGCTGAGACGCGGAGTAATAATGGGAATTAAAACTTTGGCAATCCGAACAATAGCAGAATCCGCATCATCTTTTTTCTTTTTTTAATAATTAATAAAAATCCCTCTGCACCTTTGCGGTAAAAAGGAAAGAATACAAAACCGCTGAGACGCTGAGACGCGGAGAAACGAACTCCCCTGATATCCAACCTTGTCACCTTATTATCATAGAAGAATGGCTGTGGCGACAATTGAATTGCGGTAATCAATAAAATAACTTTGTTGAAAGCTGGATTGTAGTCCTAATCTTCTTTCAAATTAAGATAATCCATCACATAGGTTACTAAAGCATTGGCCATATATGTTTTTCACCACTACTGACCGACTAAAAATTATAGATTCTTCGCTGCGCTCAGAATGACAAAGGTTTTCAAGGGTTTGTGAAGGTGAGGGGTGGGTGGCGGCGAAGCCGCCACCCACCCCCTGGTACTCCTAAGCAACTGTCATTCTGAACGAAACGCAGTGGAGTGAAGAATCTTAAACCAATATTATTAATTTAATCGGACGGTAGTGGTTTTTAACAAAAAAAAATCATCAAAATCAATTTAGATTTAAAAAGTATCAGAGTTGATTATCGGTGAGGATTTTACCGTTTTCGCTGATGAGCATCACGAAGCGGTCGAGGTGGCGGTTGCGGTAAATGATCTCGTAGGTTGTTTCGCCGTTTTTTTCTACCCTGATCACATTCATCAGCTCGGCCCGGGGAGCCAGCGCCACCATTACTACAGCAGGTGCTTCGGCTGCCTGCAGGTTGAGGCGTGTTTCGAGCAGCTCGCCATTTGCGCCAAGCATGGCAATCATCTCTTGTTGGTTGTGATGAAACACTGCCTCAAAGCCTTGCGCATTTACGTACCATTCCGTGTTTACTGCTTCAGGGAAAAGAGTGTCGAAGGCGGTGGCCACAAATTGCGGCGGGGTTATTTTGCCGGCACGGGCCATATTGTCGCGTATAGAAAGCATGGTGATTAATTTTCTCTTTTTAGACGCAAACAGCTTCAAAAGTCACTCTTGAGGAGCCTGTTTATTTACTTCCTGATACAAAAAAAGCAATCGTGCGCGCGCCCTTTTAAGGCGCATCTTGGCCGCGCTTTCGCTTATGCGCAGCGCGATGCCGATGTCGCGGATGGAGATGTTGTCGTGGTATTTCATCATCAGCAGCGCTTTTTCTTCGGGGTGTATTTCGTCGAGCAGTCGGATGAAGAGTTCTTCATCAAAAGCCTCGAAGTCTTCGTAGGCTTCGTCGATAATCTCTGGCAGATCCTGCAGGCTGTTCCATTCGGGATAATGCAGTTGTTTTTGCTTACGCAAAAAGTCGATACAATAATTATAGGTGATGGTGTAGAGCCACGACGAAAAGGCTGCTTCGCCACGAAACCCCGCCAGCCGCTCGAAGGCACGGATAAAAATAGCCTGCACAGCATCGCGCGACAGCTCCTTGTTTTTGAGCAGGCTGAAACTCTTGTCGGCTACCTTCTTGTGATACCGCTCATAAAGCACATCGAAAAGAGCCGTTTGGTGCTCTTCGGTAATCCGACGCACCAATTCTTCATCCTTCACCGCGCTGTATTTGGCTACGTTTGCCATGCTTCGTTCGCTTGTGTTAAAACGGGTGTAAAGTAAATGATTTTGCGTTGAACTGCCACTATCCATTCTATCCGGAAATACCGAACGCTGTTAGCCAATCCTTTTTTTATTTGGCGAAAGCCACCAACGGCAATGGATAGAACAATGGGAGGGATTATTTTTGATAAATGTGTTACTTTTTTGATGACCTCCGTCTAAATAGCAAATTTAGATCGACCTGCAAACAAAGCATCAGGCCGGGACAAAAAATCAAAGTCTTAAATAATAAATTAATTTTTTAAAACCTTTTGGAGGTAAAAATGAGAAACAAATTGTTTTCGTTGGCTATTGTAGCCATGTTAGTACTGGCCGCCGGATGCGCCAAAGTTCCACAAGCCGAAATCGACAGCGCCCAGGCCTCGTTGCAGGAAGCACAAATGGCAGGAGCTGAGATTTATCAGCCCGCACAAATGGCTGCGCTGCAGGATTCGTTCAACAAAGTAATGGAGCAGGTAGAAGCTGAGAAGTCGAAATTCTTTGCCAGCTATGCGGATGTAAAAGACAAACTGGCTGTCATTTCACAAAATGCTCTTCAGGTGCAGCAAAGCACTATCGAGCGCAAAGAGATGATAAAACAGGAAATTCAGGCTTCACTTGCCGAGATCAGTATGCTGTTGGCCGAAAATAACGCACTCATCGAGAAAGCGCCCAAAGGCAAAGAGGGCGTAGCTGCTCTGGAGATGATCAAAACGGATCTGAGCGTTATCGAAACCAGTGTTGCCGAGACCAACTCGCTGCTCGAAACCGGCGATCTTGTTGCTGCTCAGGGAAAAGCCAGTGCTGCCAAAGAAAAAGCGCTGGCCATCAATACCGAGCTGAAGACTGTGATGGAAAAAGCTGCCAGAAAAGGCAAGCGCTAATCTTCGGGTAGAATCGTAAAGATTTTATTTAAAAAACAACAGAGGCTGTCCGCTATTGATCGGGCAGCCTCTTATTTACGTTAAAAATGTCAACGCGCAAACACCGCTTCAAAACCATTCTTATCCCGGCAATCGTATTGATTGCGTTGGCCGGTGCCGCCTGGTGGGTCATCGCCAGCAGGCCTCAGCCGCCGATAGCCGAAATAGCGATGGCGCGCGAGAAGCTTTCGCTGGCACGCGCTGCCAACGCCAACATTTATATGCCAACCGACTTTAGGGAGGCTTCTGCATTGTACGATTCGGCCAACAGGACTTGGAAGGCTGAAAACGAACGGTTTTTCCTCCAGCGTAACTACGACCGTACCCGCGGCTTTGCGCACCTTTCGACACAAAAATCAGAACAGCTCGAAAAGAAAGCTCGCAATTATTCCTTTGACCTGAAGACAACCCTTAAAAAACGCATTTCAACCCTTAGAAACAAAACCGCTTATTTCAACAACCATTTCAGCGATTTGCCGCTCGATAAAGAGGTGCGGCACAGCTTTCAGGCGTCGGTGATAAGCCTCACCGAAGCCGAAACAGCTTACAAAGCTGCCAATTATTTGTTGTGTCACGAAAAAACCAAACTTGCTGCCGACGACATCGACTTTATCTACACCCAGACCCGCAACACACTGGAAGATTATTTTGAAAACTTTAGCGTTTGGGTCGAACGCAACAACGAAGCCCTGCGGCAGTCGAAAACTACTGGCGATTATGTGCTTGTGGTGAGTAAGTTTCAAAAGAAATGTTTTGTGTATCATCGCGGCGAACAGGTAAACGAACTGGATATCGAGCTGGGGAAAAACTGGATTGGCGACAAACGCCACCATGGCGATAAAGCTACCCCCGAAGGAAAATACAAGGTGACCAGGAAGAAATCGGGCAAACAAACCAAGTATTACAAAGCGTTGCTGATCGACTTCCCAAACAACGACGACCGCAAGCGCTTCGATGCCGAAAAGAAAAACGGTACCCTGCCGCGCCATGCCGACATAGGCGGGCTGATAGAAATTCACGGCGGCGGTGGCCGTGGCATCAACTGGACCGATGGCTGCATAGCGCTGACAAACGAAAATATGGATTGGCTCTACACACACACCATAGCAGGCACTCCGGTGTATATCATCGGCTCGCTGGTGCCACTCGAAAAACTTGTTGAATGGTAACGGGTAAGAACTTTAAACGATGGATAACAAAACCGAATTTATCGGAAGCAGCCGGGAGCTATGGCTGATAACCGTATCGCGCAACTTCTTTGGGAGCGTGCGTCAGTTGGTTCATCCTGTCCCACTGCTGGTGTGGCTGTCGATGTGGCTCTTGACGTCGGTTTTGGTTTTGCTGCTGTTTTTTCTGTTTGCAATCCCGTGGCTTCAAAATCTACAGCCTTTATTCCCGGCACCGCAGGCAAGGATAGAATCCACACTTGGCGATGTTGACCAATCGGCTGCGATGATGGCTCTGATAGAAAAAGACATTACCCGTCAGCAAAAGGTGCTTAAAGCCAAAATGCCCCGTACCAACTTTTTGGTCATCAATACGCGCGAGAATAAATTCACGCTTCGCTCCGGCGAGGAGGTGTTGCGTACCGGTTTTTGTTCCACCGGGAGCTATACGTTGCTGGTAAAATCGGACAAAGAAAAATGGGCTTTTCAAACGCCACGCGGCGTGCTGACGGTGCGAGGCAAGACCTCTTCGCCGGTGTGGATAAAACCCGACTGGGCTTTTGTGGAAGAAGGACTGCCCGTGCCCTCTGCCAATCATCCGTCGCGCTACGACTATGCCACTCTGGGCGACTATGCGCTCAATCTTGGCAATGGCTATCTGATCCATGGCACGCTTTATCAGCGATTGCTCGGAATGCCCGTGACGCATGGTTGCATCCGCCTGGGCGACGACGACCTGGAAGCCATTTATAAAGCTATGCCCGCCGGCGCCAAAGTTTTTATTTATTAAAAATAGAATTTTTAAGAATTCCCGATGTCAAAACAAGAAGCACCACGCGAATACCGGCGGTTGAAAAGATCGATAGCTTACCTGCTTGCTGCAGCCGTTGCCGCAGTAATTTTGTATGCTTCCACAATGGCTTTTATGGCAGTGCGTGTAACCTCGCAGCGACTAACCGAAGCGTATAACGCCGATCTGGCACACACCGAATATATTCAAGCGCACAACGATACGGCCTACCGGCAGCGGCTTGCCTACAACGCATTGCTCAAGTCGCGCGTAGCGATGCTGGCTGCCGATTCGGCCAGCCTCACCATCGACCTGGTGCAGCAAACCATAGCACTGGAGTTGCAAGGGGTAGCCGTTCACAAAGTTGCTATTGCCAAAAGCCAAACCAGCCGACTGTTCTCCCAAACCGACCCAGTGTATTGGATCAGGATGTTTTCGGAACCACACACTGCCGACAGCAGCGTATCATCGGTAAGCAAGCAGACATTTCTGATAAAGAACGCCCCGCGCGACACCACCGAGACCAATGCCTCAGCGCTGGCGCTGCCCGACACCTCGCTCAGTCAAGCCATCTTTTTTACACTCTGGCTTACCAACGGAATAGCCGTCAACGTTTACCAGCAGGAAGAGGCGGCCGGTTTTGCCAGACAGAAATACCACTTTGCCCGTCGAAAAGCTACGCTAAGTAGATTTATCCGCAGCATCATCCGGCTGGAAGTGCCGGGCTACACGCCAGCCATCGACATTTATATCCCTGCCCGCGACGCCCACACCATCTACAAAGCGCTTCCCATGCGGCCACTCATCACCATGAGGTTGGTGTAGAAGGATTGATCAAAATAAAAAAAACCCGAAAAAACTTCCGGGGTTTGCTTTCGTGCAGTTATGAAAAACAAATGGTTTTTTCACTCTGCTACCTCTGTGGTTTAAAAATAGAAATGTTAACCACACAGGGCATAGAGTGGGGCGCAGAGGACACAGAGAAAACCAATTAATTTTTTCTATTTTTGTAAAAAACATAGAACATAAAAGCAATTGAAATAAATTCAAAAACAGATTTTTCAGAGACAAATGAGGAAGCTATTTGGATGAAATTTCTTTCAAATAACCCGGCATTCGACTTTTTAAAAGACCCTAAAGAGGACATTTATTCAATTCCGGAGGATTTGATTGATAGCGAGAAGCAGAACCTTCTGGTTTCGTCATTTGTACAATAATTAGTTTTTTCGTAAAAAAGTATCGACAATGAACATAAAAACTGAAAAATTGGACTTAATCGAATGGATTTCAAGACTTAATGATTCTTCGGTGATCGAAAGACTTCGGGCGATTAAAGACGATTACACTAAATCAAAAGACTGGTATGCCGATCTAAATGACCAAGAACTTGCGTCCATTAACCGCGGATTGAAAGACATTGAGGAGGGACGGATGAATTCTCATGAATCAGCCAAACAGATTTATGGAAAATACCTATAAAATCATTTGGACTGATGAAGCATTGAAAAACATGGCGGATATTATTGGATATCTTGAGCAGCGTTGGACTGCACGTGAGATTCGGAATTTTGCCAGACTTTTAGACCGACAAATCAACTTGATTCGATCAAATCCTGAACTTTTCCCAATGAGTACGACATCGAGCCGACTCAGAAAGTCAGTTTTGACAAAATAAACAACGATTTATTACCGGATTGACGACAAAGAAATTCGGATTGTGACGCTATTTGATAATCGACAAGACCCAAAAAAACTGAAAGAGAACTAATTACGCCAGGAATAATCCGGCGCAGCCGCTTTAACCCCCGCACCTCCGCGGTATTTTTTCTTATTCCTTCATATTTTCCGCTGCGCCTCCGCGCCTCCGCGGTGAAAAACAAAGAAAAACCACAAAGCGCACGAAGTATATTCACAAAGTTCACAGAGGTTTGCCTCCGTGTCCTTTGCGCCTTCTCTGAGGTCTTTGTGGTTAAAAAAAATAGTGGAAATTCGCTCCATTGGCGGAAATTAGCGGACAGTCAAAAGAATCCGCGAATTCGCACGAATTATGCTAATTCACACGGGAAAAGCATTAAGAACCTTTCCTCCGCGCCTCCGCGGTTTACCTCCACCTACTCCTTTCCCTTCCAAAACCTCCATAAATCCTCTGGTGTCTCGCGTGGTTTCAGAATTTCCCATCCATCACCACTTCCATAATATCCAATTACTTTGGGCATTTGGCGGCTGTTGTAGCGCGACCATTGGCTGAGAGTGTAAGCGCCGGTGTCGTGGATGATCAGCCAGTCGCCTGCCTGGATTTGCGGCAGCGATATGTTGCGCCCTATGATGTCGCCCTGAAAACACAGCGGCCCGGCCAGCATATATTTTTGCGTGGCTTCTTCACTTTTCCGGGTGCCTGCCGCATCTGCCAGCGAATACTCATGCGACCACTGCTCCGGCAGGTAGCACTCGCGGATAAACATATCGGCACCCAGGTGAATCATCGCCGTGTTTACGCCGCCATTTGCAGTGCTACGTTTTACATACTCCACGCGGCTCACCGTGAAGCCTCCGTTGAGATGCACCCAGCGCCCGAACTCGGTGATAAGCCGGTAGGTGCCGTCAAAAAGTCCGGGCATCGTCAGCCGCAAATTATCGACGTATTGCTGCATTGTGGGCGGGTTGTCGGTGGGATGATAAGCCACGGGCAGTCCGCCGCCCATGTCGAAGGTGGTGATTTGCTGCCCGTGCCCATGTCGTGCCAGCTCCTGATTAATTTCTTCGGCAAGATCGTAAACTGCTTTTACGCCTTTGATGAGCAGCGGCAACGGACACCCCTGCGATCCCACATGCACATGCAAAGCGGTGAGCCACGGATGTTGCACGAAAAGATTTATAATCTCCTGCCGGTGTACCCGCAGCACGACGCCAAACTTGGAATAGTCGCCGGCTACGCTGGTGATGGCAATGGTTCCCGTCCCCACCTGCGGGTTGATGCGCAGGCCGATAATACTTTTTGTTTCGAGTGTCGGCAGGATTTCGGCGATGCGCGCCACCTCATCCAGCGAGTCGGCGTTGAGGCGAACATGATTCTGCAGTGCAAAACGTATCTCTTCGCGTGTTTTCACCGGCGAGTCGAATACAACTTTATCCGGCGTCACGCCCGCTTTGAGCGCCAGCACCAGCTCCGGCAGGCTGGCAGCTTCCAGCCCTACGCCGGCTTGCTTTATCTTTTCCAAAACTGATGGCAAAGGCATGGCTTTTACAGCAATGGCATGCAACGTCGTCGGCGGGAAAAGCTCCTTCAGCTCCACGATTTTCCCGTAAAGGTGCTGCAAGTTGTAAAATACAGCGGCGGTATCGTCGTCGGTAAGCAGCTCTGGCTGCGACAAAGCCGCTTTTAAAATTTCAATTTCTGTATGAGTAGATTTTTGTTGCATTTTACAAGAATGTTTTAAATCAAAAATTGCAATAAAATTTCACCGTCGCAACAAATCCATTGCACGGTTGGTGCGCGCAGCCGTTATTCCGGTGCTTGGGCAACGACCAACGCCCCGCAACTCATCCACTACGGTTTGGATAAGCGGCTGCTGGATGTGTCGCGGGTTGGGCAAATCCAACAACCGGCTGCCGCGATCATTTACAACTTCTACGGGCGAATTACCGAAAGTGGCAAAAGTGATTTTTCCTTTGTCGCCCACGATCTCGGTTTTGTCGTCATCAGCGTAAGCGGCAAAATTCCAGATGCCGGTGCCGTGCACCCCCGAAGCAAACACGAAAGCTCCGCTCACATGGTCTTCGGCAGCATAGCCGGCAGCCTGATGTGCCGAATAACCATCGGCAGAGATGATATCACCAAAATAAAACTGCAACAGGTCGAGCTGGTGGCTGGCCAGATCGACAAACAATCCGCCACCCGAAATTTCCGGAACCACGCGCCACCCTGCCGCTGAAGACGTTACAGCTTTTTTATACATCACCACATTTACAAAACGGACATTGCCAATTTCACCATTGTCGATTAAATTTTTGATGGCAAGAAATCGTGGCAGTGTGCGCCGGTAATAAGCTACAAACAACGGCACTGCGGCAGCTTTACACACGGCAATCATTTCCAGGCATTGGCCGTAATTGAGCGCCATGGGTTTTTCGACATACACCGGCTTGCCATGGGCAGCAGCCAGGCGCGTGTACTCCAAATGGCTGGCGGGAGGTGTGGCAATATACACAGCGTCCACTTCCTGATCTTTTACAAGTGCTTCGGCATTGGTAAACCATTTCTTGACCTGGTGTCGTTTGGCATAAGCGCGCACTTTCTCTTCATTGCGACGCATCACAGCCACCAGATCGCTGTGCTCGATCAGTCGAAAAGCAGGGCCGCTTTTCACTTCTGTTACATTGCCACAGCCGATCATGCCCCAGCGTATGATCTTTTGGTTACTCATCTTTAAAAATCGCAATCTTTGGCAATGAATCGGGCAGCAGATAGCCGCGAAACATGCCGCTGGTGTTGAAAGGCATGGCGATGTTGCCGGCGCTGTCGATGGCTATCAGGCCGCCTTCGGCGCCTTGCTGCTTTAACTTTGTGTTGATGATTTCGCCGGTAGCTTCCTGCAGCGGCTGACCAAGATATTTGAGGCGGGCGGCCACATCGTAAGCTACGGCGTTGGTAATAAAATATTCGCCATGCCCTGTGCACGAAACGGCGCAGGTGGCGTTGTCGGCGTAGGTGCCGGCGCCAATGATTGGCGAATCGCCGATACGGCCATACTTTTTGTTGGTCATCCCGCCGGTGGAGGTTGCTGCTGCCAGGTTGCCATTTTTATCCAAAGCTACACAGCCTACAGTTCCATGTTTTTCGGTGGTGTCGGTGGCTTGTTCTTCGGCACGCTGGCGCGCTTTTAGCAACGATTGCCAACGCACTTCGGTGTAGAAATAACTTTTATCGACGATGGTAAGTCCTTGTTCTGTGGCAAAGGCTTCGGCACCTGTGCCGGCAAGCATCACATGCGGCGAGGCTTCCATCACACGGCGGGCTGCCGATATCGGATTGCGGATCACCGTTACGCCTGCCACAGCGCCGGCTTTTCCCGTTTTGCCATCCATCACTGACGCATCCATTTCGTTTATACCGGCAGCGCTGAACACTGCTCCCTTGCCGGCATTAAACAGCGGGCTATCTTCGAGTACGCGCACGGCAGCTTCTACAGCATCCAGGCTGGCGCCGCCCTGCTCAAGTATAGAGCCACCGGCGTTTAAAGCTTCCGAGAGCTTTTCGGCGTAAGCCTGACGTATTTCTGGTGTGAAATCCGAGCGCTCCATCATGCCGGCGCCGCCATGCACCACAATCGCCCATTGCGGGCGCTCACGGTCAGAACTTTTTGAACCTTTGTCGGTAGCTTGTCCACATCCGGCAGCAAGCATCAGCAGTAAAAATAACGAGATTAAATTTTTCATTTTATTAAAATTCAAGTTTTCAAAAATGATACATCAAAATTTCTAATTCCACCTTCCAAAATCTAACTTCTAACAGATTCCACAATCGCCTTAATGTCGATGATGCCAAAAAGATGCGCCGAGGTGAGCAATATTACCACCACGATGACCCATCGCACGAAGTTGGCGCCCTGTTTCACGGCCATGTGCGAAGCAATGTAAGCGCCGGCCACGTTGCCGATGGTCATCACCAATCCGTAAGCCCAGTTTACCTGATCGTTGACGATAAAAACCACCAAAGCAAACGGGGTGTAGAGCATCACGATGAGTACTTTGATGGCATTGGCCTTCACCAGCTCATAGCCGGCGCTCAGCACAATAGCTGCCAGCAGAAAATATCCCACGCCCACGTGGATAAAACCACCATAAAGTCCGATAAGGAAAAAGATGATAACCTGTGTTACCGAAAGCTTGCGGTTGATCAGGTGCGGCTGTTCTTTGAGCCAGTGCTGCGGCTTGTAAAGGATAAACACCAACATCACGAGCATGATAATGGCCACGGCGTACTCAAAAATCTCTTCGTTGATGTCCACCGCGATGTAGGCGCCCAGCACCGACCCCACCACCGCCGGGATGGCCAGATAAAGTCCTTTTCGGAAATCCATTACCTTTTGTGCGGAAAAGCTGGTGACTGCCGTCATGGTTTGTATGGTGATGGCGATGCGGTTGGTGCCGTTGGCAAGGGTGGCGGGCAATCCGAGCATCATCAGCACCGAGAGTGAGATGATGCTGCCCCCGCCGGCCAGCGTATTGATAAACCCCACCATCAGTCCCGCAGTGATGAGTAAAATAGCTTCGATAATAGTCACAACGCGTAATTTTTAGTTGCGCGCAAATGTAAATAAATCCGGCAGCCGTTGAATGAAAGAATGTGGGTATCCCGCCTACTCTTTTATCACCTTCCACGACCGCTGGCTGCCGGCCAGGGAAATGGAAAGAATGTAACTGCCCGCCGGCTGCCCGGATAAATCCACAGTGGTTTTGGGCTGACGGATGGTTTGTTGCAGGATGCTTTCGCCAGCCAGCGAAAAGAGCTCCAGCTTTACCGGGCTGTCATCGTCCGGAATTTCCATGGCAATAGTAAGCAGGCCACGCGTGGGATTGGGAAAGATCGTAACCTGCCGGCTACCAATGCTACTTTTGTATTCCACCGAATCCGCAGCCTGCTCCAGGTAGCTTTCTTTAAGCTGCTGCGTAGTGTCTGCCGCTGTTGATTTCAGGTAGATAACTTCCCGTGCAGTGCGGTTGCCGGCAGCATCGTAGTAAAACTCCACGTGGGAGAGGGTTTGGGAGAAGAGGGGGAGGCTTAGTAGAAAGCTGATGATTATTAGTATTAAAACTTTCATAGTTACATTATTAAATAAGTACTAAATTGCCTTTGTTCATTATTTTGATGAAGTTAGTATCACATCTAATAAAAATATTTATTCGTTAATTTAAAAAACTCACCTACAACATTGTCAACCTCTTTCGTAGTTTTTCCCTTCAAAGTAAGGCATTGACGAGAATAAATAAGCCTTTTTTTATTCATAGCTATTAAAATTGGTTTATCACTGTAAATCACACAAAAATCAGATTCCTTAAGATATTGGATATCTCTTAACGCCTTACTTAATTTTTTTAATTTCCTTTCTCCCACGTAAACTGAATCAATATTATAAATTTTAAATCCAGCGAGGTCAGAAGATTTAATAATGTACAAATACAGATTAGAGGATTTTTTTTCGTATGGCTTAAATTTACAAATCCAATATTCTTCCATTTTTGTCTCAAAAGGGAAAGGAATTACACAAATTACTGAACGCTGATCATAAACAAAGTTACTATTATCACCCAACCAGCTTAGAATGTAAGACATTTTTGCTGTGGCGGTGAATAGGTCAGAATAATAAATCATAGTAAATTTCCTTATTTCTTCTATGATAGTGTCCTTATAGAATAGAGTATCCTTATTTATCGTAAAAAAGTCTTTAATAGTGTCAATTGCATTAGCATATTCAATTTTGAAATCCCTAATATAGGTCTTCCTATTATCTCCTTTACCATGAAATTCATAAATAATAGAATTTCTTTTAGCAAGAGTGTCGACAAAATCACGATAAAAATTATATTGCCCCTTCTCATTTATGTCCAGATGACATTTATATATGGCATCTTTCGATAAGATGACACAATTCTGGGTGTGATGTTTAGAATAAATAGTATCAAATATTTGGCTAAATACTGATACATTACATAATATTAAAAATAAAAAAGGAATCTTTCTCATGAATTATTATCTTTTAATTTTTTTATATTGAAACAAGGCTCTTAAGCTACGCCATGGATATCCATCTGCTCTCATTCCCCTCATAAAAATAAAGTCTGGTTTACCCAGAGTAGTAATTACCATTCTATTTGATTTTTCAACATAGTTAACAATAGCATAATTGCTTTCTTGAGAGGAAAGAATTGAAATAGATTTAAAATAACGGGGTTTCCTAATTGTTGTAGTATACATTTGTATTTGCCCTTGGTCATCGGTAATGGTAAATTCTGATTGACTGATAATATTGGGAGAACCTTCTTCTATTTTGATCGCACTTTGTTTATCAAAGGGCACTCTTTTATTTGAAGCATTATCCGACAACTCAGTTGTAGCGTACGTCCCATTTTGTCTTTCTATTATCCCCCTTTCATGATAACTAGCTCCACTCCAAAAATCTTTACCATTATTAAATGCATCAATTCCACCATACATTCCCCCCATTGCAAAACCCATTGCTCCTTGTCTCCATGCTAAATCTAAAGCGCCGGTTCTACTAAATAATGCTTCATGAAGATTACTACCCTCTAAAATTGAATTGCCAACCCCTTGGATTACCCCATTCGTTATTCCACCAGCGGCCCCTGACACAGCACCTGAAAAAAAGCCTGTCCCAGTAAATGTAGCTTTTCCCATAAAACCCTTAAAAAAACCTGCTGTTCCATTCATAGTCGGCGTAGAACCCAAAGATGAGCATACTCCAGAAGCTACACCAGCGCTTAAACTACCCGCTAAAGCTCCAATACCAAAATAGCCTAAACCCTTTGCAGAAAATTCGGCTCCGTGGTCTAACCAGTTTGTGGTTCCCCCTATTATTGCACCAAAAAGTAAATGAAGCCATTCGCCATCCGGATCGGTATAAACCAGCGGGTTATTCAGGGCATAGCTGTACCGGTTAAAATTCTGGGAATTGTCGGGAGCCTGCACGTAGTTGTCGGGGCTAAGCATGCGGCCCAGCAAAGGGTCGTACATGCGGCCATTCATATTGATAAGACCAAAGGCATCCAAATGTTCATGGCCTGTATATCCTCTCGCAAATAGAAAATTCTCTTGTTCAATTTCTGATGCTGTAAGGTTGTGCCAGGAGCCGGGGTCGCGTCTTCGTCCCCACGGATCGTAGGCATAGCGTTGTGCCACATTACCATTTTGATAGGTTACCGCCAGGAGGCTGCCCTGGTAATCCTTGTGCAGATAGTACAGTTGGTTGCCGGTGGCAGTGTTTTGTTCCCAAATGGCTTTGTTGGCTATGTAACTCAAGGTGCGGTTTTCGCCAGTTTGGTGGTCTACTTCAATTTCGGTATTGCCCAGGATGTAGTATTTGGTTTTTTTCAATACAAAGTTACCACCTTCCTTCTCATAGGTTTTCATGATCTTGCGCGACAGGTCAGGGCCATACACAAACTCGATACGCTTGTTTGCCTGCTCGATAGATTCGGTTTTATCGAAGACGTTGTAAGTGATCTGCTGGTTTTGGCCTTCCACAAAATCAAGGTAATCTTGGCTGGGTTCGTTTACCCGGGTAATGGCGTGAGGTTTTGTGGAGCTGTATTGAAATGCAAAGGGTGAATAATTTGCTACATCGGTTTTACTGCGAATGTTGCCGTTGGGATTGTAAAGGATCGAAAACTGCTCCTGATCACTTTCGCCCCATCCGGTGAGTCTGTTATGCAAGGCGTATTCATCATACGAAAAATCTTCACTCAAATTCAGACGGTAGGTATGGTCATTCCGCCAGTTGAGGTTACCTGTGCCCGGGTCAAACGAATAATTAAGATTTAGCACCCCACCGGTTGCCACCAGGTGCGATGCGGGGAAACCATAAGCGTCGTACCCTAATATGGTTTGTATTCCATTGCCATACATAAAATTGGTAAGCTGGCCTCGGACATTGTATTGAGGCAAAGAATAAAGCAAAGCATTGTTATCGCCGCGCCGCGATTCGGTGAGGTAGCCCCGGGTGTATGCATGCGTAGTTGTAAAGCCGGAAGGATAGGTGCGTGTTTGTAGGTTGCCATAGCTGTCGTAAGTATAGTCGGCATAGTAATTATGTACGTCTATCACCTCCTGTTGCGTTTTCAGTCTGCCATATTCGTCGTAAAAGTAAACGTAAGCAATTCCATTATTTTGGGTGACGGATCGTATTTGCTCCAGCCCATTGCCCTCCTCCACATAGTCATAATTAACGACTTCAGTCTGGCCGTCATAGCTATAGGTTATTACATCAGGTCGCCCGAAATCGTCGTATTGTGTTTCGGTGGTTCTGCCTGCATGCATCTGCCGCATCAACTCGCCAAAGCCAGTGTATTCTTCATAGTTCACCGTACCGGCATCGGGATCGGACAGGGTGTGCTGCCGGTCATAAGTGTCATAAGTCATCGAGAATTCACTACCATCGGGAGCTTCAATTAGACGGGGCAGTCCTGAACTGTAATAATCGTAATAGATGGTTCCGGTTGGGTCGGTTGCAGATACGGTTAGTCCAAAGGCGTCAGTGGTAATGGATTTTGAAATCCCGGTGGAGGTGTTTGTAACGGTAGTTGTCATCCCTTCATAAAGGTTGGTTTCAGTATGCGTTGGATAATCGACATGGTTTAATCGATTGAATTGGTCATAATGCCGTGTGGTCCATTGTGTAGGGGAAGCATCGTCATAGTATGGTTCCGAGACTCTGTCGATACGACCGTTTACATCATAAAGCGTTTTTGATAGCACCATTTTGTTGGTCAGGTCTTGCGATGCACGGATAATCTCCCTGCCCAGCCTGTCATAATAAATACGCTGCATTGGAGCACCATCGGTTTCTATCTGTGTGTAATAGAGGATATTGCTAATGACATTGTTCATATCCCAATGCGTTACAGATTTCGATGTGTTGCCGTCAGGGAATACCATTTGTATTTTCCGGCCAAAGCCTTCGTAGCGATGGGTGGTTTTCAAGTTCTGTATGTCGGTATTAGTCAGCATATTTCCTGTCCGGTGATCGAAGGTGTAGAACGAAGAAAAGCCGAGGATATTGGTTTTTTTTGCAATTAAAGATATCCCAATGGGAATCATTGTTCGTTTAAAATCTTTCCTTCTCCAAGTCTTTCGATATACACAAGGTATTTATTGCAGTTAAATTCCGTACCCATATAAGCTTCATGCTGACTTTTTTGAGCAAAAATTATTTTTGGGGTAATGATACTTCCCCCGGACAAAATCATCAATACAATGTAAAATCTAATACTAATTTTCATTTGCACCTCCGTAATGTTTTATAATACAATTTCGAAAATTAACTATTTCCATGTTCATTGTTTCCTCATTGCTTTGAAGTGTTTCCACAAGAGTTGAGTCTGGAAAATATGCATGCAGGGCTCGTGTAGCAGCTTTAAATATTGTTGGATCATCAGTATTTATTACTCCTTCTATCCCATTCAAACCTTCCATTCTCCTACCCAATTGTAACAAGCAAATAGAAGCATCAAGGGCACAGTATTGATTTGTATCAAGAGTTAGCAGTTCCAAAAAATCAATGGCTTTTGGAGTATTTATATTTCGCATACTTGCAGTAAAATAATTAAATCGATCTCCGTTAATTGGGAATATCCCCATTTCCCATAGCTGTGCTAATAATTCAAAACTTACTTCTTTTTCGCCAATAAATGCAAGACTTCGGCCAACCTCAAGACGAACGTATTCACACGTATCTTCGGCCAGTTCTATTAATGCCGGAATTGCAGCAAAATTTTGTGTGAATCTTAAATCTCTGGCCAAATATGCTTTTAATCTCTCATTTTCCATTGATTTGAATTGATCATGTAAAATTGAAAATGTGTTATCGATTGTGTCGTAAAAACAAACAAGATTCTTTAGGGCTTTTATTTTTTCATTACCGTTTCCATACACAAGGTCATTAATACAAGAATCAACACAAGGTAAATCCATTGCATATTTACATCTTTCATTTCTAAAAAAATCTTTTTCTGTCGAAATTATCTCAGCGATATTCCATGAAGAATCGAATAAAAAAACTGGTGGATCTGGAGGTGAGAATATTTCTACGCAATCATCTACTTTGAATGGAACTTGAATCCTATATGTAATTGTTGCTCCACCACCAATACCCATTATAAATCTTGCCTTACACTGACCGTAAGTCTCGGTCACTAAGACAATTAAGAAGAATAAAACCAGAGGTATCGAAATTTTGTATATTACCATATCTGTGGTTTTTACTTTAGTTTTAAATTTTCAATCGCTTCGCGCATCTCCTCGTTCTCTTTTTTCAAGTCGATCACATACAGGATAAGCTCCTCAATCTTTTTGAGCAGTATGGCATCCATTTGCCCCAGGTTGATGCCTTCCTCCATAACCTGAGCTTCGGAGGGCACGTCGGGCAGGTGATGGTTTTTGGTGATAAATTCCGCAAGCTCGGAAAGTTCGAGCAATTGGTAATCGTCATGCAATACATAATCGCTCCATACATCGGTTTTCACCACTATTTCGTTGGCTTTCAATAACCCGTCGCTGCGCAGTATCATTTTGGTGTTGACTTTTATCTGCTCATCGCTTAGTTGCTGGTGTTCCGCAAAGTTAGAGTCGTTGCCGATACAAGTAAATATCAAATCGCCACCGCAGGTTCCATATATCATGGCTCCTCCATTGCTGGCTCCATCGTACTCGGTTTTCCATAGGTTGTTAGCTTCGCGGCGAAGGTTAAAGCCGATGTAAGTGGTTCCCCATACACCAAGTGCTGCGCCGCTGATTGTGTGGCCAATGTTGAGAGAGCTGTAGCCGCTTTTAAAACGACCCAACACATCATTTACTCCGCCATTAGCCTGTATTTGAGCTACGGGGGAGGTTGTTCCTACGCCAATTTTTCCCAGGTTATTGATGTAAATCCCTTCGGCATCGCCATCGCCCGAGAGGAATTTGCCATTCAGGTTGATGTTTTGTGTGGCGGTGTGGTTGCCCAGATTGTCGCCAGTAAGGTTGGTTAGTAGTGAGCCATCGCCAGAGAAAGTTGTAGCTTTAAGTGTA
>Ga0265293_10002777_pt1 | contig 34069 bp, 30 predicted proteins | sample Munlanlewell138R_FD_192505 | JGI IMG/M metagenome (GOLD analysis project Ga0265293, IMG submission 192505) | Leachate microbial communities from a municipal landfill in Southern Ontario, Canada - Leachate well 138R | ecosystem: Engineered > Solid waste > Landfill > Unclassified | place: Canada... | reverse complement strand
CGACCTAGAAACCCACCGACGAAGCAATCTCATGGAATCGATTTGGGATTTCAAACAACGAAATTTTCACCTAGAAACACAGCTCTTTTAATTTTATAACTTAAAAGTTCTAGCACAGGAAGTCTCCAACTTCCATTCGGCCCACACACTCATAAATGCTCACAATCCTACGCTCCTAGAATGTGGCAATAAACCCATTCGCTCATTCATTAACTTTCCCAAAGTTCTATAAACTTCTAAACATATTTAAATCCTCAATTTAACTTTGGAAAAGTTAAGATCATCGGCCAGTCATATTCACTTCAACAACCAACAGCAGCCATACCACACCCAGATGCGGTATCTCCCAAATGTGCCACTGAGCGTTGTTTAGAAAATCCCTTTCGTTTGAATCAGGATTTACACGATTAAAGGATGTGCAGGATTTAGAAACTCGTAATTAATAATCTAGCCCAAACCACCGACCTCTCTCAATCTCTCCTTCGCATGGAGAGAGGTTATATTCCAAATATTATTAGTTGTTACCCCTAATAATAACAAGTCATTGCGAGAAGTCCATAATTTATAATTCGACCTAGAAACCCACCGACGAAGCAATCTCATGGAATCGATTTGGGATTTCAAACAACGAAATTTTCACCTAGAAACACAGCTCTTTTAATTTTATAACTTAAAAGTTCTAGCACAGGAAGTCTCCGACTTCCATTCGATCCATACACCAATAAACACCCACAATCCTATCCTCTTAGGATGTGCCTTTAAATCCAATCACACCATTCGCCTAGCCAGTAACTTTTCCAAAGCTTGATAAACTTCTGAACTAATTCAAATCCCCAATTTAACTTTGGAAAAGTTAAGATCATCGGCCAGTCTTATTCATTTCAACAACCAACAGCAGTCATGCCGCACCCAGATGCGGTATCTCCCGAATGTGTCACTGAGCGTTGTTTAGAAAATCCCTTTCGTTTGAACTATGATTTATATGATTAAGTGATTAAACATGATAAATTTTACTATTGCTCAGCAAACAATAAAAAATCATACTAATCCCACGCATCACAAAAATCACAGTTCAAAACGATGAATAAAACCACCTCAAACAAATCCTTAAACCAATCGATGAGATACTCATGTAATTAAAGAGCCATTAAGAAATGAATAGCTTTTAAGTTATAATTTTCGCTTATTTGATAAGAGTTCTATAGCCACTCAAAACATTAAACAATGATAATTTGTCTTTTGAACTATGATTTATATGATTAAGTGATTAACTATGATATGTTTTATTAATAATATACAGGTTTTAAAAAATCACATTAATCCCATCCCGAAACTTCGGGACAAAAATCACAGTTCAAAGCGATGATTAATTTGTAAACCATGAGTGTTAATAAAGAATATAAATATTCAGAAATTACATCCAAGATAATTGGGAGTGCTATGCAAGTGCATTCGGTCTTGGGTAATGGATTTCAAGAGGTAATATATCAGCGGGCTTTAGAGATTGAGATGCAAGAGCAAGGCTTAAATTTTTCGCGCGAGGTTGAAATGCCGGTATTCTATAAGAAGATACCTATTGGTAGAAGAAGGGTTGATTTTATGATTGAAGAGATAGTAGCTGTAGAAATTAAAGCTGTTATTGAAATAAAAGATGTCCATTTAGCACAAGCTATAAATTATCTAGAAGCCTACAATTTAGAAATCGGTTTGTTAGTTAATTTTGGGTCAAAATCTTTACAATTTCATCGGCCGACTAATAAATACTTTAAAACCTCATAAGTTAATTAAAGGGTTGAACTATGATTCATGTGATTAAGTGATTAACTATGATATGTTTTATTAATAATATACAGGTTTTAAAAAATCACATTAATCCCATGCGTCATGAAAATCACAGTTCAAAACAAATACAAGGCAAATTTAAACCCAGGAGTTCGTTTGAACTATGATTTATATGATTAAATGATTAACAATAATGCATTTTATTAATAGCATATAGGTATTGAAAAAAATCACAATTCGTAACACAAATCATAGAAAGTTCAACTCTTTACGTTATATTTAGTATTGATGATGGAATAACAAAATTGGAATGATTATGAGTCTCACAATACAAAAAAAGGATACAGCCAAAGCTATACGTGAAAAAATTAAGAAGGCTGCTGATGAAAAGAAAAGGAAAACTATCAATCTTGACCGCTACTTCGGGAAAGTGAATTTCGGCACAGACGGCCTTGAATATCAAAAAAAAATAAGAAATGAATGGTAATAACATCGTAGCTGATACGTCACTTCTCATAAATTTTTTTAATGGCGTTGAGCCTGCAGGGAAGATATTGCAAAACCAGCATATATGGATATCCGTTATTACCGAAATGGAGTTATTAAGTTATTCACCATTATCAAAACAAGAAACTAGGTTAATCCAGTCATTTTTAGATGAATGTATCCTTATGGATCTTACAAAGCCTATTAGAGACATAGCCATATACACTCGTAAAAAGTATAAGTTAAAACTTCCAGATGCCATAATTGCTGCTACTTCCATTCATCTCGGGTTTCCTGTGGTAAGCATGGATGTTGACTTTAACAAAGTGAAAGAATTGAATGCCATTGTGTTAGAACCCAGAAACTGACTAAACAGCTAATACTTGAATTTGATCATAATATAGTATCTCGGGAGTGAATCAACACGGGATATCAAACAACGAAATTTTGCAAAAGCGATACCCATGACTCTAGTATTTCGCCCATGCAGGGCTTGGTGTCGTGTGGTAATTATAATTAACGAGGGGCTTCACCACCTCGCTAATATCTGCCGCTCTTTCAGAGCTCAATATTATCCATTTACAGGTAATAAAGACGAGATACCATCCATAAGCTTCTTCACATTCACCATTTTTATTAAGCCCCAAAGGGGTGAGATATCATAGCATGGGGTGAAGCCCCATGAAATGACAAAGACATAAAAATCAAAGCCCTGAAAGGGCGAAATACAAGAGAGTGATAATATTTCGAAAGCTCGGGACAGGCGTCTCCCCGAATCAACTTGGGATTTTTAATACAAAGTCTTTGAAAGGGCTAGTAGCCCAGATCGAAGCGCATGCGGAGTCCCGAGCATTCGGGATGAGATTGCTTCGTTACTCGCTCCGCCTCCACCAACCAGAAACAATCATACCGCACCCCGATGCGGTATCTCCCAAATGTGTCACTGAGCGTTGTTCACTCTCGTTGCGTCGCTCCGCCGCACAATGCTGCTTGGAAGCTCCGCTTCCAGTAGCGGGTAAACATTATAGTGCAATTTGAAACTCAATTCAAAGCCCAAACCACCGACCTCTCTCATTCTCTCCGCCAGCCGGCGGAGAGAGGCTTAAATAAAAGTATTATTAATTATATAGCTCTTTAATAAAACCGTCATTGCGAGAAGTTCATAATTTATAATTCGACCTAGAAATCCACCGACGAAGCAATCTCCATGAATCAACTTGGGATTCTAACCAACGCAGCGTTGTTGGGGCTAGTAAGCCGCTACGAAGCGCATGCGGAGTCCCGAGCTCGGGATGAGATTGCTTCGTTACTCGCTCCGCTTCGCGCCTCGCAAAGACAAGTAATTTGGGAAAATCTCAACTACAGCTACAAAGTCCTCATAACTCAAAGCTCATTCCTCACTCCTAATAAATATGTTAATAATTGATAAAAACTTCTTGCCCCCTAAAAATTATATCCCTATCATTGAGTAGTAATATTACTCGGATTGCAATAAACAATGATCAATTAACAATAAAAAAACCAAACCGTAATTGTTCACTGTTCACTGTTAATTGTTAATTGTAAAACTGTTCATTGATTCCTGATTCTTGTACTTTTTAAAATAGAGAATAAAATACGACACAATTCATCGGCATCTTCATACATGCTATTAAAAGTGTTGTCATCAATGAAATCAGTATCGTGGAGTAAGTCCAACCAATATTTAGTTTCGAGAGATTCTTTATAAGAAATGGAGATTTTAGACGAAAAATCAGCTTTAGAAATGGCACCGTTTGCTTCAGCGACATTAGCACCGATGCTTGTGCCACTACGGAGAAGTTGTTTCGATAAAACAAACTCCCGCTTATTTTTACTCAGAAATTGATAGCCTTTAACAATACGAATAGCAAAAGCATAAGATTTATCAGATAGAATATTTTGTCCCATAACCGATTATTAATGAACATTACAGAAAGTAAGACCCACAAAACCCGAAAACCTTACAGTTTTTTCAATTAACAGTTATCAATTAACAATGAACAGGGATTATTGTTTATTGTTAATTGATCATTGCTAATTGTTCAATGTTCATTGTTCACTGCACCAATGTTAGATACTCTCATACAATCCAAAACTCGCTTAAAGCTACTACTACGGTTTTTCCTAAACCCCGATAGCAGTGCGTACCTACGTGGCTTGGCTCAGGAATTTGATGAGAATACCAACTCGGTACGTGTAGAGTTAAATCGCTTTGAAGAAGCGGGGTTGATTGCGGGGCAAAAAGATGGAAATAAAAAAGTGTATAAAGTAAACACAAAATTTCCTATGTTTAAAGAGTTGCAGGGCATAGCCTTTAAGCATTTCGGGATTGATAAAATTATTGAGCAGGTAGTACAAAAATTAGGGGATATAAACGCGGTGTATATTACAGGAGAGTTGGCTAGAGGTTTAGATACACAAATTATTGACGTTACTCTTATAGGAGAGAAAATAGATTTAGCATACTTAGCCAAACTCGTACAAAAAGCGGAACAAATGATAGGAAAACGAATACGCACTCTAGTATATGAGCCAAACACAGAATTTAAAATAGAAGAGCCTAAATTGTTGGTATTTGGTATTCATAAGCTAGGGGGAAAATTAAATGCCTCACACAAAAATAGATCTTGAATAAATTAGTTAATAAGAATTTCTCTAAAGAAGTTAAGAAGTACTTCTTAAATACCTCTTGGATGATGGGTGAGAAAGTGTTTACGATGGGACTTGCAATGGTAGTGAGTGTTTTTGTAACGCGCTATTTAGGTCCTGAAAAATATGGTATTCTATCTTATGCAGTTTCATTAACTGGGTTATTTGCAATTGCTACACATATGGGGTTGAGTGGATTGGCAGTTAGAGAATTTGTTAAATATCCAGAAGATCACCAGGAATTATTAGGTACTATTTTAGGAGTTAAATTTGTTGGAGCTATTTTAGCTATTGTAGCTTATTTAGGTTTTGTGTTTTGGACTGCAGATGATTATGAATTAGAGTTTTGGGTTCTAATTTTAGTCTCCGGAACAATTCTAATTAATCCATTTGAGGTTTTTGATTATTGGTTCCAAGCTAAAGTGATGGCTAAATACTCCTCACTAGTGAGAGGCATATCAACAATTATATTATCTATAATTAAATTGATTTTAGTATATCTCTCAGCAAATTTATTAGCCTTTGCTTCTGTTTACTTAATCCAAGCGGTTCTAATTGTTGGGCTATTTGCATTTTTCTTTTCTAAGAAAGCTAGGATACCTTTCCGTAATTGGAAGTTTAGTTTTAAAAGGGCAAAGATGTTAATGGGTCAAGGATGGATGATTATGGTAGGGGCATTATTTGCTATGATTTATTTAAAAATAGATCAAGTGATGATTAGGTGGTTAGTTGATGTAAAAGAGGTTGGGATATATTCTGTTGCAGTTCAACTATCAGAGGCTTGGTATTTCATACCAGGTGTAATTGTAGCATCACTGTTTCCAAAATTAATAGAGCTAAAAAATGAAGGAAATGGACAATTTGAAAACCGATTCCAGCAACTTTTAGATTTGCTTTTTCTTATTTCATTTTTAATAGCGGTAGTACTTACTTTTATAGCAAGACCATTAATAGAATTCTTATATGGTGTTGAATTTATCGAAACTGCAACAATATTATCAATACATATTTGGGCAGGTATTTTTATTTTTATGAGAGCGGCTTTTAGTAAGTGGATTTTGGTTGAGGACGCAATAGCTTTTTCAATGATTACTCAAGGTGCTGGCGGAGTAGTTAATATTCTTTTAAATCTTATATTAATACCTTTGTATGGAGGAGTAGGGGCAGCGATAGCAACAATTATTTCCTATGCAATGGCGTCCTATCTATCATTGTTGTTTTACAAAAAAAGCAGAGTGATTTTTTGGATGATGACCAAAGCTATTTTTTCACCCGTCAGATACTTAATTAAATTATAAAATGAATTTGAGAAGCATTGTTAGAAAATTTCTAAATAAAATAGATCTTATTATTATAAAGTTTTCGTCTAAAAATATGTTTTTATCAAATCTCTATTATTTGCTGTTTAGTAAAGCATTTAGTAGAGAGCATCAGTCAGTTTTAGTTGGCAAACTAAAGCATATTGATGAAGTAAATAATAAAAAAGGCAATAATTACCAGTTGGTTAGAAATATTCATCGTATTGAAAAAGGTCTCTTGATGAGACCAAGAAGACCTGTCTTCGCAAAAAGCTACATAGCAGAGACAATTGAATTATTTGAAGTTGAATGGATAAATTCTGTTAATTCAAATATTCAGATACAATGGTTCCATGATGTTTTGAATGAATACTTTAAAAACTGTGCATCAGATGAAATTATAGATAAGCAAGCCGATAAATTCTACTCTTTATTAAATGGGAGGCAATTTATACCAAATGAAGAGCATTTTAAAAAACCATATAGACGTGAAACGGTAGAGAAAACCGATATTTCCTTTGATGAACTCTATCAACTTACGAGACAAAGAAGGTCTGTTAGATGGTTTTCAGATAAAGATGTATCAAGAGAACTAATAGATAAAGCAATATTAGCAGCTAACCAATCACCAAGTGCTTGCAACAGACAACCGTTTGAATATAGAATAATTGATGAACCTGAATTGCTATCAAAAGTTGTAAATGTACCAATGGGAACAAGAGGTTATGCTGAAAATATACCAGTTATGATTGTTTGCGTAGGTAATCTTGATGCGTATTTTTCAGAAAGAGATAGGCACTTAATTTATATTGATGCTTCCTTGGCTAATATGTCTCTAATGTTGGCACTTGAAACATTAGGATTAAGTAGTTGCCCAATAAACTGGCCAGATATAGAAGCTAAAGAAAAGGAGATGGCTAAACTTTTGGGGCTAGGTATGCATCAGCGACCAATTATGTGTATTGGTTTAGGTTATGCAGATCCAAAAGGTAAAATTGCTTTTTCAGAGAAGAGAGGTCTAGAGTCAATTAGAACATATAATTAATTATTAAACTAAAGCTTTTTAAGAATGATGAAAATTCAAATAGATGGCACAAATACAGTTAATAAAGGTGCGGAGCTAATGTTGTATGCAGTACTTGAGCAAATTGAGCAAAAATATCCTGAGGCAGAGGTTGTATTTAATACATACTTTGGAAAACCAAATGAAATAAATACGAATCTTAAATTTAAAAAAAGAGCCTTATTAAGTTTGTCCATTTATCCAGATGTTATATTCCGGAAACTAGGTATACCACAAACTAGATTGTCGACTTTTTATCCAGAGAAAGGAATTGATGTGGTTTTTGATGCTAGTGGATTTAGATTTGGAGATCAATGGAAACATTCAGATGATTATCTAGACCGACAAGAGAAGTATTTTAAATCTCTTAAAAAAGAAAAAACTAAAATCATAATGTTACCACAAGCATTAGGACCGTTTAGTACCAGTTCTGCTAAAAGAAGTGCCCAAATAATAAATAAATATGTGGATTATATTTATGCAAGAGAAATAGATTCCTATGACTATTTAATTAAAGCTGGTGTTGATAAAGATAAAGCGTCAGTATGTACGGATTTCACTAATATAGTTGATGGGATTAGTTCAGATGATGTAGCAGGTAAGGTTTGTATTATCCCTAATCAAAAAATGATTTCCGAAACTGATTTAAAATTAGGCGATTATGTTAAATTCATCAATAATGTTATAACATATATTCATAAAAACAATTTAGAGGTTTTTCTTTTAAATCATGAGGGAGAGGGTGATTTAGAAATTTGTAAATTAGTTCAAAATAAGGCAGTAAAAAACGTTCCTATTATCAGCAATAAAAATGCTAAAGAAGTTAAGGGAATAATCGGTGACTCTTATGCAGTTATAGCGTCAAGGTTCCATGGGGTAGCAAGTTCACTTAGTCAATCAGTCCCTTGCTTAGCAACAAGTTGGAGCCATAAATACGAAATGTTGTTTAATGACTATGGACTTAGTGATTATTTGATAGAAGCTAGCGCTGATAATCAGAGCTTAGAAAGCCAAATAGATAAAATAATTAATAAAGATCAAAATCTAAAATTACGAAATTACTTAAATACAAAAGCCCCAATTCTAAAAGATGATGTAAATAAAATGTGGGAATCAATTTGGTCTAGAGTATTAGATAAATAAGCAATCAAAATCTGTATGCGAATATTAAATATATCGACAATAATACCTCTACCTAATTTAAATAGAGAAAATGACATTATACTTAGAATACAGGATCATATGCGTGACAAGTATAAATATGAATTTACTATTGCTAAAGCATTGCCTTATGTTCCTTTAATTTTAGCAAATCTAAGTAGTAAGTGGGCAAAATACAGAGAATACCAAAAAAGGGGTAAAGTCAAAATCCAGGGTTATGATTCGATAGTATATTCAACCCTGATGTTGCCAACAAGTAATTTTTTAGTAAACTATCTGTTAATTCCAATAAATTATTTATGGTACAAATTTGTAGTAAGGAGGAATTTAATATTATTAGCTCAAAAGACTGATGTGATACTTGCCCAAAACTTGTTTCCAGATTTTATAATTGCTTATTGGCTTGCAAAGGAATTAAATAAGCCATTTATAATTAATCTTAGAGCTGATCCAAAAAGATGGTGGTATAGAATGCCGCTTTTGAAAAAAATAATAAATGAGGCATGCTATATAATTACACCTAGCCCTACCTTCTACAACGACTTTAAAGATGATTTTAATGTGAAACTAATTCCTCATCCTATAGATAAGTCATTCATTTATGAGGGGGAAAAAGACTATTCAATTCCTAGATTAATAAGTGTTTGTAGGCTTTTAGATTGGAAAAACATTGATTTGGTAATTAATACATTAGCAGATCTTAAGGTAAAGGGATATTCTTTTGAGTATAAGATTTTGGGCGATGGACCAGAACTAGAGACTCTTAAAAGTTTAGTAAAATATCATAATCTAGATAATAATATAAAGTTCGAAGGCTTTGTTAATTTTAAAGAAGTACCAAAGCATTTGGCGGATGCTAGTATATATATTCAGCCAAGTTACCCCGAAACATTAGGGCGAGCATTTCTTGAAGCAGCAGCAGCAGGTTGTTTGATAATTGGACACGAAAAAACAGGTGTTGACGGTTTGCTTGAACACAACGTGTCAGGATATTTTATTACTAAGCAAGATATTAGTAAATATTTAAAAAAATCATTTGATAATATTGGAAGTGTAGAATTCAACAAAATCATAAAAAAATCGACAAGGGTGTCAAAAGGTTTGACTTGGGAAGTAATTGGAATAAAATATGATGAATTATATAGCACTGCATTAAAGTAATGTATTTAAATAAAAAATTACTCCGAATTGAATGTATTACTATGATATAGTAAAGTGGATAAATAGTAGATGTATAATTCGAAAAGATCTAACTAATAATATGAAATAAGTGCTTTTACAGAGTCTAGTAGTTAATTCTCTCTTGATAGGGATAATGGTGTTTTTATTTTATCTAAATTCTTACACAATAAGGGGGAAATATAAATTTGATAATGCCAATAGTGGTCCTAGTTTTTGGACTATTGAAGTGCTTTTATCGTTATTGTTTTTTTCGATAATGTTTGGCATAAGATATGATGTAGGAACAGATCATATCTCATATTTAGAAAGTTATATTTGGAAGATGCCAATATCAAAGAATGAACCATTATACAATGGGATTGTCGAATTAAGCCATTTATTGAATTTTCATTATACTATCTACTTTGGTATAATTGCCTTTCTTCAAATCAGCTTCTTTTTTTATGCTTTTAAAAAAGAAATGATTTTATTTCCATTACTTATATTTTTCTTGTTTACAAATGGTGAAATACTGTCTTGGATGAATATTATGCGACAATCAGTAGCTATTTGTATTTGGCTATTTTCCTTGAATTATATTATTGAAAAAAGATTTTGGTTATATATATTTTGGTGCTTAGTTGCTTTTTTATTTCATAGAAGTGCAATTATACTGATAGTGTTTTATCCAATTCTTAGAAATGGAATTGATTATTTTAAAAGTATACCATTGCAATTAGGTTTGCTAATAATAGCTTTTATAATGAAGGAAATATTCTTTGATATAGTTATGAATTTTAGTGCAGTAATAGAGTTGTATACTAATTTATTGGGAAATGAGATGTACGAGAATTATTATAATATTGAAGATTTACTTGATAATTATAAACAAAGTGGCGGTACAGGCTTAGCTTATTTATTTGGAATTGCAGTCAATGTGTTGATTATATTATACAGTAATAAGCTTAAAAAATTTTATAATAATAAGCGTTTCAATATTGCTTATTTCCTTTACTTCGTGGGAATCTTGATAGCTTATTTATTTCCCATTGGCTTTATTTCTTTTACAAGACCCTTTAGATATCTATTTATATTTGAAGCTATTATGTTAGCATATTTCTGCTATTATTTATACAAGTCAAATAATGTTAGCAAAAGACTTATAATGACTGTAGTAATTTTAGGGTATCTTGGAATATTTTATTTAAGTCAAATATTTGCAAATGCAGATTCACACATTTGGCATCAATTTTACTTTCAGAGTAAAAATATTTTACATAGTTAAATTCATATCTATGAAATAGTACATAGGAATATATCATTGATTATAAAGACAATTGATATATATCAATAATATAATTTTAATTTTAAAAATTAAACACCGCATGAACATAGATCTAATTGCTGGAGCTCGTCCCAATTTCATGAAAATAGCACCTATTATAGAGGCTATTAAAAATGAACAGAAAAATGGTGTGGATATTAATTTCAGATTAATTCATACTGGTCAGCATTACGATAAAAATATGAGCGGGTCCTTCTTTGAGCAATTAGGTATACCTGATCCTGATGAGAATTTGGGTGCAGGGGGTGGAACTCAAGCCGAACAAACAGCTGCAATTATGATAGGCTATGAAAAGCTTCTTATAGAGAAGCCATCAGACCTCTGCCTGGTTGTAGGAGACGTCACTTCGACCATGGCTTGTGCCATTACTGCTCAAAAGATGCATGTTTCTGTTGCCCATGTTGAGGCTGGCATACGTTCTGGTGACTGGACCATGCCTGAGGAAATTAACAGATTGGCTACTGACGCAGTAACCAATTACTTTTTCACAACTTCGGAAGTGGCTAATGAAAATCTAAGAAAAAGTGGTGTAGAAGAAGAACGCATTTTCTTTGTTGGGAATGTAATGATTGACACATTACTTAAAAACCGCCCAAGATTTTTGCAGCCACCCATTTGGGATGAATTGGGATTGAAGGAGAAAGAATATATTGTAATGACCTTACATCGCCCAGCTAACGTAGATGAGGAGTCGAAGTTGAAAGGATTGATGGATGAGATTATAAATGACACTCAAGATTTACCTTTGGTATTTCCAGTACATCCCCGTACTGCAAAAATATTAGAAGGACTTGGGGTTTCGCATTCAAGATTACACATGGTGGAGCCACTGAGTTATTTGGAGTTTAATTATTTAGTAGAAAAGGCAAAAGCTGTAGTCACTGACTCAGGTGGTATTACAGAGGAAGCTTCTATAATGAATGTACCTTGCATGACATTGAGGGATAACACCGAACGACCAGAAACAATTACTCTGGGAACTAACGAATTATTAGGAACGAATCCAGAAGCAATAGCCCCAGCCATGGAGAAGTTGTTTTCTGGAAATTGGAAGCAAGGTCAGAAAATACCAATGTGGGATGGTAAGGCAGCTCAAAGAATTGTAGAGGTTTTGTTGAGAGTAAAATAGTATGAAACAAAAACCAAAGATTATTTTTTTATTAGCATCAATTTCACAGCCGAGATGTCTAAAACGAATAAGAAGCTTTATTGAGAGAGGTTTTGAAGTAGAAATATATGGTTTTGATAGAGGTACTTATAACATCAACTCTAGTATAGAAAATCATGATATCGTTAATTTAGGATTTGCACCAAGCGGTACAGGTTATTTGAATAAAGTGTTCTTTGCAAGAAAAAAAATAAATGAAATATTTCAAAAGAATAAAAGCTCAAATATAATTTATTATAGTTTTTCGTTTGATATATCTCTTATTTGTAGATTGTATAGAAAAAAATACATTTATGAAATATCAGACTTGGTATATGGATATTTCCACAATAAAACTATAAGAAATATCTTTGCAATGATTGATCGGAAACTGATTTCAAAGTCTTATCTAACAGTGATGACATCAAAAGGCTTTAATGATTATTTATTCCCAAATACAGAGTTGAAAAATATAATCGTACAGCCAAATAGAGTTGATAGTTATTTTAGTAGCATTAAAAGAGCAGTAAATAAAATAAATACTAAGAAATTAGCATTCTCTTATGTGGGGGCATTCAGATATCCAAATACAGTTTTTCGTTTTGCAAAAGTAATTGGAGAAAAATACCCTGAACATACATTTATGTTTTTTGGAGATTCTATATTAACTAACCAAGTTAAAGAGCTTGCAAGCAAATATGATAACGTAAAGTATTTTGGACAGTTTAAAAACCCAGAGGATTTACCTCAAATCTATTCTAAAATAGATATAGTTATAGCATGTTATGATATTAAAACTCTAAATGAAAGAATTGCTGAACCAAATAAATTGTATGAATCAATGTTCTTCAATAAGCCTATAATCGTAAGTAAAGATACTTTTCTTGAGAAACAAGTACTTAAAAGATATAAGTGTGGGTTTGCATTGGACGCAAGTAAAGATGAAAATATCGTAAACCTGATTGATTCTTTAAAAAATGAAACATTGAATCAGTTAATAGAAAGGATTAGTAAAATTGAGATTAAAGAGATTGTAGATGATAAATCTATAAAGATTACTGATTTTATATATGAAAACATATGATGATAAAATGAAAATTAAAAACAAAATCCTCCTAATAACTGGCGGAACAGGCTCCTTTGGGAATGCCGTTTTAAATCGATTCTTACATACAGATCATTTTAAAGAAATTCGCATTTTTAGTAGAGACGAAAAGAAGCAAGACGATATGCGCACTGCTTTAAAAAATGATAAGCTTAGATTCTATATAGGGGATGTAAGAAATTATGACAGTATAGAACGTGCTATGCGAGGTGTAGATTATGTGTTTCATGCGGCGGCTTTAAAGCAGGTTCCTTCTTGTGAGTTTTTTCCTATTGAGGCTACACGTACTAATGTATTTGGCACTCAAAATGTAATAGATGCAGCAGATGCTAATAATGTGCAAAAAGTAATATGTCTCAGTACTGATAAGGCTGCATACCCGATAAATGCTATGGGTATTTCTAAAGCACTAATGGAAAAAGTGGCTGTAGCTGCTTCTAGAAATCTTAATAATACCACTGTTTGTCTTACCCGATATGGGAATGTAATGGCATCTCGTGGTTCAGTCATTCCCTTGTTCCTACAACAAATAAAGGATGGAAGCCCAATCACTATTACAGATCCTAAAATGACACGCTTTTTAATGTCATTGGATGAAGCGGTAGAGTTAGTGTTATTTGCATTTGAAAATGGTAATCCTGGAGACCTTTTTGTGAATAAGGCTCCAGCAGGCACAATTGGGGATTTAGCTCAAGCATTGAAAGAGCTTTGTAAAGCCGATAATGAAATACAAATTATTGGTACTAGGCACGGTGAAAAGTTGTTTGAGACTCTTTGCACCAGAGAGGAAATGGTGAAAGCTGAAGATATGGGGGGATTTTATAGAATTCCTGCTGATAATAGAGATCTTAATTATGCGAGGTACTTCTCGGAAGGGGAATCGGATCTTTCAGAAATAGAAGATTATAATTCTCACAATACCGAACAACAGGATGTCGATGGCATGAAGAAACTGCTAAAGGAACTGCCTATTGTGCAAGAGATGATTAAATAAATTGAATTAACATTGCTATAGCAATAAAATAGAAACTATACTTTATGTTAAAAATAGGAATTACTGGTCAGCAGGGCTTTGTTGGTACACATTTAAATAATACACTTGGGTTACATCACGAAGAATTCGAAAAAATAGAATTTAAAAGAGCGTATTTTCAAAATGATAATGAATTAGATTCATTCGTTTCAAAATGTGATGTTATAGTACACCTTGCGGCAATGAATAGGCATAATGACCCTGAGGTTATATATGAAACAAACATTAAGCTTGTTGATAAACTAATAGCCTCTTTAAAACGTACGGGTAGTAAAGCCCATGTGATTATGTCCTCATCCTCTCAAGAGGAGAGAGATAATTTGTACGGCAAATCCAAAAAAGAAGGACGAGAGTTACTTGTGGAATGGGCGAAAGAGGCTAAAGCATCATTTACAGGCTTGGTAATACCTAATGTTTTTGGTCCCTTTGGACATCCATACTATAATTCAGTGGTTGCAACCTTTTCACACCAAATTGCACATGGTGATACTCCAGAAATCCAAGTTGATGGGGATTTAAAACTTATCTACGTGGGTGAGCTAGTTACAGAAATACTAAAGGTTATTCGAGAAAAGAAAAACGAAGCCATATATGAAGTCGCCCACACCTCAGAGGCTAAAGTATCAGAGATATTAAGCTTATTGCATGGATTTAAAACCCAATACCAAGATAAGGGTGAAATACCAACAATTAATAACACTTTTGAATTAAATCTGTTCAATACCTTTCGTTGTTATATGGATATTGCTAATTATTTTCCTGTAAAATTCACCCAACACACAGACCCACGAGGTTCTTTTGTAGAGGTAATCCGTTTAGGTGTAGGTGGACAAGTATCTTTTTCTACTACCGTTCCGGGTATTACTAGAGGAAACCATTACCATACACGTAAAATTGAGCGCTTTGCTGTAATTAAAGGAAAAGCTTTAATTCAACTCAGAAGGATTGGAACTGATGAAGTTCTAGACTTTTACTTAGATGGAAATGAGCCAGCCTATGTGGATATGCCTATTTGGTACACACATAATATCAAGAATATTGGAGATGAAGTGTTATACACTAACTTCTGGATTAATGAATTTTACGATGAGAATGATAGCGATACTTATTTTGAAGAAGTATAGCTTTGTAACTAAAATATCTCATAAATATGTGTAGATGGTCTTTCTAGATAAATACAGTTAATAATTAGTGAAAACTTTAAAAATTATATGATAAAAATGAAAGTAATGACCGTTGTGGGTACCCGCCCAGAGATTATAAGGCTATCAAGAGTAATAGCCGCTTTAGATGATTCCGATGCTATTGAGCACACCCTAGTCCATACAGGTCAAAATTATGACTACGAGCTAAATGAAGTGTTCTTTGAAGATTTAGGGATTCGAAAGCCTAATCATTTTCTTAATGCAGCAGGTACCAATGCTACCACTACAGCTGGGCAAATACTGATAAACATTGATCCAGTATTAGAGGAAGTAAATCCAGATGCGTTTTTGGTGCTAGGTGATACTAATTCATGTTTATGTGCTATTGCCGCCAAAAAACGTCACATTCCAATATTCCACATGGAAGCTGGAAATAGATGTTTTGACCAACGCGTGCCAGAAGAAACTAATAGAAAAATTGTGGATCATATTAGTGATATAAATTTAACCTATTCAAGTATTGCCCGAGAGTATTTACTACGTGAAGGTCTATCGGCCGATCGTGTTATAAAAACAGGCTCACCGATGTATGAGGTACTACATCATTATTTATCGGATATTACATCCTCAAAGGTGCTTGAAAAGTTAAGCTTAGAGAAAGGCAAGTACTTTGTAATCTCTGCTCATCGCGAAGAAAATATTAGTTCAGAAAAGAATTTTAAAGGTTTAATAGATAGTCTTAACTTAATTGCAGTAAAATACAATTACCCAGTTATTGTTTCTACCCATCCCCGCACTCGAAATATGATAGAGAAGAAACAAATGGATACTCATAAAAATATACAGTTTCTAAAACCTTTAGGTTTCCATGATTATAATGCACTACAGATGAATTCTTATGCGGTGCTATCAGACTCTGGTACAATCAGTGAAGAATCTTCTATTCTAAATTTTAGGGCACTCAATATTCGAGAAGCACACGAGAGACCTGAAGCAATGGAAGAGGCTTCTGTTATGATGGTTGGCTTAAATTCCGAACGAATACTACAAGGATTAACCCAAGTTTTACGCCAAAATATAGGAGATAAAAGAAACTTTAGAGAAGTAGGGGACTACTCTATGCCTAATGTGTCGGAAAAAGTAGTACGTATAATTTTGAGTTATACAGATTATATAAATAGAGTGGTTTGGCAGAAAGGTTGTTAAGAAAATAAGTTATGAATGTTCTGTTTCTTACAATGGTTAGTATAACCACTCTAAAAAAGAGGGGGATTTATCAGGATTTATTAAATCACTTTACCAAGAAAGGTCATAATATTTACGTAGTTGCTCCATTAGAAAGGCGTCATAAGAAAAAAACTACTTTAGCTAAAGAGGGAAGGGCAAATATCCTAAATGTGAAAACTCTAAATCTCACGAAAACAAATGTAATCGAAAAAGGATTAGGTCAGGTTCTTGTAGAAAAACAATATTTATCGGCTATTAAAGCCCATTTTAAAGATGTGATCTTTGATTTGGTTTTATATTCCACACCTCCAATTACATTTATAAAGGTAATTGAATATATCAAAAATCGTGATGGTGCGTATTCATATTTATTGCTTAAAGATATTTTCCCTCAAAACGCAGTGGATATGGGGATGATGAAAAAGAAAAGTGTGCTTCATAAATATTTTAGGAATAAAGAAAAAATACTTTATGATATATCTGATACCATAGGCTGTATGTCTGAAGCCAATAAAAAATTCATCCTACTGCATAATCCAGATATTCAAAAAGAAAAGGTTGAAGTAAATCCGAATACAATTGAACCATTGTATATAGATTATAATCAACATGAAAAAGATAATATTAAGAGACAGTATAATTTACCTTTAGATAAAAGAATATTTGTTTACGGGGGTAATTTAGGAATACCTCAGGGCATTGATTTTTTAATAGAAACTATAAAAAAGTTAAGGGAACCACTGGCTCATATTTTGATAGTAGGTAGTGGTACTCAGTTTAAAAAGTTGGAAACATGGTTTAATACGAACAAACCTAAAAATGCAACCTTACTTTCAGACTTACCAAAGAATAAATATGATGCTTTACTTGCAGCCTGTGATGTGGGTATGATCTTTCTGCATAAAGACTTTACCATACCTAATTTTCCATCTCGACTTCTTGCTTATCTGGAAATGAAAAAACCAGTATTGGCGGCTACAGATATAAATACGGATATTGGAAAAGTAATTGAAGAAGCTAAATGTGGCTATTGGGTCAAAGCAGGAGATATATCTAGCATACTAGATCAAATCACGATTTTATGTAAGTCAGATTTAAACGTAATGGGTGAAAAATCTTGGAATTTACTTAATCAGGAATATCTGGTAGAAAGAAGCTACCAACTTATAATCAGTAAGATAAATGTATAATAAAATACTTAAACGTTTGTTCGATTTAATTTTATCTACAATGGTTATATTGTTTCTATTTCCAGTATTTATTATCACATTTATTTTAGTAAAACTTGATTCTAAAGGCCCATTTTTCTTTTTCCAGGAACGTTTAGGTAAAGAGGGAAGTGTTTTTAAAGTATTTAAAATTCGTACAATGACTGATAAACCACGAGTTGCAAATCGTGAAATATTGAGTGGGGACTCTGAAGTCACTAGAGTTGGAGCCGTATTAAGACGATTAAAAATTGATGAACTGCCACAAATAATAAATATTTGGAAAGGAGATATGTCATTTGTAGGTCCGAGACCATGTTTACCAGAATTAAAAAAAGAATTTGATGAGAATGGAAAGGAAAGGCTTAAAGTGAGACCTGGTCTTTCGGGATTAGCCCAAATTAATGGGAATATTTATTTAAGTTGGTCAGAAAGGTGGGAATATGATGCGGAGTATGTGAAGAATCATTCTTTTTTATTAGACCTAAAAATCATTTTTAAAACCTTTCTAATTGTCATTTTTGGTGAAGAAAAATTTATAAAGAAAACGGATGCATAATATAATAGTTATAGGGGCAGTAAATTCAACAGCTGAAATAATTAAATCTTTAGTAAAACACGATTTAAAACCAAAAGGAGTTTTAGGGTTTCAACCTGTAGAAACAACAAATGTGTCTGGTTGGGCTGATTTAGAAGAAATATCAGAAAAACTTGATATTCCGTTTAAACCATTTCAAAAAATTAACGAGCCCGAGAATCTAGATTGGGCAAAGAGTTTCAAACCTGATATTATATTTGCAGTTGGTTTTTCACAGTTATTAAAAGATGATTGGCTAGAAATGCCAAAATTAGGTTGTGTGGGTTTTCATCCAACCAAACTACCTAAAGGAAGAGGTCGTGCTCCAATAGCATGGTTAATCCTAGAAGAAAATGAAGGAGCCTCAAACTTCTTTCTAATGGGAGAAGGTGCAGATGACGGACCAGTATTTGTTCAAAAACCTTTTTCAATAGATAAAGAAGATGATGCTACTACAGTTGAGGAAAAAATATTAATTTCATTGAATGAAGCATTGGATTCATGGCTACCCAAGTTAAAGAAAGGAGAATGGAATCCCATTCCTCAGGATAATGCAAAAGCAACTTGGTATGGTAAACGAACTCCAGAAGACGGAATTATTGAGTGGCAGCAATCAGCAGAATCTATAGATCGTTTAGTAAAGGCAAGTACCGAACCGCATCCAGGTTCGTACTCTTATTATAATTATGAGAAAATAATTGTTTGGGAATCAGCAGTTGAAAGAGAACTTAATATAAAAGGAGTAGTAGGCAGGGTATTACTTAAGGACAAGAATAAAGGAGTTTTGGTTCAGTGTGGAGAAGGTTTATTATGGCTTCGAAAAGTATCAATAGATATAAATGAGATTAAAATTGGTCAGCAGTTAGGATTTGTACCACAAATAGAGATTGAGAAAATCTGGAAAGAAATAAAGAAATTAAAAAATGAATAAAGTATTAGTTATAGCTCCTCACGCAGATGACGAGGTTTTAGGATGTGGTGCAACCATGTTTCGTCATGCTGAACTTGGAGATGAAGTTCATGTAATTGTAGCAACAAATGCGAGTAAGGGAGCGCCAGAGTTATTCTCTGAAAATTCTATAGATGATGTTCGCAAAGAAGCCCTTGACGCACATAAAATATTAGGAGTTCAAAAGACCTATTTTTTGGATTTCCCTGCACCAGCGCTGAATGCATATCCGTCATTCAAAATATCTATTGAGATTTCTAAAATATTGAATGAGTTTAAAGCAGATACCGTATATTTACCTCATCCAGGTGATTTACATGAAGATCATAACTCTATCTATAGGGCAGCTTTGGTTTCGTGCAGGCCACAAAATGGAAATTCTGTAAAACGAATCTATTGTTATGAGACTTTATCAGAAACTGAATGGGCACCCATGCAAGGGGATCATTATTTTAAACCAAATCATTTTGTTGATGTATCTTCCTATTTTGAAGCAAAATTAGAAGCAATGAAATGCTTTCAGTCCCAGCTTAAGGCATTTCCGCATTCCCGTTCAATTGAGGCCTTGGAAGCCCTAGCAAAATATCGTGGTTCAACAGTTGGTGCCGAAAGAGCGGAAGCATTTGAAGTAGAACGACAAATAGTAAGAAACTAAATTTAAAAAATAAAATATTATGAATATAGCAATATTTGGTGCGGGTGGTTTTGGAAGAGAAGTGAAAATGTTACTTGATCAGATTAATGAAGTTGAGGAACAGTTTAATTTCATTGGTTACTTTGATGATGGTATTGAAAAGGGAACAGAAATAAATGGATTTAGTGTCTTAGGTGGTATTCAAGATCTTAATTCCTTTGATGGTGAATTAGGTATAGTCTTTTCTCTAGCAGACCCAAAATTGAAAAAGAAGATATTATCGAGCATAACGAAAGATGATATTTTATACCCAACTCTAATTCATCCTTCATGTTATATTGGAAAGGATAATGTAGATATTGGAGAGGGGTGTATCATTTGTGCAGGTACTATAATAACTGTGGATATAAATATTGGTAAACATGTAATTCTTAATCTCTCTTGTACTGTTGGTCATGACACAACGATTGGTGATTATTCATCATTTATGCCATCAGTTAATATTTCGGGTGAAATCGAAATGGGTGAGGGAGTTTACTGTGGTACAGGGGCAAAATTGATAAATCAACTTAAAATTGGTGAAGGTACAATCATTGGTGCAGGCGGGGTTGTTTCAAAAGATTTACCCGCAAACTGTACCGCTGTAGGTGTTCCTGCTAAACCAATAAAATTTCATAATGAATAAACAAAAAATATGGCTTTCCTCCCCGCACATGGGTGGAGAAGAATTAGATTACATTCATCAGGCCTTCGAAAAAAACTGGATTGCACCACTTGGGGATAATGTAAATGGCTTTGAGGATGATCTTAAAAACTATGTAGGAACTAAATCTGCGGGTGCATTTACCAGTGGTACAGCTTCCATTCATTTGGCTTTAATTCTATTAGGGGTAGAAACAGGAGATGAAGTATTATGCCAATCCTTTACCTTTTCTGCTAGCGCTAATCCAATTACTTATCAAGGCGCTACCCCTGTATTTATAGATTCAGAGTTAGACACCTGGAATATGGATCCTAAATTGTTGGAGCAGGCTATTATAGAACGTAAAGATAAGTTGCCCAAAGCAATCATTGTGGTTCATTTATATGGCATGCCAGCAAACATGGATAAAATAAATGAGATTGGGGAGAAATATGGGATTCCAATCATAGAAGATGCCGCTGAAGCTTTGGGTTCTCATATAAATAAAAAGAATTGTGGTTCTTTTGGGAAGTTGAATATTCTTTCCTTTAATGGGAATAAAATAATTACAACCTCAGGCGGTGGAGCTCTGTTAAGCGATGATGAAGAACTTATTAAAAAAGCTCGATTTTTAGCCACTCAAGCACGTGACGATGCTCCTCACTATCAGCATTCTCATATCGGTTACAATTACAGAATGAGTAATATTGTAGCTGGTATTGGTCGCGGACAGATGAAAGTAATCGATACTCGAGTATCGCAACGAAGAGCCGTGCACGATAGATATTTTGAGTCACTTGGTAAAACTTGGTTAGAGGGAGAAATTCAAAATTCAAAACCAAAAATTTTTAATTTATCCCCAACCGGTATATACTTTATGAAGGAGCCGGAAGGTTATTTCAGCAATCGTTGGTTAACTACCATAATTGTAAATCCAGATGAAACTGGTGGCATAACTAGAGAGGACCTCCGATTAGCCTTAGAAAAAGAAAACATTGAAGCCCGTCCACTTTGGAAACCCATGCACGCACAACCCGTGTTTGCAAATGCTCCTGCTTACATCAATGGAGTCTCCGATTGGCTCTTTGAATATGGCCTCTGCCTACCAAGCGGAAGTAATATGAGTGAAGAAGACCAAGAAAGAGTGATTGGGGTTATAAAAGAAACTATTGCTTAAAAGACAATACCGACCGTAGGGAGGCAAGGAAGTATAGAAAGGTGCCCATGTCATCTCGAACGTAACCGCCAGCCGGCGGAGAGAGAGGGATCTCCAAGAGTCGATTTGGGATTTTTAAACAATGAGTTTTCTAAAAGGATTGGTAGCCATATTCTGGAGACCCTTCGTACATTCGCTTTGCTCATTTCTCAGGGTGACAAGGACGTATGGTTGTTTTCTAATGCCGCCGTTGGCGTCAATGACGAGTACGTCATGATGTTGTAATATTACAATCAAAGGTAGCACCGACCGCAGGGAGGTTAGGTTGTTACCAATAATGTCTGTCATCCCGAACGTAACCGCCAGCCGGCGGTGAGAGAGGGATCTCCAAGAGTCGATTTGGGATTTTCAAAAACGAGTCTTCTAAAAGGGCTGGTAGCCATATTCTGGAGACCCTTCGTACATTCGCTTTGCTCATTTCTCAGGGTGACAAGGACGTATGGTTGTTTTCTAATGCCGCCGTTGGCGTCAATGACGAGTACGTCATGATTATTCTATTACAATCAAAGCCAATTCCCGACCGCAGGGAGGTTAGAACTACACCCCAAGCCCCTGTCATCCTGAACAAGACGACCGATAGGGAGTCGCTGTGAAGGATCTCCATATAATTTTTGGGATCCTAAACGAATAAGCGTTGTTGAAGCTAGTAATCCTTAATCAGGAGACCCTTCGTTCATTCGCTTTGCTCATTTCTCAGGGTGACAAGGACGTGTAGTTGTATTCTAATGCCGCCGTTGGCGTCAATGACGAGTACGACATGTATTCAAAATAGAACTGTAAGGGTTAGAGGTTTCGCTGCTCTTACTATATATGAAAACGTACTATGTATATATGACTACAAACAGAAAGGGTGGAGTAATTTACACTGGGGTCACGAATGATGTAGAGTTTCGAACGTGGCAACACAAAAATAAGGTAAACAAAGGCTTCACCAGCAAGTACAACGCAGACAAGTTAATATGGTTCGAGGAATATAAATATGTCTGGGATGCAATTGCCCGCGAAAAAGAAATAAAAGGTTGGCGACGGTCTAAAAAAGTAAGTCTCATCGAAGAAAAGAATCCAAACTGGATTGACTTGCTTTCAAAATAATTGTTTCGTTAAAAATGGAGCAATTCCCGACCGTAGGGAGGTTAGAGTGTTACCCCAAAAACCCTGTCATCCTGAACGTAGCGTATGCGGAGTGAAGGATCTCCATATAATTTTTTGGGATCCTAAACGAAGAAGCGTTGTTGAAGCTAGTAATCCTTAATCGGGAGACCCTTCGTTCATTCACTTCTTCCGACAATAGTCGGAATCCGTTCATTCCTCAGGGTGACAGGGACGTGTAGTTGTATTCTAATGCCGCCTTTGGCGTCAATAACGAGTACGTCATGATTTTTTAATATTACAAATAGTTAATCCCGACCGACAGGGAGGTTAGAGTGTCATCCCAAAACCCTGTCATCCTGAACGAAGCGCATGCGGAGTGAAGGATCTCCAATGATTGCCCATAATTGTAAAACAAAGATATTCTAGCAAAACCATTGCCCATAATCAGGAGACCCTTCGTTCATTCACTTCTTCCGACAATAGTCGGAATCCGTTCATTCCTCAGGGTGACAAGGACAGTCGGTCATTTACTAATGCCGCCGTTGGCGTCAATGATGAGTACGTCATGATTATTCTATTACAATCAAAGCCAATTCCCGACCGCAGGGAGGTTAGAGTGTCATCCCAAAACCCTGTCATCCTGAACAAGACGACCGATAGGGAGTCGCCGTGAATCCCGAAGCTTCGGGACAGAATCGATTTGGGATTCTAACCGACGAACGTTGTTGGGGCTAGTAAGTCGTTAACCTGAGATTGCTTCGTTGCTTGCTCCGCAGCGCGCCTCGCAAAGACGGCGAAAAATAGATTGTCTCTGTGTGCTACCGCAGAAGGCCTCACAAAGCTGGTTATAAAAGCAGCTAGCATTTTATTTTTAAAATAATATTACACTTTGAATATTTTCAGTAATATTTGAAATAATTTGCTTACATTATTTAACTTACATTTTTGGGTAGGGAAGAGAGAGAAAATTTATTAATAGAATTACTACATAATGAAAGATTTGCTATTTAAATACAAAAGTGTTTTTAAAGGGGTTGCAGATGTATCTACGTGGTCAAGCATTACGCTACTTGCCTTTATGTTACGTCTAGACGGGGATATTAGTGGATATGGTACACTGATTTTACAAATTACAGGTATTTTATTTGTACTGAAGTTAGCTTTAGTGTATTACATGGGGAGCTACTATCAATCGTGGCGGAATACGGGATTCAATGATTTATTCCACGTAGTTGCTATGGTTTCTATTCTTACAGTCCCATACACATTCGTTGTTATAGTTGGAAAGAACGTGGTAGGTGTGCCGGTTTCAGTACCTATCATTGAATTTTTCTTATCCATTCTGGCTTTAACCTCATTGAGAGCTGGAACTCGATTTTTAATAAAATATAGAATACCACGTATTAGGAAGGGTGAAAAATCTCGACGGATATTGATTGCAGGTGCAGGTGAAAGTGGGGTTATGGTTGCCAAAGAAATGCTTAAAAATAAAGAGGCGAATTTGCAGCCTGTAGCATTTGTTGATGATGACTTATCAAAGCGGAAACAAAAGTATGCGGGAGTACCTGTTAAAGGCACTATCTTTGATATTCCTGCTATAGTTCGCAAAATGAATATAGATGAAATTATTATTTCTATGCCTTCCGAGAGTGGCAAAGTTATCCGGCGTGTAGTTGAAAAAGCTCGGCTAACGGAAGCTAAATATAGGATTATCCCTGGAATTTATGATTTACTAAGTGGTAAGGTATCCATCAATCAAATTAGGAATGTGGACGTTGAGGATTTGCTACGCCGTAAACCTATCCAGCTTGAAACGGGTACTATTAGATCTTATATCGAAAATAAAAGAATTCTAGTTACAGGTGCTGGTGGCTCTATTGGATCAGAAATTGTTCGACAAATTTCACGTTACAATCCCAAACACGTTATTTTAGTTGGTAGAGGTGAAAATAGTATTCACCAATTGGTTCGTGAAATCAATCAAAGTTTGCCAGAGCTAGATTATAGTATTCGTATATGTGATGTTAGAGATAAAATCACTTTAAGTAAGGTTTTTAAGGATGATAAACCAGAGGTAGTGTTTCATGCTGCTGCGCATAAACATGTACCTCTTATGGAAGAAAACCCAGCTCAAGCAATTTTTAATAATGTTATGGGGACTCAAAATCTAGTCAATTTAGCTATTGAGCATCATATTTCACATTTTGTGAATATATCTACCGATAAAGCGGTGAATCCTACTTCTGTAATGGGCGCTAGTAAACGTATTGCAGAACATATTGTTGAATGGGGTGCCTCTAAAGCTGAAAGTGGAGAAGCTTTTGTCTCTGTTCGTTTCGGTAATGTTTTGGGGAGTCGTGGCAGTGTAATTCCTATTTTTAAAGATCAAATTAAAAAAGGTGGACCAGTAACGGTTACTCATCCTGATATGGTGCGTTATTTCATGACTATTCCTGAAGCTTCACAGTTGGTGTTGCAAGCAGGTGCACTTAACAATAACGGTGCCGTATATGTGCTAGATATGGGCGATCCTGTGAACATTGAACAAATGGCTCGTGAACTTATTCGCTTAAGTGGTTTTGAACCAGATGTAGATATTAAAGTAGAGCATTCAGGTATCCGGCCTGGTGAAAAGCTATTTGAAGAATTACTTACTGCCGAAGAAGGTACAGATATGACCTGTCATGAGAAAATATTTATGGCTCGTAAAACAGGGGTGCTTAATGGACTAGAAAAAAATCTAGTTCGTTTAATAGAAGTAGCAAAAGTTGGTAATAGCGAAGCCATCAAAAAAGAAATATTCAACATTGTACCCACTTTCTCAGGCTACAAAAATATTGAAGAAGAAGTAGAGGATTTAGCAATCTAGTTTTTCTAAATTGTTAATTTATATCAAGTTGAAAATTAAAATAATATAAAAGAATAGTAATAGTTGATGTCCATAGAGAATTTAATCCAAAAGATTGATAATAAAGAATATAAAATTGGAATTGTCGGGCTTGGATATGTGGGCCTTCCACTAATGTGGACTTTCCATCAGCGTGGGATGACCGTTATCGGTTACGATATTGATGAGAGTAAAATTGAGCATATAAATAAAGGCATTCCATACATCAAGCATTTGGGAAATGAGATGATGGAAGTTTTATCAAAGTCAGACCGTTGCGATGCTACTACCGATTTCTCTCGTTTAGTAGAAGCTGATGCTATTTTGATGTGTGTGCCTACGCCCCTGAGTAAATACCGCGAACCAGATATGAGTTATGTAGAAAAAACTACAGAAACCATATCAAAACATTTGCGAAAAGGTCAATTAGTGATTTTAGAATCTACCACTTGGCCAGGAACGACTGAAGAATTGATGATTCCAATATTGGAGAAAAATTCTGGATTAAAAGCAGGAAAAGATTTTTATGTAGCCTATAGCCCAGAACGTGAAGATCCAGGTAATGTGAATTTCAATACAGCTAAAATTCCTAAAGTTGTGGGTGGTCATGGCGAAGAAGCTTTACAGTTAGCACTAGCTATGTACAATACAGCTATTGTACAAACGGTTCCTGTTACCGATTGCAAAACAGCCGAAGCGGTTAAACTTACCGAAAACATTTTTAGATCGGTAAATATTGCCTTAGTCAATGAGCTGAAAGTGGTGTACAAAAAGATGGGTATTGATGTGCATGAAGTATTAGATGCCGCAGACACCAAACCATTTGGGTTTATGAAGTTTACCCCTGGTCCGGGTTTAGGGGGGCATTGTATTCCTATCGATCCATTTTACTTAACATGGAAAGCCCGTGAGTTTGGTATTAATACTCGTTTCATAGAGTTGGCAGGAGAAGTAAATACCGACATGCCTCACTATGTTTTGGAACGAACTATATTGGCATTAAATGCGCATAAAAAAGCCATAAACGGGGCAAAAGTACTTGTTGTTGGTCTTGCCTACAAACCTAATGTAGATGATATGCGTGAATCTCCAAGTTTTGTTATTTTCGATTTGCTAGAAGAGGTGGGTGCAGAAATTGCATACTATGATTCATATATCCCCGAAATATTACCAACCCGCGAACATCCTCACTGGACGGGCTACAAATCAACAGGATGGTCAAAGGAAATCGTTTCCAGCTATGATGCAGTTATCATTTCAACCGACCATGCTAACATCGATTATGCCGAGCTTGCCGAATGGAACGACTGCATCATTGACACCCGCAACGCCATGAAAGACATCGCCCCCAAAACAGACATACACATCTGGAAGGCTTAGGGATAGTATTTAGTATTTGGTAGTTAGTACTAAGTATTTAGAAAATTATCCTCGTAAAACACCCGTCTTTGCGAGGAGATTATGATTTTTAATGCAGGGCTGAGGATTGTGCCGACGCAGTCCCGAATGCTCGGGACAGGCATGTATCCCCGAAACGACTTGGGATTCCTAACCAGAGAGCGTTGTTGGGGTTAGTAACTCGCCATCAACAGATTGCTTCGTTACTTGCTCCGCTGCGTGCCTCGCAAAGACGTGTTGTTAATTAAAAAAAAGGCTGTCTTTGCGAGGAGATTATGATTTCTAATGAAAGGCTTGGAAACCACCCGACGAAGCAATCTCCCCGAAACGACTTGGGATCCTAACCAGAGAGCGTTGTTGGAGCTAGTAAGTCGTTAACCTGAGATTGCTTCTGCCTTTGCTATCGCAGAAGGCCTCGCAAAGACGGTGAGTTATGTTATTCATCACTCTCATTATCTTTATCTATCTTCTTAAATCCATCAGGAACCAAATCCTCATATAAATCTCGCCATTCGGGATTCATGGAATTAATTAAATCAATCTTTTTCTGTCTAGAACCAGCCTTTATTTGCTTCTCTCTTTCAATAGCATAAATAGGATCACCAGGACCTTCATAGTATACTAATATATCAACATTATACTTTTTGGTAAAACCATCATAAACCTTGTTCTTATGTTGCCAAACACGATTTAATAAATCACTACTTACACCGGTGTAAATTACCGTTCGGTTTTTATTGGTAAGCAAGTAAACGTAAAGGTCTTTTGAACTAGCCATGGTTTATTATAATAAAAATCAATAAAAAAAGGCTGTCTTTGCGAGGAGATTATGATGTCTAATGAATGGCTAAGAACCCACCCGACGAAGCAATCTCCCCGAAACGACTTGGGATCCTAACCAGAGAGCGTTGTTGGAGCTAGTAAGTCGTTAACCTGAGATTGCTTCGTTGCTTGCTCTGCAGCGCGCCTCGCAAAGTCGGCTTGTTATTAAAAAAAAAGCTGTCGTTGCGAGGAGTCCATAATTTCTAACATAGGGCTAGGAAATCCACCGACGCAGCAATCTCCCCGAAACGACTTGGGATTCCTAACCAGTGAGCGTTGTTTGGGCTAGTAAGTCGTTAACCTGAGATTGCTTCGTTGCTAGCTCTGCAGCGCGCCTCGCAAAGACGTGTTGTTAATTAAAAAAATGTCTTTGTCCCGAGAAATCGGGATAAAGACATTCCTTCGCAATGAAGGGTCTTAAAAAAATGACTATTACTTAATAGTTTTTATGCTTGTATCCATAAAAACTAAATATATTTTACTATATTTAGGGTCACAGCCATAAAGATATGATTTTAAGACAGACCTATATTGATGCAATAATACCCTTTATCGATAAACCTCAGATAAAGATTTTAACTGGAATACGCAGATCTGGGAAATCGACGATATTAAAATTACTTAGAGAGGTACTGCTATCTAAAAAAGACATAGTATCTGAAAACATAATTTCTATTAATTTCGAAAGTTTTACCCATCAAGATATACTGGAGGCTTCAAGATTACATCAATACATACGTGGTAAGATAGTAACAAATCAAAAATATTATCTACTGTTAGACGAAATTCAAGAGGTAGAAAATTGGGAGAGGGCTGTTAATTCCTTTTTAGTAGATTTCAATGTAGATATATATCTGACAGGGTCTAATTCACATTTATTATCATCAGAATTGGCCACTTATCTTGCAGGCAGATATATAGAAATACCTGTTTACACTCTGTCATATAAAGAATATCTGAAGTTTAAAACAGCTTATCCAGTAACCCGACAGAAGCAAAGAGACTTATTTACAATGTATTTAAGGCAAGGTGGTTTTCCAGGAATACATATTGCCGATTATGCCGATGAGTCTGCCTACAAAATAGTTTATGATATTTATTCATCTGTAATTTTACGTGATACAGTACAACGTTATAACATTCGTAATGTAGAATTATTAGAACGGGTCATAAAATTCACATTAGATAACATAGGGAATACTTTTTCTGGAAAAAACGTAGCGGATTATTTCAAAAGTCAACAAAGAAAAATTGATATTAATACCGTTTACAATTATCTGAATGCTTTGGAAGGGGCTTTTATCTTGTATAGAGTTTCACGTTACGATATTAAGGGTAAAGAGATTCTTAAAACACAAGAAAAATTTTACGTAAGCGATACCTCTATTATTTATGCTACTATGGGCTACAGAGACCGGATGATATCGGGAATACTCGAAAACATGGTGTTTTTGGAATTAAAAAGGAGAGGATACGAAGTGTATGTTGGAAAGTTGGATAATACCGAAATCGATTTTGTTGCCGAAAAGCAAGGGCAGAAAATATATATCCAAGTTGCTTATAAATTAGAAAGTGAGAAAACGATTAAACGCGAGTTTGGTAATTTGATATCCATCCACGACCAATTCCCAAAATACGTGGTAACAATGGATGATTTTTGGCAAGATTCGATTGAAGGAGTAGAGCACTTGCACTTAAAAGATTTTTTATTATCTGATAAATTTTAAAGTTGTAACGAGTACGTCATAATTTATTATAATAAAAAACAATAACTAAAGGCTGTCTAAAAGAGAAGTTCATAATCTCTAATGCAGGTTTAAAAACCAACCCGACGCGGTCCCGAATGCTCGGGACAGGCATGTATCCCCGAAACGACTTGGGATTCTAACCAACGGCCGTTGTTGGAGCTAGTAACCCGCTACCATGAGATTGCTTCGTTACTTGCTCCGCTGCGTTCCTCGCAAGGACGAGTAATTTTAATTTCTCCCCGAAACGATTTGGGATATTAAGCAACACTAAGTGCCACATTCAGGAGATACCGCAACCGGGTGCGGTATGACTGACTTTGTTTTAGGTGGAAATGTCTAAATTCTAAAAACTGTTCATTGTAAATTGAAAAATGAACATAGTTTCTCAAAAAGGAGAGATTCATATTACTTATATTTGTTCATCTTTAAAATCAAATAAATACCACATGTACATAGACTTAATTGCGGGGGCTAGACCCAATTTCATGAAAATAGCGCCTATTATTGACGCTATTAAAAATGAACAGAAAAATGGAGTAAATATTAATTTTAGATTAATCCATACTGGTCAGCATTATGATAAAAACATGAGTGGATCGTTCTTCGAGCAACTAGGCATCCCAACCCCTGATGTGAACTTAGGTGCTGGTGGGGGAACCCAGGCCGAGCAAACGGCTGCAATTATGATTGGTTACGAGAAACTTCTTCTAGAGAATCCATCGGACCTTTGTTTGGTAGTAGGGGATGTTACTTCTACTATGGCATGTGCTATCACTGCCCAGAAAATGCATATTTCAGTAGTTCATGTGGAAGCAGGTATTCGTTCTGGAGATTGGTCTATGCCAGAGGAGATTAACCGGCTAGCTACAGATGCCGTGACCAACTACTTTTTTACAACTTCAGATGTGGCAAATGAGAATCTTAGAAAAAGTGGTGTAGAAGACGAGCGTATATTCTTTGTCGGAAACGTGATGATTGACACTTTGCTAAAAAATCGAGCAAGATTTATTAAACCACCTGTCTGGGATGACTTGGATTTAAAAGAGAAGGAATATATTGTAATGACCTTGCATCGACCGGCTAATGTAGATGAAGAATCGAAATTAAAAAGCTTGATGGATGAGATTGTAAATAATACTCAAGATTTACCATTGGTTTTTCCAGTTCATCCACGTACTGCAAAAATATTAGAAGGACTTGGGGTTTCGCATCCAAGATTACACATGGTAGAACCCTTAAGTTACTTAGAGTTTAATTACCTAGTAGAAAGAGCAAAAGCAGTGGTTACAGACTCTGGTGGTATTACGGAGGAGGCTTCAATAATGAACGTGCCTTGCATGACACTGAGAGATAACACCGAACGACCAGAAACCATGACACTGGGAACTAATGAGTTGTTAGGAACGGATCCTAGGGCTATAGCACCAGCAATGGAAAAATTATTTTCTGATAACTGGAAACAAGGTCAAGAAATACCGATGTGGGATGGAAAAGCTTCAGAACGAATAGTTAAGCATTTAATAGAGCTGTTGGGGTGAGAGGGTAAAAAAGGCTGTCTTTGCAAGGAGATTATGATTTTTAAAGTAGGGCTGGGAATTGTGCCGACGCGGTCCCGAATGCTCGGGACAGGCATGTATCCCCGAAACGATTTGGAATCCTAAACCAGTGAGCGTTGTTGGGGCTAGTAACCCAGTACGAAGCGCATGCGGAGGTAGTATCCATGCGGAGTCCCGAGAAATCGGGATTCATTCATTTCTACCGACTGCCGTCGAAATTCACTCTGTCGTCAGGGTAACAGGGGCGACGCTGGTTACCGAATGCCGCCGTTGGCGTCAATGACGAGTACGTCATGACACCTTTCAGTGATCAATCCAATTGGCATTATTCTGGAGAGTAAGACATCGCTTTCAATATTAATCAACTGTCTATTCTAAGGAAATTTTAGATTAATGTTTATAATAGCTGGCTGACCATGATGAAATTGATGGATAAAATTAGTACTATTATATAATCTAAACAGTAGGTGTTTACTCATGAATAAAAAAAAGATCATATCAGTCAGTTCCTTAAATCAAGCAATGAAAAGCTCCAATCAGCGAGCCATTCGTACGAATAAAGCACTGGGATTAGACACAGTGTATGTAAAAGGCAGACGTGTTATTCGGGAACATGTAGATGGAAGTACATCTATTATTAAAAAATTAAATAAACCTTTATCTAAGCCTCATACGGTCAAAGGACCAATAAAATTAGGTTGATATGGGCAAAAAACGTCTCCGGATGTTCGCTGGTCCAAATGGATCAGGTAAAAGCGAATTAATAAATGAGCTTGAAGGAAAGGAGATTCCGCTTGGCCCGCTAGTAAATGCAGATAACATCGCCAAAAACTTGAAAGAAACAGGATTTATCGACCTTAGTAGTTATAAACTTAAAAATATAACACAATCAGATTGGGATAATGCAATAATATCCATAGCAGAACTTATCTCGCGAATTGAACTAATTGGAAAAGCACCTAGAATTCAAATAAAAGAGAACACTTTAGTTTATAAAACAGAAAACAGAGTGAGCTATGTGAGTGCATTGGTAGCTGATTTTTTACGTTATATGTTAGTGAATCAAGGCATAAGCTTTAGCTTTGAAACTGTAATGTCTCATGAAGCAAAAATATCTTTTTTAGAATTTGCAAAAGAGAAAGAATTCACTACTTATTTATATTTTATATCTACTGAATCTCCTGATATAAATATTGCCCGTGTAGAAAACAGGGTGGCTAAAGGTGGGCATGATGTTCAGGAACAAAAAATAGTTAGTCGTTATTATAAAAGTTTGGGATTACTATTTGATGCCTTGAAAACAGCAGACCGTGCCTTCCTAATTGACAACTCAAAAATGAATAACTTTGTAATATTTGAGAAAAAATATGACGGTATGGGGTATCCTCAGGTTGATAAAATGCCCAACTGGTTTATAGAATATGTATTAAAGAGGTTAGAATCTGATTAATTATCTATGAACTGTGTTCATATTAAATCAAAGGCTGGCGTCGGTCTAAAAAAGTATGTCTCATCGAAGAAAGGAACCCAAATTGGATTGATTTACTTTCAAAATAATTGTTTCATTAAAAATGGAACAATTACCGACCGTAGGGAGGTTAGGGATATGATAAAATGCCTCTGTCATCCTGAACAAGGCGACCGATAGGGAGTCGCAGTGAATCCCGAAGCTTCGGGACAGAATCGGCTTGGAATCCTAAACCTATAAGCGTTGTTGAGACTAGTAACCCGTTATCGTGAGATTGCTTCGTTACTTGCTCCGCTGCGTGCCTCGCAATGACGATCTTTTATTTTTCATTACAGCAAATTGCTCATTGCTAATTGATCACTGACTTCCCTCACTCCTAGTTTTTGTCATTAATGCAAGGGGAATAACTCCAAGGGCGGATAATGGAGCTATGTATCTGGATAGGAAATCGGGGATGTTGAGTAGATATGGATTTGATAAAAGGTCGGTGGCAAAAACCAGCCATGTTATTAGGAATATGAGTGTGTGTGCAAGAATTAGGATTAAGAACATATTTTTGTGGGCGCCCATTAGAATCAAGCCCACCATCCCAAATAGAAAAAAGGAACCAAAAGGAACCGTATAACGCCAAATATTTTGAATATTCTGATCTATGTACTCAATATAAAAGTAGCGAGGGCCTAGTTGTGGAAAAGAGAATGATGGGTGTTGCTCCACTTTCTCTACTAGGCTAGGTGTGATCTGTAATGAGAAAATAGTAGTACGAACTGGTCGTGATACTAGAATGTGGAAGACAATATATAACAGAACTAAACTCAACTTAAAAAGAAGAGGGCAGTTTTTTCTAAGGCGTGTTATTTTACTTTTCATTGTGTGAATATAAGAAAGAGTGGTTAATGGGCAAGGAATGTTTTTGAAGCCAGATGGGTGAATGTAGGTTTTAGGTTACTCGTTACTGAGAAATTCCGTCAACGAATTATCTAACATGTACAAGGATGACCCTATTTAGTTATTACTTTTCAAATCCCTCACCGAAATATCTAGCATCTACAATCCATGCAAGCCCCATCCTGCGCATCCTCTAATCCTGAAAATCCTGATTCTAACAAACAAGATTCGCTTGGAGCCCATGACTTTTACTCATAAAGATAAAGATGGGTAGTTTGAAAAAATGGAATGCTACTAGCCGCAGAGCGGCGAAATCTTAAT
>Ga0265293_10002776_pt1 | contig 34070 bp, 28 predicted proteins | sample Munlanlewell138R_FD_192505 | JGI IMG/M metagenome (GOLD analysis project Ga0265293, IMG submission 192505) | Leachate microbial communities from a municipal landfill in Southern Ontario, Canada - Leachate well 138R | ecosystem: Engineered > Solid waste > Landfill > Unclassified | place: Canada... | reverse complement strand
CTGGGGCAGCTGGTTCTGGTGCGCAGATTATTCTTCGTGGTGGTACTTCTGGGTCTGAAGGCAAAGACAATCAACCTTTATTTGTAGTAGATGGTATAATTTATGATAACTCTTCAACTCTTGTAGGTAACTCTGCATTTGACGGTTCTTATAAATCTGCAACTACAACATCTAACCGTATTATGGATATAAATCCTGAGGATATAGAAAACATGTCTATATTGAAAGGCCCTGCAGCATCTGCTCTTTATGGTTCACGCGCAGCCAACGGTGTTGTTATTATTTCTACCAAAAAAGGTAAAGAAGGTGTAATTGAAGTTAATATTAACTCCAAGCTTTCTACCTCTTGGGTGAGAAGCCTCCCTGACGTTCAAACTCAATATACAAGAGGTTATATGGACGATCAATATGACAACGACAGGAATTATCTGGGAACAGTGTTTAATGATTTTTCTTACAATTCTTGGGGAGAAAAGTCTAATGCGCAGACTTATGACAACATTGGAAACTTCTTCCAAGGTGGCGTAATCTATGACCAGAGTGCCAGCGTTTCTGGTGGTACTAAAAACAGTAACTTTTATTTATCTGGATCTTATTACGACCAAGCAGGTATTGTTCCTTCAACTGGGTATGACAAATATACATTCCGTTTTAATGGTGAACAGAGAGCCGGAATATTCACATTCAATGCAAATGCTGCTTACTCACAAGCTCATACAGATAGAACGTTGACTGCTGCAGGGCTTTATGGTTCATCTGGAACTGGTGCTCTTTATGGCGTTTACAACTGGTCTCCATTTGACAATATGACAAACTATTTAAATGAAGACGGTTCCCGTTATAGAATGTTTGGTGAAAGGCTTGACCCTTGGGATGAGCGTGATAATCCATATTGGATTGTAAATAAAAATAAAATGTTTGACGATACAGATCGTTTTACAGGTAGTTTAGGCGTTAAGGCAGATATTGCAGATTGGTGGTTTGTTCAGTACAGATTAGGTATTGACTCATATACTCAAATCAACTCTAACCGTATTGCTCCCAACGGAGCTATCAAGCAAGTATGGCAGAATGGTATGATGAGTGACAACACTATGCGTTTCAAATATATGTCGCATAATTTCATATCAAACATGAATAAGAAATTTGGAGATTTTGACTTTAATCTATTACTTGGTGCTGCTTCAGATGATACAGAGACACATAGCAACTATATGATGGCTTGGAACTTCTCTGTTCCAGATTTCTATTCTTATGCAAATGCTTCAACAGAAAACAAGCAATTTTCTAACGCTGCATCTCAAAGGAGATTGGTAGGTTTATTTGGAGAGTTCCGTGTAGCTTATAAGAGTATATTATATATGACAGTTACTGGACGTAATGACTGGACATCAACTCTTCCTATTGAAAATCGCTCATACTTCTATCCATCTGTTAGTGGCTCATTTGTTTTTACAGAACTTCTACCTAAGAATAATATTCTTACTTTCGGTAAGGTTAGAGCGTCTTGGGCAAAAGTAGGTAAAGATACAGGTGCATATGAGACAAATACTTCACTTTGGCCAGTTGGGACTTATCTTGGTGGCAAAATTGGTGTAGGTAACTCATGGACTCGCGGTAACCCTTATATTAAACCAGAAATGACTAAGTCAACTGAAATTGGGGTAGAATTAAGTCTCCTTAAAGATCGCTTACGTGTTGACTATGCATATTATACAAACGACTCTTACAATCAGATTTTGTCTCCTCGTGGCCCTCAATCTACTGGTTATATTTTCTGTTCAATTAATGCAGGAAATGTATATAATAAAGGTATGGAGTTGACTATATCTGGTACCCCTGTAGAAACAAAAGATATGAAATGGGATGTAGGTTTGAACCTTGCAGGTAACCGTGGTACTTTGGACGGACTTCCTGACGGTATGGATGTTATGTATGTTACAGACGTTCAGTATGCAGGAGCACAGGCCGCATCATTCAATGGTGGTAACTTTATGGCTATTGCTGGTACTGAGTGGAAGAGATATGAATATGATCCAGATGATGCAAACTCTAAAAAAGAATTAGAAGGGCAAGTTATTCTTGATAAAAACGGAATGCCAACGTACACAACTTCTTTATCTGAAGTGGGTAACCGTGAGACTAAGTTCTCTGGTGGATTTAATAATACTATTACTTGGAAGAATTTTTCTTTTAATATGTTATGGGAATTCAGAGTTGGTGGTGATGTTATTAACGGAACACAGTATGCTATGACCAATAGCGGTGTTAGTAAATTCTCTGGAGATATTCGTAATGAAGAACTTACAGTATCTGGTGTAGATGCAAACGGAAACCTTGTATCAAATACTTGGAATGCAAATAATACATACACTTTTAATGAAGTAGAAACAAGTGGTCAAAATATTATTAAAAGCTATTATACTAATTATTATTCTAGAGAAACTTCTAATTATATTACAGATGTTAACTTGTTGAGACTTCGTACACTATCTATAAATTACCAAATCCCTAAGAAATTGCTAGATAAAATAGGATTCATTAAACGTGCTTCTATTACTGCTTCGGCAAATAATCTTCTTCTATTTACCAATTATGAGGGCGATCCTGAAGTAGCTGCATCTGGTGCAGGTGTAGGCGGTTCATCTTCTGTTGGATTTGACTATTGTGGAGTACCTGCAACTTCAGGTATGACATTCGGTTTAAATTTAACTTTCTAATAAGTTTTAAATATTTAAATTAAATAATATGAAATATATTAAATCATTAATTTCTTTGTGTCTGGTGTGCTTAGTTGCCCTCACACTGGCCTCTTGCAACGATTGGCTTGATATCAATGTTGACCCAGAGAATCCTTCTTCGGAAAGTGCTACATATCAAACTCGTTTGGCTCATATACAATTTTATACAAATTCGGCAACTCAATTTGGCGCTTGGCGTTCAAGTATGTCTGCTGGCGATTGGACAAGATATTTCAATGGTGGTACTTATTGGCATATGTCTTATTGGAATCCTCAAGATGGTGCTTCTACTACACCTTACCAGTGGTGGTTTGTAGGTGCTGCTAATAATATCTCTTATATGTATGACAAAGCTATGGCAGATGAAGCCTGGCATTATGCAGGTGTAGCTAAAATTATTCGTGCATATGGATTTATGTTAATGACAGACTTATATGGTGAAATGCCTTATACAGATGCAGTAGGTCCAAACGCAACTCCTTTTTATGATAACGGAAAAACCATTTACTTAGGCTGCTTAAATGAATTAAATGAAGGGTTAGAGCTTTTAGCTAAGCCTCAAGATTCAAGCCTTCCTTCATTGTCTATAGGTGATTTTTGGAACAATGGCGATGTTAACAAGTGGATAAAATTTGGTAATTTACTTAAGGCTCGTTATGCAGTAAAACTAAGTAAAAAAGCGAACGGAAGTTATCTTGATGGTAAATATGATGCAGACGCTATTCTTGATGCCCTTTCAAAAGGTCCTCAAAGCAATGCCGATAACTCTATAATTTATCATACAGACGACAATAGTACCACACATGATAATCTTGGATGGAACGAGCCAGTTGATTATTCACCTTTATATTCTGTTTCTGGTATGAATGCAGGCTATATGGTAACTGACATGCTTTATCAAAACCTTACCAATTTTGCAGGTAACGGTGTTGAAGACCCACGTGCCGACAAAATTATTCCTTGGGCTGTTTCTAGAAAATCTCCTGACACTCCATCAAATATTAAATGGGATGGCAATTGGAGACGTTCACTTGGTGTAGATATGGTTTCTAATGATGCTCCAAACCTTAGCGGTGGCCCATTAAGAGCATTATACTCTGCAGAAAAAAGTTGGTGGATTGATTCTGATTCTCCTGATAGAGTAGGTGATACTGTTTATATTGAGGCTACAAGCACATCTAAAGGTTATGCCGCAAAACAAGATCTTCTTTATAGAAGAGACGGAACCGATGCATCAAAGGAATCGGGTACTTTCTATACAAGAGTTTCTTCTCCAACTTACCTAGGTACTTACTCAGAAGCCTGCTTTATTAAAGCAGAAGTTTTATTCAATAGAGGTAATGCTCCTGAAGCATTTACTGCTTACAAAGAGGGTATTAAGGCAAGTATGGAACAGATGAATTTGATTCTAAATTCTTGGATTGCTGGAGATGCTTCTCTTGCAGATTGTCCTTCATTTAAGCCAATGACTCAGGCACAAATGAATGATTTCTTGAATAATGGTATAGGTACTGCAGGCGATCTTACTTTAGGTAAGATTCTTACTCAAAAAAGAATTGCTTTAAACTTCTCAGTTGAAATTTGGAACGATATGCGTCGTTATGATTTTGACGAAAGCTTGTTCTTGAATTGGGGTGTTCCTGCATATCATGATGTTAATGCTACGGCTCTAAAAAAACTTCCTGTTGGCGAACGTTTCCGCCGTTGGCGTCATAGCTCACACGAGCGTAATTACAACGCAGCTAATCTTCAAGCAATTGGCTCAGAAGTTCCAGGTGCAGACATGAGTGATGCTAGTGGATGGTATGGTGCAGACGAACTTTATACTATTCCTGTATGGTGGGATTCAACTCAAGAGTAATCTCATTTTTTAGTAATAATTATAACAGGGCGGTCATTTTGATCGCCCTGTTACTTTTTAGTATGAATCAAGAGTTGTAAAATAATATTGTATCTTTGTTTAGATGTAATTGCTAATAATTATAAAAAAAATACAACTATGTTTTTAAAAGAGGTATATGTAAATAGAAGAAGGGAGCTTGTTAAAAAAGTTAAGTCTGGTTTGATGTTGTTTTTAGCGAATTCAGAGGTTGGGATGAATTATCCAAGTAACACTTACAGGTTTCGTCAAGACTCCTCATTTCTCTATTTCTTTGGAATAGATCAGCCAGATTTGGCTGCTGTAATAGATGCCGAGACAGGCGAGGAGATTATTTTTGGGAATGATGTAAGTATAGATGATATTATTTGGATGGGGCCACAGCCTGCTATGGTAGAGAGAGCTCAGAGAGTAGGTGTGAATAATGTAAAGCCTTATACTTCTCTTGAGGAGTATATTTCTAAAGCTGTGTCAGATGGTAGAAAAGTTAATTTTTTACCACCGTATAGAGACGATAATAAAATTCGTCTTCATAAAATGACAGGATTAGATTTTTCTGAATTAAAGAGCGGTGCTTCTGTGGAGCTAATTAAAGCTGTTGTCTCTTTAAGAGAGCTGAAAGATAAGTATGAGATAGAGGAGATGGATAAAGCTGCAGATATTGGCTATATGATGCATTTTACAGCTATGAAGATGGCTAAGCTAGGTATGGTAGAGCAGGAGTTAGTAGGCGTGATGGAGGGAATAGCTATATCTAATGGAACAATGCCCTCTTTCCCTATAATTCTATCGCAAAATGGAGAGACCCTGCATAATCATTCGCATCATCAAGTTTTAACAGATGGACGTTTGATAGTAATAGATGCTGGAGCAGAAACTAATATGCACTATGCTTCGGACTTTACCAGGACACTTCCTTCTAGTGGTAAATTTACAGCTAAACAAAAAGATATTTATAAAATAGTTGCCACTGCAAACAATTTAGCCATAGATATGATAAGACCAGGGATAACATACAAAGAGGTTCATTTAGAGTCTGCTAGGTTAATAGTTCAAGGTCTTGTTAATTTAGGACTTATGAAGGGCAATGTAGACCAGGCTGTTGCTGCAGGGGCTCATGCACTCTTTATGCCTCACGGGCTTGGCCACCAGATGGGGCTGGATGTACATGATATGGAAGATTTTGGTGAAGATTATGTAGGGTATACAGACTCTTTTGTGCGCTCTTCTCAATTTGGTCTTAAATCTTTACGTATGGGTAAGGAACTCAAAGCAGGTCATGTAATTACTGTAGAACCAGGCTGTTACTTTATTCCTGCGTTAATTGAGAAGTGGAAGAAAGAGGGAACAAATTCTGAATATATTAATTTTAACAAACTAGAGGAGTATTACACATTTGGAGGAATACGTCTAGAAGACGATATTCTGGTTACAGAGAGTAAAAGTAGGATGTTAGGCTCTAAGAGGCTTCCTATTACGGTAGAGGATGTAGAGAGAGAGATGGAACAGAATTAATTTACTATACCCAATTTATATATGAAAAATTTTACATTTAACGGCATTGTCACTAGAGTAGTGGCAATTGCCGTTGTTTTTTTGGTGGTTATCTCATGTTCTAAAGATGAGAACCCAGAGTTACTATCTCACTACAACTCTCTTTCTACGTTTTCATTTAGAATGAGCGATAATGTGGGACTGACAGAAAATTGTACCTCTTTTATGGGAGGAGGCTCTACTTATTATATAACTGTGCCGGAGGGAACAGATATTACCTCTCTTAAGCCCGATTTTATAATATCTCCAAAAGCTACAATTAAAATTGATGGAGTGCAGATTACCGGAGATGTGCCTACTTTTGACTTTACAGAAGCTGTTCCAATTATAGTTACATCTGAGTCTGGAAAAGAGAGACATATAAAGGTTCTAGTTAAACCGGGTAGAAAAGAGTTAGATCATCTTGTATATCAATTAATGTCTCATTATTCCATTCCTGGAGTATCTGTAGCTATTTCTAAAGGAGAAGAGACTGTATATGAAAGTGGGCTTGGTTTGGCTATTGTAGAGAGCAATACTAGAGTTACTCCAGACCATCTCTTTAGGTTGGCAAGCATATCTAAGCAGTTTACTACTCTTTGCATTATGGATCTTTATCAGAAAGGGAAGCTAACGGTAGATGATATAGTTTTTGGCCCCAATGGTATATTGTCAGAAGAGTTCCCATTTGTGAAAGAGACAGATATGGCTGCAAGGGTAACTATAAGGCATCTGCTGTCTCATACAAGTGGTTGGAAAAGCGACCCAGACCCTATGTTTACCTCTAGCTTTAAAGGACAATCTTTAAATGAGAGAATACGCTATATGCTTGAATCAGATCAAGTAACTCCTGGTTCAAAATATTCATACTATAACATGGGTTTTGGAGTTCTAGGTAAGATTATAGAGAAAATTAGTGGAGAGAAGTTTGAGAAATATATGAGAGATATGCTTGCAACAATAGGGGTAACAGATGTTCACGTAGGTGGAGATAGGAGCCAAAGAAGGTCTAACGAGGTTGTTTACTATTCACAGGATGGCACAAATGGCTATGGTAATGAGATGGATGTTATTGCAGCTGCGGGTGGGATAATAGCCAGCCCAAGAGAGATGTTAAAAGTGCTTTACCATATAGATGGCCTTCCAGAGATTCAAGATTTTATTACTCCTGCAACGCGTACACTTATGCTTACTGCAATACCTATTTATGAGAGATATGCTCTTGGATGGCGAACAGGCCATAGATTGTTCCCTGGAGCTTCATACCATACTGGTAATTTGGCTGGTACCGCAGTTATGTGGGTAATGGGAAGAACGTGGGAGACAGGGCCTAAGTTCAATTGCGTTATTCTTTGTAATTCAAGGTCTTATATTTCTGGCTTTGACGATGATATCTACTATCTAATGAATAATGTTTTGAATAAAGCTCAAACAATGAGCTGGTAGGTTTTAATTAACTATTTGGTAGAGCTCTGCAATAATCATTGCAGTAGCTCCCCAAATAATGTGGCCATTAATAAGATATCCTGGAGCATGTATCCATGAGTTAGGAGTTATCTCAACTCTACATTTTTTAGCATTTTCTGGATTAAAAAATCCCAAGGGGATATGTAAATAATCTGTAACCTCCCTCTCTTCTGGGAAATATTTCTCTATGCCGTTGTTTATAGCCAGAATGGGATAGATTGTAAAGTTACTTGGAGGTACATAGAGTTTAGTGAGCTCTCCTATAATTTCAATTTTTTCTTGATCTATTCTTAGCTCTTCGTATGCTTCCCTGCAGGCAGTGGCTTTGTAATCTATATCATAAATTTCACATTTACCACCAGGAAAGGCTATCTGTCCAGAGTGTACTCCATGATAGGTGTTGCGCTTAATTAGCAAGAGAGTCCACTTGTTTTTATCTCTTACAGTGTTGCCATTGTTGTCTTTTGTGGGATTTAACATTACTAAAACAGCAGACTCCCTTGCCGTTAAAGGAGGAGTCTGCTCTTTTATTAGTGAAGATACTCTTGTTTCGGGGGCAAGTTTTAAGTGTGCCTCTTTTCCCGGAAGTATATCTGGAAGAATTATTTTTCTCAACTCTATTTTTTATTTTTTAATGCCTATTCTATCTAATATAAATGCATATTCAAATGCAGTCTCTTTTATTCTGTCGTAGCGGCCAGTAGCTCCACCATGGCCAGAATCCATATTCATATAGAGAAGTAAAATGTTATTATCTGTTTTCATCTCTCTAAGTTTGGCAACCCATTTAGTAGGTTCGTGGAACCCAACTTGAGAGTCATTTATCCCGCCAGTAGCTAAAATATTGGGGTACTCTTGGTTGGTAATATTATCGTAAGGTGAATATGAGAGTATGTAGTTGTAATACTCTTCTATATTGGGGTTCCCCCACTCTTCGTACTCTTGGGTTGTTAGAGGAAGAGAGGTGTCTAGCATTGTATTTATAACATCTACAAAAGGGACAGCTGCAACTATTGTATTAAACAATTTTGGCTGCATATTGGCTACTGCTCCCATAAGCAGGCCGCCTGCGCTACCACCCATTGCTGCAAGTTTATTTGCCGAGGTGTATCTATCTTCTATAAGTTTTTGGGCACATGCTATAAAGTCTGTAAAGGTGTTTTTCTTATTTAGTAGTTTGCCTTGTTCATACCACTGTTCGCCTAAATCGCTTCCTCCACGAATTTGTGCAATTGCGTAGACAAAGCCTCTATCTATAAGGGAGTATGCACTTGCGCTAAAGTAAACATCTGAGCTAGACCCGTAACTCCCATAAGAGTAGAGTAGTGCTGGGTTTTTGCCATTTAACTTTAGCCCTTTTTTATAGACAATGGCCATTGGAACGTCTGTTCCATCTTTGGCTTTTGCCCATAGGCGTTCTACTTTATAATCATCTGGATTAAAACCAGATGGTACCTCTTGCTCTTTTAACTTTACGCTGTTGCCATTCTCTAGGTTGTACTCAAAAAGGGTAGATGGTCTATTTAGTGAGGTGTAAGTATACCTTAGAGTTGTAGCGTTATACTCTGGGTTGCCTACTAAACGTGCACTGTAAACTGGTTCTGGGAAAGTTATATTGACTCTATCACTCTCTTTGAGATTATATATAGCTATTTGGTTGAGACCATTTTCTCTAATAGCCACAGCTATATAATTTTCAAAAACATGGTACCCTTCAATTCTAATTTTAGGGTTATGTTCCAGAAATACAGACCAATTATCTCTATTATCAAATCCTTCTAAAGGTGCAGTATAGATCATTCCATTTAAGGTAGAGCTATCTTTATATCTTATATAAAACTTTTCTTTGTGGTGATCTAAATCGTACTCTATGCCTTGCTCGCGAGTTCTAAATGTTCTGAATTTCTTGCTTGGGCTGTTGGCTGGTAAATAGAGGTATTCAGATGTAGATTTACTGTAGTTAGCTATAAATATATAATCATCTGTTTTGCTCTTCATAACATAGGTGTTAAAACGGGGGTCTTTCTCTTCATAAATAAAGCTGTCACCTGCTTTGCCACCTATAGTGTATTTATAGACTCTATATGGGCGTAGGGAGTTGTCTACAACTGTGTAAAAGAGAGTTTTATTGTCATTTGCCCATGCAAATGAAGAGGTTCTATTTATTGAGCCTATAAGATCTTCTCCTGTTTCTAGGTCTCTTATTTTTATGATGTTTTCTGCAGAGGAGCCTGTCTCGTTAAAGGAGTATGCAGCAAACTTATTGTTGGGGCTTATTTTATAGCTTTTAAAGCTATATGTTTTTTTACCCTCGGCCATTTTGTTTATATCAAAGATTACCTCTTCTTGAGCCTCTAAGTTCTCTTTTTTACGGCAATAAATTCGGTACTGTTTCCCACTCTCTGTACGTGAGTAGTAGTGATAGCCATTTATATATGTGGGGTAGCTTTGGTCTTCTTCTTTTATACGGCCAATAATTTCTTGGTAAATTTTATCTTGAAGCTCTTTAGTAGAGCTCATTACGGTATTGGTGTAGCTGTTTTCTTCTTCTAAATAATCTAAAACATCTTGATTGGTGTTGTCTCTTATCCAGTAGTAGTTGTCTACTCTTTTGTTTCCAAATTCTTGGAATGTTTGAGCAATTTTTTTTGCTACAGGAGGGGTTGGAAAGTCATCTTGATTTGTCACTTTAACTTTATTTGAATTACAGCCAGCTATAAGTAATAGTACTAAAAATAGCGGCACTATTTTAATTTTTTTCATAATATATTAGGGTTTTAAAAAGTTGAAATTACAGATTAAAATTTGAATTTTCAATAGTGCCTTAGCCTATTTTATTCTTATTTAAGTTTTGCTGCTATATGGGCGGTGGTCCAAGCTGCTTGAAGGTTGAACCCTCCTGTAATTGCGTCTATATCTAAAACTTCTCCTGCAAAATAGAGGTTGGGAAATACTTTGCTCTGCATGGTAGCCATATTTATGCTTTTTAGACATACTCCGCCACAGGTTACGAACTCTTCTTTAAAGGAGGCTTTGCCCTTTACATTATATTGGTCGTTGGTGAGAACCTCGGCAATTTGATTTAATCCTTTTTTTCCAATCTGCGCCCATCTTCTTTCAATCTCATCTCCCGCTTTATTGAGTGTAATACCTTGTTTAACAAGAAGAAACTCCCATACTCTTTGTGTAAGGTTATATGGCTTTATAGAGAGGAGCTGTTTGGAGGGGTTGTTTTTGGCAATCTCTTTGAGATAATTTATAACTACTTGGTTGTTTTGTTGGCCTGTCCAGTTTACTTGAATGGTAAAGTCATATTGTTTTTCGTTTAACAGCCGTGCTGCATAGGAAGATAGTTTGAGAACTGCTGGGCCACTCATTCCCCAGTGAGTTATTAGAACTGTTCCTTGTGACTTTAGCTTGGTACCTTGAAGAGACAATATTACATTATGTACAACTACTCCCATTAAGTCTCTTATTGGATCTTTTGGTATGTTAAAGGTAAAGAGAGATGGAACTGGTTCTATAATTTTGTGACCTAACTTCTCTAGCCAATCTAATCCTCTTCTTTTTGGAGAGCCACCTGTGGTTACAATTACTTTGTGAAACTGTTCTGTTTTAATTGCTTCTGTTGTTGGCTGGTTGGTTCGGCTGTTTTGGTGGTAACTTAATTCAATTTTGTTATCCTCTATGTGCGAGAGTTTTTTTACATCACACTCTGTTTTAATTGAGATGGCTAATCTTCTGCACTCTTTTTGTAAAAGATCTGTTATAGAACGGGAATCTTGTGAAGAGGGGAAGACGCAATTGTCTTGCTGTGTAACAAGTGGTACTCCTTTCTTTTCAAACCACTCTATGGTGTCTGTTGTGTTAAATTGGTAAAACAGTCTTTTTAGCTCTTTACCTCCTCTAGGGTAAGCTTTTGAGAGTTCTTGGGGGTCGCTACAGCCATTTGTTAGATTGCAGCGGCCTCCTCCAGAAACTGCTACCTTAGAGAGTACTCTATTGGTTTTTTCAAAAATTATTACTTGAGATTGTGGGTAATTCTCTTTTATTGCAATAGCAGCAAAAAAGCCAGCTGCTCCAGCGCCTATTATAGCTACCCTAAATTGAGAGTTTTTCATTTAAAGAGTTTACTACTCTTTTTTAGAGTAGTTTGCTTTAATAATCCACATTTTATAATCTTTAGGTGCTTTCTCCATAGCTTGGTAGAGGCCTGGAGCTATATTATTAATTTTTTGTGCATTCTCTTCAAATTTGTTGGGTGGGAATAGATAATATTCTGTTCCATCTTCTACCCATCTGTTGTTTTGTGAGTAGGGCACATTTGTGAGAGGGTGGGTGTAGTATTTATTTTTTTCTAAATCAAAGAGTATCTTAAAACCTTTTGAGCCTGAAAATAGAGTGAATCCTAATAAATTATTGTTATAAACAAAGAAGTTATTTATATAGGTGAACTGTTTTTTTTGCTCACATAGGGTTTTGTATCTTTCCATGTCAATATCTCTTACAGTCTTATCTGTATTCATGTTTTTTACATAGGCAAAGAGCTCTGGAAGAGTATCGCTAGGAGCAAACTTGTAAATGTTATTTGAATAGCCTGTAAAGTATAGTGAGTTGTTGAATGTATGAAAATGTTTGGGGTTTAAAGAGTTGGTTTTAGTTTGTCCAGTTTTCCACTCAAAATCTGTTTCTTGGGGGTGAATTAAAAAACTGTAGTCGTTCATAGAGTTCTTCTGTCTAAGGAATACTCTTTTTTCTCCAGAAACTCCATACTCAACAGCGTAAATTTTTTCATACTCTTTAGATTGCTTATACTTCCCTGTTAGGTCGAATTCAATTATTTTATTGTTATCTAGCACCTCAAGCTTGTTCTCTTGCCTGTTAACCATAAAATCTATTAATCCAGATATTTGGTCTACCTCTTCTCCTTTAGGTATTTTGTGAACAAAATTTCCTTTGCTGTCAAATATAATTATTGTCTCTCTTAGTGTAGAGATAAATATATACTCATTATAAACTTCAATATTATTTAGGAAAATTTTGATATTATTATATTGAGGTAGTTGTAGAGGTAAAATCTCGTAATTTACGTTGTATTGAGACTCTTCAAAAGGTTTAACGTTTTTCATGCTGTAATTTACAGCTATTTCAATTCCATCTGATTCTGCTCCCGATGAGCTGCACCCATATGGGAGCAGAGCTACTACAGAGATGAGTAATATTAGACCTGCAAATTTGTTGAGATTCTTCTTAAAGTTCATAAATGAAATTTTATTGTTAATACTTTTAAAATGATTTTAATATAATTTATAAAGTTTGTAAATTATTGCTCATTATACAAATTGGATATATCTTAAAGCCTTCTAGTTTATGTAATATCTAATTGGCCATTACAGATTCCCAAACGGCTTTTCTTAGAGTACCTTTAGAGTCGTCTCCATCGTACTGCCAATACATAAGCCCTTTTAAACCCAGCTTAATTGCCCATTTCCCTTTTATTCCAATGCTTTTTGAGTTGTCGTAGCCACAAAAGAAGCGTCCGTTTTTGGTAACGTAGGGTGTGTTAGAGATAGGGTCCCAGTTATCTATTTTGTATATGTTTTTATCTAATGCAATTATAGTGCTATAGTTTAGTGAAGTGGGTTTTTCTGAGAAGGAGTGCTGCCCGTAAAATGGGATTCCTAGTACCATCTTATTATACTCAACCCCGGCTGCTCTATATGCGTTAACGGTTCTTGTGCAATCCCAGTAGGCTCTGGAATCGCTTAGAGCTGAGTGGTGTTTTGGAGCCGCATCCATGTTGTATGTCATAAGATTTACAAAATCTACATACTGATCTACTGCTTTTACATCAATAAATTTATATCCTCCATTTGCTGCTACCTTATCTTTTATATAGCCTGCGTAGGTTAGTAAGTGATCTTTTCCAAGAGTTTCTCTTAACTCTTTCATGAGCAAGACATGGTTTTGTGTATCTACAGCTGGGTCGCTTTCAGCTCCACTCCAAGAAATACCTGGGAACTCCCAGTCCATATCTACTCCATCTATTCCCCAGGATTCTATAAATTTTTTGCAATCTGCAGCAAAGGCTTTGCGCTGTGCATTGGATTTTGCTAGGGCAGAGAAACTACCTCCTTGAAAGTTGTCTGGGTTATCTACTACATGAGTAAAGGACAATAGAATTTTTAGATTGGGATACTGTTTTTTAAGATTCACAATTTGCTTGAATCTCTCTTCTTTTCCTTGAAGTTTAAACCCTTGATAAAGGCCGTTTCTTATATATAATTCGGCAAAAGAGTAATTTATATGAGTAAAAAGTTTGGGGTCTGGTATAGTTTTTCCCCAATATGTAACATAAGCAACTACCACTCTACCCTCTATTTTCTCTGAGGGAACATATGGTACTTCTGGTTCTATTTCTGGGAGTTGTGGGATTTTCTCTTTTTCGCATGATGCTATAAGCAAAAGTGCCATTATGCTAAATAGGAGTAGCTTTTTCATAGTTGTTAGGCTAAAAGTAATGGGCCATTTTCTTTGGTCAAAGATATTAATATTTTAATAATCTGGATTAAATAATAATAGAGTGCAGTGTTTTTAGTAGTACTATTAGAGAGCGCTATTAGATAGGTTATTTGAAGTACATTATCACTTCTGGCATGAATGCATGGAACTGTTTTCTTAAGGTTATTTCATTCTCTTTGAGAAACTCTATGGTTAGGTCTGGTTTAATGGCATTTGTTTTAAAGTGCTCCATTATTTGCAATGCTCTGTGTAGCCCTTGGTAGCTAGCATATTTTTTTAGCCTATTTGTTCCAATAAAGTGGAATATGAAACTTTTTACTTGCTCTGGTAGATGCCTGTAGTTGAGCAAGGTAGATAAGTAGAAATTAGCTGCAAAACAGTTAAGATTGTATTTTGGGCTATATCTTCTAAAATCAGATGCTAGTAGATAATCGTAGTACATATCTGCAATTATTCCTGAGTAGCGTCCAAAGGTAGGGCGCATTAACCCCACTGTTTCAAGAAAAATTGGGTGGCAATCTGTAAAAGTGTCTATCTCTCTATGAAGTAAAATTCCCTCTTGAATTCTTTTGGGGTAATTTTCATGACTTTTTCCTTTAACAAAATCGCCAATAAAGTTACCCACCTGCAATTGGCGGTCATTTCCAGAGAGATATATGTGAGCTAGGTAGTTCAATATAAGAGTAAATTTTTACAAAGGTATCAAATAAGTTCTTTAAGAGTAAATAGTCTCCTAGTAAAGAGGAAACAGTCAAAATATACAATGAGAAGCAAAGATGTGTTAGAAAATTCAAAAATTTACTTGCTTGCAATGCAGCAAAATTGCTATTAGAAGCATCTTATAAATATATTTTAGTTATATATTTGGATTAATAAATCTATTGTAAAATGAAAACAAAGTATTTGCTATTTGGGATAATTGCATTGGGGCTGTTATCGTGTGATAAAATCTTGGGCGATGGCACCATATGGGACATAAACCCTGTTGTGGTTACTGTTGTGGTTACAGATGTCAATGGGGTTGATCTTCTAAATCCAGACAATCAAAATTCATTAGATACAAGTGGAATAAAGGCTTTTTATAATGGCAAGGAGTACGAGTGTAATAAACTTTCTGCCCCTGAGGTTGCAACCAAGGCTTATTTGCCGCATTTTTACGGTCTCAAAATTGATAAAAATAGAATTTACAGTACTTATTTTCTGAGTTTTGGAGAGCTAGATGGGGCAAAAAGTTACTCAAATGAAGAGGTAACAATATTTTGGGGAGATGGCTCTTCAGACAAAATTAAATTCAACAGAAAGTTTAGATGGAAACTAAACGGAGATCCAAAAAGTAGTGAAGAGTGGTTTTTGAACGGTAAAAAAGTACCAGATAAACTTATAAAAATTGTTAAATAATTATAAGATCACTTCTACTACATTACCGTAAGTATGTTACGAATTGAAGTTTTCTACCTTGCAGCTAGCAGAAAAACAGGATGTTAAGTAACCAATTGGTGAAGTTTCAGTATAATATTGATGTGAAAACTTGATCTGATAATTCATCTGATTTTTCCCTGGGAGACGATCTTCTCGGAGATGATTGCTCATAACTCATTTACAGTGTGGTAGTTAGCTTTTGAAAATAAGCCCTTTTGGGCTCATTTAGAAAAATTAAATGCCTGTCTACTATGCATTTACGCGTAATCATCTCCTGGCAAAGTTTGCTTTGCTGCTGGTGAGCAGAGTTGCAAATAGCTAGCAGCTAATAGCTAATAGCTAAGAGTCAACAGCTAATAGTCAACAGCGTTATATGAAATTTCATAAATAAAATAATCATTATTATGGGAAGCAAAGCTAGGTGGGAAACTTTAGTTACGAAAAATAGTCTCCTCACCTCCTTGGCCTATGGGCTCTCTTTTCTAGAGCTAAAAAATGTGTTCAGTAGGAAAAGAAAAATCTCCCTCATACAGCTAAACACCAAGCTAGTGTGGGAGATTTTTTCAAGTACCCGGAGCCGGGATCGAACCGGCACAACCTCGCAGTCACTGGTGTTTGAGACCAGCGCGTCTACCAATTCCGCCATCCGGGCAGTTTTTGCTTTGATAAACTTTGGTGTGCAAAAGTAGTTAATTTTGGAAAGGTGGCAAAATTAAATTAATTAATTACCTTTGCATTGCAATCTAATAAGGGAATTTCGTGAGAATCGGAAACAGTACCCGCTGCTGTAATGCTTACCCGAATGGGTTTTTCGCTTCCCAACCACTGCCAAAAACGGCGGGAAGGTGCGAATCTAAAAGCTGAGTCAGAAAACCTATTGAGAGCTTAACATTTTAATCGAACTTTCGGGAGATAGGGAGCGATGTACAGAGGTATATCTTTTATTGTTTTTTATTTTGCATCTATTGCAATTCTAGCAGGAGCTCCAGCTTCGGCGCAATCTCTTTTTATTTTTAAAGATGAGAAAGTTCCAATTATAGATAGTGTAAAAACATATAATTTAGACTCAGTTATAATTAACAGTGGTATAAGACGTTCTATTGTACCTAATAGCTCTTTTGCTGTTGGTTCAAATATAATACGTGCTTCTCAAGAGATTCTTTCACAGATGAAAACTAACTCTTTGGCAGATTTTATTAAAGAGCAAAGTGCAATTTATATTAAAGAGTATGGTAGAGGTGCGGGTTCATATCTCTCTGTTAGGGGAACATCTTCTTCGCATACAACGGTGGCTTGGAATGGAATGAGCCTCTCTGTGCCTACCTTGGGGCAAACAAATTTATCTCATGTACCTATCTATTTTTTTGATAAATTAGATATTCATATAGGTGGAAGTTCTGCTCTATACGGCGACGGATCTATTGGTGGGAGCCTTCAGTTGAAAACTGCTCCTACGTGGGAAAAAGGATATAGCGGAGATGTTCTTGTGAGTCTAGGAAGTTACTCTACTCTCTACACTGGGGCTACGCTCAGGTACTCAAACAATACTACTGAATCTAGAACTAGTCTATTTTACACATCGGCCAAAAATAATTACTCTTTTCTAAATAATACTAAGCCTGGGCTTCCTAAAGAATACCTTAATAATAGTGGATATTTAAATGGAGGAGTGTTACAGGAGTTATATAGAAAGTTCAAAGATTCGTCTCTGCTGGTATTTAATTTATGGTACCTCTCTTTTGATAGAGAGATTCAACCCTCTGTCTCTTTGAATGATAGGCCAGAGACATTTGCATCTATTTTAGATAGAAACTTAAGAGCTTCTTTAAGTTATAGTGGGAGTAGTTCGCTGTTATCTTATAGCGCAAGGGCCTCTTTTGCAAATGACTATGAGAGATATAAAGAAGATGTAATAGAGGCCTCTAAGGTGTTGGGGAGTGCCGAGGCTCAGTTGACTTCCACTCAATTTATCTTAAAAGGAGGGGGCTCGTATGAATATATTGCTCCCTCTGCAAAATCTTTTGCCCATTCTGTTCAAGAGAACAGGGGGTATCTCTTTTTCTTAGCTAGGTATAATCCCTACTTTATCTCTAATTTAGTTGTCTCTGCTGGAGCAAGAGCAGGGTGGGTGACTAATAGCGAGGTCCCTTTTATGCCCTCGTTAGATATAAAATTTACACCAATTCGCAATCAGGGGCACTCACTCTCATTAAAAGCTTCGTTATCTAGAAATAGCAAAGTTCCCTCTTTAAACGACCGATATTGGGGGGGAACACACACCTATCTTAAAAGTGAAAAATCTTTTACTGCCGAGGCGGGAGTTAACTATAGCTGGTTTGGAATGAACAATCATATTGGGCAAAGTAGCTCCTTTACTGGATATCTAACTTTTTATAGGAGTGAGGTGAACAACTGGATTAGATGGCTTCCTGCTGGACAGGTATGGCGTCCTCAGAATATACCAGAGGTGCTTTCACAAGGTGCAGAGTTGGGGGTTAATTACAAAAAAGAGTTTGTAGAATGGAAGCTAGGTGCTTCTCTAAATTATAGTTATACAAATGTTAGAATGATAAGAGGGCTCTGGAGTGAAGATCCCTCTATTGATGAGCAACTTGCTTTTCAACCAAAGCACTCTTTAAGAAGCTCTTTCACTGCTAGTAAAGATGCTATAACTGGTTTTATAAATCTTTCATATACGGGAGAGAGAACAACTTTAGATATATATGATATTTTAAAACCCTATTTTTTGGTAGATGTTGGAGTTGCTTTGAAGGGAGTGTTGGGAGGTAATAGATATTCGTTAAATATTGCACTTAAAAACATTACTAATGAACATTATGAGAATATAAAATTCTATGCTATGCCTGGTAGGAACTGGCAAGTGGCATTGAGATATTTTTTTTAGTAGACAATAATATTTTAACAGAAAATTAATATTAATAAACAAAATGAAAACAAGAGGATTTAAATTATTCGTATGCCTATTAGTTGCTATCTCTCTAGTAGCTTGTTCAAAAGAGATAACAGACCAGGTAATTCCTATGGACCAAAAAGTTATTGTTATAAATCAAGGTAACTTTACAGAGCACTCTGCAAGCATCTCTCTCTACGACGAGGCTAATGGGAGTATACAAAATAGAGTTTATGAGCAAGCAAATGGTGTTGCTATTGGTGCAACAGTTATCTCTGGTGCTGTGGCTCCAAATAAACAAGCTCTCATTATATGTAACTACCCAGATAAGATAGAGGTTGTAGATTCTAGAACGGCAAAAATTGTAACAGACCCTATCACAGAGGGGCTTGCTTCTCCTAGGGCTGCTGTTGTTACAGATAGAAGAATTTATGTTACCAATTGGGATTATGACTATATAGTTGGCTCAGATGGATTTTGGAGATACCCTAACTCCTATGTTGCGGTTTATGATTTACAAACAAAGCAGTTAATTAAAAAGGTTTTAGTTGGAACAGATGCCGAGGGGTTGCTTCTCTATGGGAGTAGCTTATTTGTTGCTACCAGAGAAGGAGTTAAAGTGTTAGATGCTACGGCAGATAATATGTCAACAAAAGGGCTAATAAGATCTGCAGATGTTTCTGGTGCAGCAAAGCATCTAGTGATTGATAACAATTTAATGTTGTGGGCTTCATTTCCAGACAAAGGCATTGTACAAATAAACCCAAACTCTCTAGCTGTAACAAAGGTAGTTGAGGTTCCAGTAGATGGGATGGATGGTTATATTAGTTCAGACTTTAAAGGAGAGAAGATATATACCTATCATACAGTTTTTAATGCAAGTTATATGGCAGAGAGTTCCTCTATCTATGCTGTTGAGACCTCCTCTGGTAGTGTCTCTACACTTTTTAGTGGAACCTATTTTTATGGAGTGGGAGTAAGCCCCTCTACAGATAATATTTTTACTGCCGAGGTTAGTTTTACATCTAACTCACTAATGAAAGTAGTATCGCCAACAGGAGAGTTGGTATCTTCTGCTGTTGCTGGGGTTGGTACTTGCCGTTATCTTTTCTTTTAGTTAGTGTGATGCTATTCTGGAAGGTGATAAGATATTGTTTTAACAATATCTGGGTGAATGCTATTTGCTACAGGGCAGGTTTTTATTGCAGACTCTATTAGCCTCATCTCTTTGTCTGTATAATCTTTACGAGGCAGGTGTATCTCTAGTTTTATCTCAGATACTCTGCGCGGATTGGCAGCCATTATTTTCTCTACCTCTACACGTGTGCCTTCAATTGAAAAGCCGTGAGCTTGTGCAGAGATACCCATTATTGTGAGCATGCATGAGCCCAAAGAGGTTGCAAAAAGATCTGTAGGAGAAAATTTTTGGCCCTTCCCATTATTATCTTCTGGGGCCTCGGTTATAACTTTGCTTCCAGATTTTAGATGGATTGCTTCTGTTTTAAGCTCACCTATATATGTTGTTCGCATTTTTGTCATAGTGCAAAATTTATCTTAAATTATTGTTAATTATTTGATTTGTAATTGAGTTAATAAATAAAGGTTCCCTACTTAGTTAACTGCAACTCCTTTGAGAGTTGCTAATGAACAGGAGGTAACTTTTACATTAACATAGTCGCCTACTTTATGTTCACCTGCAGGGAAAATACAAACTTTATTTTGTGAAGTTCTTCCAGATAATTCCTCTTTAGAGCGTTTAGAGGTTCCCTCTATAAGAACTTCAAATGTTTTGCCAAGATCTTCATTATTAGATATTTTAGAGAGTTTGTGCTGCAGCTCTATAATCTCATTTAACCTTCTGTTTTTATCTTGTTCAGATACACTGTCTGGATATTTTTTTGCTGCAGTAGTGTTTGGCCGTTCGGAATATTGAAACATAAAGGCAGTATAGTATCCAACCTCTTTCATAATAGAGAGAGTCTCTTGGTGGTCTTGCTCACTCTCTCCTGAAAAGCCTGTAATTATATCTGTACTTAGGGTGCATTCGGGAATAAGCTCTTTAATTAGTTTTACTCTCTCTAAATACTCCTCTATTGTATATTTCCTATTCATTCTTTTAAGAACAGTATTGCTCCCAGATTGAACTGGTAAGTGAATATGTTTGCAAATATTTGGATATTTAACAATAGCCTTTATAACCGATTCATCTATATCTTTTGGGTGTGAAGTAGAAAACCGAACTCTTAGTGAAGGGGCTATTTGAGCAACCATTTCTAAGAGCATGGCAAATGTAATGTGCTGGTTGCTATTGTTCCAACTGTATGAGTTAACATTTTGTCCAAGAAGAGTTACCTCTTTGTATCCATTTTCTAAAAGTTGTTTTGCTTCTTTAATTATGCTTTGAGGGTTTCGGCTTCTCTCTCTCCCTCTAACGTAAGGGACAACACAGTATGAGCAGTAGTTATTGCACCCTCTCATTATAGAGATATAGGCGCTCACTCCGTTTTTGTCCATCCTTATAGGTGAGATGTCTGCATAGGTCTCCTCTTCTGAGAGAATTGTATTTATCTGTTTTTCACCTTTGGTTATTCCTTCTATAAGTTTTGGTAGATGGCGGTATGAATCTGGGCCAGCTACAATGTCTACAACTCCATGATCTATGAGCTTCTCTTTTAGCCTTTCGGCCATACAACCTAGAATGCCTACTTTAAGCTCTCTCTTCTTTTTCTTTAAAGAGCGAAAATACTCTAGACGTGCCCAGATTCTCTGTTCGGCATTTTCTCTTATAGAGCAGGTGTTAATAAATATTAGTGAAGCACTATTTATATCTTTGCATAGAGAGTAATTGTTGCTTTGTAGAACAGCTAAAACCACCTCGCTGTCGCTCACATTCATTTGGCAACCATAAGTTTCTATATATACTTGTTTGAGGTTTTTGTTTAAGATAGGTTTTACGGAATAGAATTTGTTTGTCATTACCTACATATATTATTCTGCAAATATATGCTTTTTTATACCTTTGTAATAATTCAAAATAAAAATGATGAAAAGATTTTTAGGTTTTCTGCTTTTTGCATCTCTACTTTTTACAAGTTGTACCAAGCTTGGAGAGGTAGAACTTAAAGAGATTAAAGTAAAAAGTTTTCAGTTGCGAAATACTAGTACTGCAGATATTGATGTTGAGTTTAGTGTGCATAACCCAACTAATAGAGATCTATTTTTATGTGATGCTAAAGGTGTTTTGAAAAGGGGGGGAGTAGATTTTGCAAATATTACTTTGATACAATGTGACACTGTAGTTGCTAATAGAATAAGTGTGAACAATATGACATTTAGAATGGATCTTGTAGACCCTCTCTCTTTGCTCTCTATGGGTTTGAATTTGTCTCAATGGAAGTTTTCTGACTTTAATATAGATTTGCGAGCTGTTATAAGACCCTCTAATGGTAGGAGAAGAGTTCTTAAGATGAAAGATATGCCTTTAGAGAAGTTAGCTAGAAGGCTTTAAATTTTCAATAATTTATAATTTAATAAAATGCGAACAATTATAAAGTATAGTTTTCTTTTCATATTAATGGCTGTTACAGCAAGGTTGAGTTCTCAAAATGGCGACTTTACATTTAGTAGTGTTCCTTTAGGTGATACAGTAGTTCCACAGAGAGTTGTTATATTGGACTCTACCTATCTAAATAAAGATATAATTGAGCTAATAAATGAGTACAGCTATTATGGGTCGCAAATAGAGGTAACCCAAAGAGCAACTACAAGAGAGTTGCTCAACAATTATATTGCAACTGCCTCTAAACGTGCTATTCCAGGTTTTAGGGTAAGGATTTTTTTTAATAACGACCAACATGCCAGAGTTAGATCTGATGAGTTAGTAGAGTCTTTTTCACAAGCCTACCCTACTATTGGAGTCTATAGAACTTACGATAACCCTTACTTTAAGGTAACTGTGGGTGATTTAAGAACTAAGTCTGATGCTGTTAAGATGTTAAAAAAAATTGAACAAGACTACCCCTCGGCATTTATAGTTAGAGAAGATATTAACTTCCCTCCGTTGTAATAGAGTTTTTTATCTTTTTCCTTGCCACCATTTTGTATGTAATCTTGCTGCTAGTCTCCTTAGCGGAGAGAGGTATCTCTCTATTTTTTCGGGATAAATTTCAGAGATGTTTATCATTATACCTGTCTCTTCTACGCCTCCAAAGTTGTGGTTAATTGCTGTTCCAAAAACCTTCATTGTTGGTGAGAGATTCATATAGGAGTTTATTAGTGGTGGGATATTTTCGCCTAGATTTCTTATCTCTTTAGAGAGTTTTTTATACGACTCTTTGTAATCTTCATGTTCAAAAAGTTGTGTGTAGTATGGGTTATCTGAGTCATATTTTAGAGGAGAGATTGGGACTATTAGATTATCTGGGTCGTTAAAATATTTATTTAGAAAGTTAAGAAGAATGTTTCTTGCTCTTAGGTTATATGAAGAGTACATAGTTACTTTGCCAAAGAAAAATTCAATATGGGGGTACCTTAACATTAGGGCGCCAAGTCCGTCCCATAGATTATCTAAAGCATATAGCCCTTTACGTCTAATATTTGTGCTTTGGTAGTTAGGTTGTATAAAAGACCTGCCTAGCTCTATAGTAAATGGCATATACTCATTTTTAAATTCATCTGAAAAAGTGAAGAGCTCACTTGTTGCCATATGTTTCACCTCTAGCCCAGAGCATTGTATATATCTGTACCCACCTAATATCTCTTGATCTTTTGGATCCCAAACTATAAGCTGTTTATAGGCGTTTTGAGAGCTAGTATCAAACTCATCTATATCTATAGATTTTCCTGTTCCTCCACCGCCTAGTCTAAAAGAGATCTCTCTTAACCTTCCAATTTCACGCATGGTGTGTGGGGAGTCATGTGCTGTTATTTCATATATTTTGTTATCACCTTTACGAGTGTTTCTAATGAATTTATCGTTGTGAAGTTCCTCAATTATGAGTTTTCTATCTACTGGTTTAATTACTGGTTCCATAATTATTTATTAAATGAATAGACTCTATCCCGTATTATTTTATTCCACTCTTTAACTGTTTTCTCTTTGGAAAGCTGTTGGTGTGTTATAGGTTCCCCTATAAAAATATTGAATTGGGAGTTTTCCTTTTTAAACATTTCGCGAGGTAAAAGAACTGTTTCATAATTAAACTTAATTCCTATTTTTTTGCGGAGATTAGCTATTTTGTAAAACAGAGGTGTGTTTTTACCCTCAAAAAAAAGAGGTAGTATATCTCTTTCATATTTGATAGCTTGATTTATATAACTTCTTTTCCACTCTAAATCTTCTATTTTCCCTTTTGTTAACCTAGAGCAAAGACCAGCAGGAAAGTACAATATTTGAGCGTCTGACTCATAGCTTTCATGAATCATTTGTGCTGTCTGTACACTTTGCCTGCCATACTTATTAACAGGAATAAAAACTGGCCTTAGGGGTTCTACATGGTAGAGTAAATCGTTAACTACAAAACGTACCTCTTTAAATAGTTTCCCAAATAGTTCAATCATAATAATTCCATCTAACCCTCCTAATGGATGATTAGATACAATTATGTAACGTTTTGTTTTATCTAAACTATCTAGGCCATGAATTGTGTAGGTTATGTTGAATTTTTCAAGAGCAGCTGTTGCAAACTTGGCGCCTTTGAGATGCCCAGACTCTTTAAGGAGGGTATTAAGTTCATCTTGATGAATTAGTTTCTCAACCCATTTGAGTAAGAATCTAGGTATAACTCTTAGTAGGTCAGGGTTTTTGCTCTTTATTACATTTTCTACGTCTATCTTCATATTGAAAGGTATTCACTCTCTTTTTAGGAAGGTTATCAAGTGCGAAGTTAAATAAAAATCATATCTTTGCATAAATGCTCCAAGATATATGTTAAAACAGGGATTACAACAAAAATTACAGCAGAAACTATCTCCTCTTCAGATACAGACTATCAAGTTATTGGAGCTCCCTACTATGGAGTTAGAACAGCGAATCAAGAAAGAGCTGGAAGAGAACCCAGTACTTGATGAAGCTACAGATGGAGAAGAGCAAGACGAAACCACAGGGGATGTCTCTTTAAGTGACTATAGTTCAGAAGATCAGATACCCTCTTATAAGCTCTATGTTAATAATCAAGGGAAAGATTTAAAGCCTCAGTATAATGTGTTTTCTGTAAAGGAGAGTTTCTACCAAAGTTTAGAAACTCAACTAGGCTATAGCCAGATGGATAGTCGTTCAAAATCTATTGCTGGTTTTCTAATTGGCAGTTTAGACGACGATGGTTATCTTAGAAGAGACTTAGAATCGTTGGTAGATGATATTGCCTTTAGGCAAGGCATTGATACTAACGAAAAGGAGCTAGAGGCTATTCTTATGAAAATTCAGGAGTTTGAACCTGCTGGTATAGGTGCAAGGAATCTTAAGGAGTGTCTGCTAATACAGATTAAACTAAAAGAAAGCTCTCCATCTGTTGAGCTAGCAAAAACAATTTTACAGAGTCATTTTGCTGAGTTCACTAAAAAGCATTATGAAAAGATAATGACCAAGCTCTCTTTATCTGAAGATCAGTTAAGAGATGCTATAGAAGAGATTGTTAGATTGAACCCTCGCCCTGGTGGTCAGATAGACGATTCCTATACAGAGCAAGCGCAGCAGATTGTTCCAGATTTCTTATTGGACTATAAAGATGGGGAATTAGTTATGACTATGCCAAGATTTTCTGTTCCTGAGTTAAGGATTAATAGAAGATATGCCGATATTTTAATGAAATCTGCCAATAACGATAAGTCTGGAAAGGAGGCTGCAACTTTCGTTAAGCAGAAGTTAGATTCGGCAAAGTGGTTTGTAGAGGCAATTAGGCAGCGCCATAATACTCTTAATAACACTATGAATGCTATTTTGGAATTTCAAAGTGAGTTTTTCATTGAAGGCGACGAGAGTAAGCTTAAGCCTATGGTATTAAAGAATATAGCAGAAATGACAAATTTAGATATTTCAACTATTTCTAGGGTTGTAAATTGCAAGTACATTCAAACTCATTTTGGAGTTTATCCTTTAAAGTACTTTTTCTCTGAAGGGTTAATGACAGACTCTGGTGAGGAGGTTTCTACTAGAGAAATTAAAAATATCTTATTAGAGAGTGTAGATGTAGAGGATAAAAGAAAACCTCTTACAGATGAAGAATTAGTGTCTGTTTTAAATGAGAAAGGATATAGAGTTGCAAGAAGAACTGTGCTAAATATAGAGAGCAGTTGAATGTGCCAATTGCACGTCTAAGAAAGGAGCTTTAGTCTGTCTTAGAGGTGTAGTTTGTTTTCCTAGTCATATAATGAAACTTATGATTAACTTAATATGAAAAAGATTGTTTTTGGACTATTTATTATGTCCTTTTTAACTAGTTGTGAGATGAAACAAAAGGCCGATTTTTTAATTATAAATGCCAAGGGCTATACTGTAGATAAAGAGTTCTCTACCTGTTCTGCAATTGCAGTTAAAGATGGAAAGATTTTAGAGGTAGGGGAAGATAATTATATAATTGCCAACTATAGGGCTAGCGAGGTTCTTGATTTAGAAGGAGCGCCTCTCTATCCGGGTTTTAATGATGCTCACTGCCATCTCTCTATGTTGGGAGTAGCTCTCTCAAGAGTAGACCTTAAAGAGGCCTCCTCTTTTGAAGAGATTTTGGAAAGGTTAAAAGAGAGATATGACCACTCTAAACCATCTTTCCTTGCAGGTGATGGTTGGGATCAAACATTATGGGGCAGTGATGAGTTTCCTAGTAATGGAAAACTAAACGAACTTTTTCCAGATATTCCAGTGGTGCTTTTTAGGATAGATTACCATGCTGTTATTGTAAACGATGTAGCAATAAAGTTACTTGGAATTACTCCTGGAGACTCTTCAATTCCAGAGGGGGAGGCAATAATGGAGGGTAATAAATTTAAAGGAGTATTTCTTGAGAATACAGCAGAGAGGTTCGAATCTGTTCTACCAGAGCCAACAGAGCAAGAGATGGCAGATATGATTCTTATAGCACAAGAGGAGTGCTTTAAAAATGGTTTGACATCTGTAACAAATGCAGGAGGCTCTCTCTCTCTAATTAAGGTTGTTGAAAAGCTTAATAATAATGGAGATCTTAAAATAAGAACAAACCTGGCACTTACTCCAAGTCAGGAAAACTTAGAGAGATTTACTGAACCTTACAATAATGGTAGAATAAAAATATCTTCAATTAAATTATTTGCCGATGGTGCATTAGGCTCAAGGGGTGCCTTAATGTTGGAGCCATATTCAGATAAGAGCACTACCAAAGGGATTTCGGTTATTGCTCAAGAGGAGTTCGATAGATTGTGCAAATGGGCTTATAATCATAATTTTCAAGTTTCTATGCACTGTATAGGTGATGCTGCAAATAGGCAAGCCCTAAATACATACGCTAAGTTTTTGGAGCCTGGAAATGATAGACGTTGGAGAATTGAGCATGCCCAGATTATTGCACCCGAAGATGTCCCTCTTTTTGGTAAATATTCAATAGTACCTTCTATACAACCAACACACGCAACTTCAGATATGCTTTGGGCAGATGAAAGAGTAGGAGAGAGGTTGAAGAGTGCATATATTTATAAGGAGCTTCTAGACCAAGTTGGGTGGCTTCCTTCTGGTACAGATTTTCCTGTAGAGGCAGTTAACCCTATGTATACTTTTCATTCTGCCGTATATAGGAAGAATTTAGATTTTGTCCCTTCAGAAGGGTTCCAAATGGAAAATGCATTGACAAAAGAAGAGACATTGAGGTCTATGACTATTTGGGCAGCAAAAGCCTCTTTTGAAGAGAACCTAAAGGGTAGCTTAGAACCAGGTAAGTTTGCAGACTTTGTTGTCTTAGATAAAGATATTATGACAGCTCCTGGAAAAGAGATTCCAGATATTAAAGTAACAATGACCTTTGTTAATGGTCAAAAAGTTTACAGTTTGCTTCCGTAGGCAAGATCGCCTGCATCTCCCAAGCCTGGCACTATGTATGATTTAATAGTGAGCTCTTCGTCTATAGCTCCAACCCATAATGTCACTTTTTTGTGTGGTAGATGTTTAGATAGGTACTCTACCCCATCTTTGCTCACAATAGGGCAAACTATATGTGTATGTATAGGGTTTTCATTTTCGCATAGCTTGTTATAAGTAAGAACCAATGAAGATCCAGTAGCCAACATAGTGTCTGCCAGAATAAGAACTTTGTTTTCTAAACTTGGGCTGCTACTGTACTCTAGTTGAATGGTGAACTTATTATCTTTGCCATATTTTCTATATGCAGCTATAAAGGCATTTTGAGATTTGTCAAAAACATTTAATATTCCATGGTGAAGAGGGAGCCCTGCTCTTAGAACACTCGCAATAACAATATTGCCATCAATAACATTACATTCTGCAATTCCTAATGGTGTAGTTATCTCTTGAGTTGTATAGCTTAGGCCTTTACTAATTTCGTACGCGAAAATCATACCAATTCTTTCAAGATTTGTGCGAAATCTCATGCTCTCTTTTTGTACTACTGTGTCTCTAATTTCTGCAATAAAATTATTCAGCACAGAGTTCTTTTTACCAAGGTCTATAATTTTCATTTACGGTTATTTAAGATGTATTTGCATCAAATATACAAATTTATCAAATCATACCATCATCGGCGAAGCTAAAATATCTATCTCCTGCAATAATTAAATGGTCTAATAGTGCAATATCAAAAAGAGATGCAGCATCTTTAAGAATTTTGGTTTGAATTTTATCGTTTTCTCCAGGTGAAGCGTTGCCAGAGGGGTGGTTGTGAACTAAAATTAAACCGCTAGCTAGTTTTGCTAGTGCGTTTCTTATAATAATTTTTACATCTACTACTGTAGATGAAACTCCTCCTATACTCAATCTCTCTTTTGAAATAAGCTTATTTGCGCGGTTTAAGTAGAGAACCCAACACTCTTCATGTGGGAGGTCTCTTAATAGTGGGCTTATAGCCTTAGCAGCATAGTCAGAAGATTGAATCTTGGGCATCTCTTTCCCAGAGGTTACTGTAAATCTTTTAAAAAGCTCCAAGACAGAGAGTAGAGTTACTGCTTTAGTTGGGCCAACTCCACTAATTTCTTTGAGTTTTTCTAGGTCTATTTTGGCTAATTCTCTAAGGTTATTATCGCACTTAGTGAGAATATTTCTAGAGATATCTAAAGCACTCTCTTTTTTGGTTCCGCTTGCAATAAGAATAGCAATTAGTTCGGCATCTGTAAGTGCTTCTGGTCCCTTTTCTAAAAGTTTCTCTCTAGGTCTTTCGTCTTTTTTCCACTCTTTAATGGGAACTCTTTTTTTCATGGCTAAGTAAAATAAAAATGCTTCCCAAAATTGGGAAGCATTCTCTATACTTCTAAGACAAATCGTAAAAATTAACTCAATTTGTTAACATGAGCAGTAATACCACTTTTTAAGTTTGCTGCTTTGTTTTTATGAATGACGTTAATTTTAGCTAATTTATCCAACATTGAGGATACTTTTGGTAACAGAGCTATTGCTGCATCTTTATCGGTAGTGTTACGTAGTGCCTTAATAGCATTACGAGTTGTGCGTGCATAGTACCTGTTATGAATTCTGCGTTTTGCGCTTTGACGCGCCCGCTTTTTTGTTGATGCGTGATTTGCCATTTTTTAATTTTTTATTTGTAGTCCGTAGGGGAATCGAACCCCTATTGCAAGAATGAAAATCTTGAGTCCTAACCGTTAGACGAACGGACCGTCAAAAACAAATAGATCTTATCATTACAGAATAAATCTTTTTGATCTTGGGAGTGCAAAGATATATGTTTTTTTTATTGTTCCAAAAAAAGTTGACTAAAATTGTTCAAAAGAGTATATCAAAGACTCTACTTGACGTAGATAATTTCTTTTATCGTACCTTGGAGCATAGACGAAAGCCTCTAATGCTATTATGTTACGGTTATTTTTGTCCATAAAAAAATGGCTTATGAATGGGCCTCCCATAAAATCATTTTGAACTTCCCATTGACCTCTAAGTTCGGCAAAGTCTCTTTTATTATATCTAATCCATCTTAGTGAAGGCTCTTCGTGAGGGTTGGTTGTCATATAAGATTTCTCTATTTGACCAGGAACATTTCTGAAGAGAACATCGTTTCTGCGGGCTACTAAGTTCTCTAGATAGAAATCTGTAGAGTCTTTATAAGGGAAACGGTATATAAAGATACCTTGGTTTGTATAGGTAGTTTCATACGAGATCCATATAAAGTTTTCGGTCTTCTTTTTTAAACTGTACCCTTTTGGGAAATAGGGCGAACCACCAAATTCGCTGGTTACTAATGCTCTTAATTCCCTATCTTCATACCTTTTAGCATTTTGGATATTTCTATTTCTCTCTGCCATTAAAATAGCACCAGTAAGCCTATCTTGTTGCTGATTAATTATCTTCGCTAATTCACTGCTGCTAGAGGCAGAGATTGTTGTTACTATTTGAGGTGCTGCCCATACATTTTCTTGGAAAACCATTTTTGGCTTCTCTAAATCTGGCAATATGTTTACCATTATTATATTTCTGTGCGTTTGAAATATTTTAGAAAAGGCACTTTCGGGAATATTGACAAGGGTAAACATTGGCTCTTTTTGTGGGAGGTGTGGTTGGTCAATTGCGAGTATTGATCTTAATTTGGCACCAACTTCGGCTTCCCATTCACTTTTACTAATTACAATAACCACCTCACCAGCTTTGCCGCTAACATTAGGCATTAGTTGTGGCCCTCCAGTACATTTACAAGATTCTATTGAAGCAATAGCAATAATAATCAAAAGTAGTTTGAAAGCTTTCATCTCAATTTTATTTAAAAAGTCTATAAATATCGTTACCAAATGCCAGGAACATAATTCCAAAAAGAATCATCATTCCTACTATTTGCGCATTTTCTAAAAATTTGTCGCTAGGTTTTCTTCTGGTAATAATCTCGTAGAGAAGGAATAAAATGTGACCTCCATCTAGAGCTGGTATAGGAAGAAGGTTTAATACAGCTAGCATTATTGAAAGCCAGGCTGTTATGTTCCAAAAGATTTCCCAATTCCAAGAGGAGGGGAATATTTTTCCTATAGCAATAAAGCTGCCAACAGATTTATATGCCTCTGTTTTGGGAGAGAATATAAGCCCTAACTCTTTAAAGTAGTTGCTTATTGTAGTTTGTGCTTTGTTTAACCCAGCAGGGATAGAAGCTGTAAGCGAGTATCTCTTAGTTGTAATGTTAAAGAACTTAGTATAATCTCCATCAAGAATTATGCCTATTAATCCATTTGAGTTTATATAGATCTCGCTTTCTATAACTTTACCATCTCTTAGTAGTGAGACAGGTAGAGTCTTCTCTTTGTTTTGGGCTAATATTGGTTGAACATCTTGTATAGTTGTTGCCACTTGGGAGTTAACAGAAATAAATCTATCTCCAGGTAAAAGGGTGCCTGCGTTAAGAGATGTATCTGGCACTTCTAGAACTTGGAATGGAATTCTTAAAGTGAACATTTCGGGGGTTTTTAATACTAGAGAGAGATACTCTTGGTTCAGCTCTATAGTGACTCTTTCCCCATCTCTAATTACCTCTGCTTGGGTTGCTTGGTTGCGCGCTAATACTATTTGGAGCTCGCGAAACTTCTCTACCTCTTGGCCATCGAAAGAGATAATTTTATCTCCATGTTTAAAGCCCATATCTAACGCTAGCTGGTTACAGTGAACTCCAAAAGTGGCATCTTGTGGTTTTAGGTACTCTTCGCCCCAAGTAAAGAGTGTTGCAGCATAGATTAAGATTGCTAAGATAAAGTTGAAGAAGACCCCACCAAACATTACAATAAAACGTTGCCATGCAGGCTTACTGCGAAACTCCCATGGTTTAGGTTCTTGCTTCATAACTTCTTTGTCCATGCTCTCGTCTATCATTCCAGATATCTTGCAATACCCTCCTAATGGAAGCCATCCAATCCCATATTCAGTTTCGCTATTTTTGGGTTTAAATTTAAAAAGTGAGAACCCAGCATCAAAGAAGAGGTAAAATTTTTCTACTCTAATTTTAAAAAGCCGAGCAAAGAAAAAGTGCCCAAATTCATGTACTATAACTAGTATTGAAAGTGCAAGAATTACTTGCAATATTTTTAACAATGTCTCCATTTAGATTTATTTGCTGTTTAAAATTATGTTAATTTATTATTTAGTTTGATTTTTATTTGTTAGAGCATAACAGAGTTTTGTTGCTGTTTTATAGGCAGTTTTATCTGTTTCAAAAATTTCTTCTAAAGAGGGTTCCTTTATAAATAAAGTCTCTTTAATTGTCTCTTCAATTATTTTAACTATTTGGGTAAACTTTATCTTACCACTTAGAAAGCATTCTACTGCAGCTTCGTTTGCAGCATTCATTGCGCAAGGGATATTTCCACCTCTCTCTATAGCTTTATATGCTATCTTTAAAGTAGGGAATTTATTAAAATTGGGTTTAAAAAATTCTAATTTAGATAGTGAAGAAAAGTTTATTCTCTCTGTATTTAGAGAAACTCTGTGAGGGTATGTTAAGGCATACTGAATTGGGAGTCTCATATCTGGAGTACTCATTTGAGCAGTTACAGACCCATCTGAGAATTGAACCATTGAGTGGACTATTGATTGCGGGTGAACTACAATCTCTATATTTGAAGGTTCTGTGTCAAACAACCAATGTGCTTCTATCATCTCTAACCCTTTATTCATCATGGTTGCAGAGTCTATTGAGACTTTTGAACCCATATTCCATTTAGGGTGGTTAAGAGCATCTTCAATGGTGGCCTCTTCCATCTCTCTCTCTGTTTTACCCAAAAATGGACCTCCCGATGCTGTTAGTAGTATTTTTTCTATGCCTGCCCGTTCTCCTTGAAGACATTGAAAAATTGCTGAATGTTCGGAATCTACAGGAATAATTGGGGCATTATACTCTTTTGCAAGTTTCATAATAATTGAACCAGCTGCAACTAAAGTCTCTTTATTTGCAAGGGCAATTGCTTTGCCTGCTTTTATTGCCTCTATAGTAGGCTTTAAACCGCTAAAGCCAACCATAGCGGTGAGTACTATATGAATATTTTGGCCAGATGCAAGCTTCCCAATGGAATCTTTTCCTGTGAAAACTTTTATATCATAAGGGTCTAAGGCTTTGAAAACTTGTTCGTATTTAGACTCATCGGCAATAACTACCGCATTTACGTTATGTTTAATTGCTTGCTCTATTAGTAGCGAAGCATTTGATTTTGCAGTAAGAACCTCGGCGCAGAGTAAACTTGGGTGCTTTGAGATAACATCCAGAGCTTGTGTCCCAATAGAACCTGTGGAGCCTAAAATTGCTATTCGTCTCTTCATATTTATCCTAGGAGCTTATTAGAAATTGATATATAGTTGAGGATCTATGGGAACCCCTTTATGCCATAATTCAAAATGTAAATGGTTACCGCTACTAAGCGAACCTGTGTCTCCTACAAGTGCAATTACAGTTCCAGCTTTTACTTTTTCGCCAGATTTTTTTAAGAGTTTAGAGTTGTGCTTATATATAGAAATTAAATTATTGCTGTGTTGAATTTGTATGGTGTAACCAGTCTCTTCTGTCCAAGTAGAGAGAATTACAGTCCCATCTAAAACAGCAGATACTGCTGAGTTTGCTGGTGCTGCAATATCAATAAAAGGGTGATTTATTGCAATATTAAAACCGTTAGAGACAATCCCTTTTACTGGAGAGAAGAAGTGGAGCCCCTCTATCTGGTTTATTTTTCTCTCTTGAGCCTTTAAAATAAGTTGCTCTTGTTTTAAAACTTCTTGGCGTAGAAGAGAGTCGCTATTTGTGGTTGAATCTTTTGCAAATAAAGTAGAAGAGGTGTCTATAAGTTTATTTGAAGCTGTAATCTCTTGGTGGTCTAGTGGCTCCATACCTACTACTATTCTCTGAATGTTGTTTAGGTGAAAATCCCATAGCTTCATTGACTGCTCAAGAGAGTCTGCTTTGAGTGCATTTTGCACTATTGCATGTCTTGTTTGTGCATTGGGGTAACCTGGTATAAATTCTCTAAGAGGAGTTAGTGAAATTAAGAGAGTAACTGAGCCAATAAGTATAAATATTGCAATAACTACACTTATTAGCATCATAAGGCCGCTTGAACGAAAAGCAAATACTTGCTCATGAGAGGTGTCATTGAAAATTGAAAAGCGGAATTTATTCCGTAATCTATTTCTCTTCTCTTTTTTTATTTTTGCCATTTAATTAGGAGCTATTTAATTATCTCTTTATTGATTTATTCTTTAACTTTAATAAAAACCTCTTCGCTCTGCCATAGCCCATGTTTATTGCAATATGCAAGGGCTATGAGGCGCAGGCTCACTTTAGGTATAAATGTAAAGTTAGCCTCTACGTGAACTGGAAGGTCTCCAAAGCTTGCTCGCTCTAGTTTGACAGTAGCAATGAGAGTCTCTAGACTCCAAAGTTGTATATATTGGTAGTGATGTTCTGGGGAGTTAGGGTGTTTAATAGTTTTGCCT
>Ga0265293_10002775_pt1 | contig 34073 bp, 31 predicted proteins | sample Munlanlewell138R_FD_192505 | JGI IMG/M metagenome (GOLD analysis project Ga0265293, IMG submission 192505) | Leachate microbial communities from a municipal landfill in Southern Ontario, Canada - Leachate well 138R | ecosystem: Engineered > Solid waste > Landfill > Unclassified | place: Canada... | reverse complement strand
AAATCATCGTTGGCGCCGGGATCCAAAGCAGTCCAGCTGTATCTGGAAGAGGCCAATCTCTTGCCCGAGCTCGAGAAGCTGGGTTTTGGCATCGTGGGCTTCGCCTGTACCACCTGTAACGGCATGAGCGGTGCGCTGGATCCTGTCATTCAGCAGGAAATTATCGACCGTGATTTGTATGCGACCGCCGTTCTATCGGGCAACCGTAATTTCGATGGCCGTATCCACCCCTATGCCAAACAGGCATTCCTGGCCTCACCGCCGCTGGTTGTGGCTTACGCGATTGCCGGTACGATTCGCTTTGACATAGAGAAAGACGTGCTGGGTACAGACCAAAATGGTCAGCCGGTTACCCTGAAGGATATCTGGCCTACCGATGAAGAAATCGATGCCATTGTGGCTAGCAGCGTGAAACCAGAGCAGTTTCGCAGTGTGTATGAACCGATGTTTGCGATCAATGTTAGCGATGGTGAATCGGTCAATCCGTTGTACGAATGGCGTCCGCAAAGCACTTATATTCGCTGTCCGCCGTACTGGGAAGGTGCGCTGGCAGGCGAACGCACGCTCAAGGGCATGCGTCCGTTGGCGGTGCTGGGCGACAACATTACTACCGATCACCTGTCGCCTTCCAACGCTATTCTGCCTAACAGCGCTGCCGGAGAATATCTGGCCAAGATGGGGTTGCCGCAAGAGGACTTTAACTCTTACGCAACGCATCGAGGCGACCATCTGACGGCACAGCGGGCCACGTTCGCCAATCCCAAGCTGCTTAATGAAATGGTATTGGAAAACGGTGAGGTCAAACAAGGTTCTCTGGCGCGCATCGAACCGGAAGGTAAAGTGGTGCGTATGTGGGAAGCCATCGAAACCTATATGGAACGCAAGCAACCGCTGATTATCGTGGCGGGAGCAGACTATGGCCAGGGTTCTTCACGCGACTGGGCGGCCAAGGGTGTGCGTCTTGCCGGTGTCGAAGCGATTGTTGCGGAAGGGTTCGAGCGGATTCACCGCACCAATCTTGTGGGCATGGGTGTATTGCCGCTGGAATTCAAGCCGGGCGTCAATCGCAAGACACTGAACATCGATGGCACGGAAACCTACGATGTGGTCGGTAAGCCCGAACCGCGATCAACGCTGATACTGGTGATTGTTCGTAAAAATGGTGAACGCCTGGAAGTGCCGGTGACCTGCCGTCTGGATACCGCTGAAGAAGTCTCCATCTATGAGGCCGGCGGGGTTCTGCAACGCTTTGCGCAGGATTTTATTGAATCGCCTGTCGCCAGCCAGTCATGATGACAAATAGGGGGAATGCAATGACACGAGCACCACAGATTAAAATTGCCGCCACCTATATGCGAGGTGGCACCAGCAAAGGTGTATTTTTTCGGCTGAGTGATCTGCCCGAAGCTGCACAGACGCCCGGTGCCGCGCGCGACGCACTGTTGCTGCGCGTGATCGGCAGCCCGGATCCTTACGGCAAGCAAACCGACGGTATGGGCGGTGCGACCTCTAGTACCAGTAAAGTTGTGATTCTGTCGAAAAGCGAGCGTGCCGGACATGATGTTGATTATCTGTTCGGTCAGGTGTCTATCGATCAGCCTTTCATCGACTGGAGCGGTAATTGCGGAAACCTTTCGGCAGCCGTGGCGCCTTTTGCGATCAGCAATGGATTGATCGATGCCGACCGTATTCCGGCCAATGGTGTTGCCACCGTATATATCTGGCAGGCCAATATCGGTAAGACCATTGTGGCACATGTGCCCATCACCAACGGTGAGGTGCAGGAGACAGGCGACTTTGAGCTGGATGGGGTTACCTTCCCCGCCGCTGAAGTGCAGCTTGAATTCCTGGATCCGGCAGCAGACGAAGAGGGCGCTGGCGGCGCCATGTTTCCTACTGGCAATCTGGTCGACGAGCTGGATGTACCCGGTGTCGGCCAGTTGCAGGCGACCATGATCAACGCGGGTATTCCAACTGTGTTTGTAAATGCCCGGGACATTGGCTTTACCGGCACGGAGCTGCAGGATGATATCAACAGTAACGCCGAGACACTGGCCATGTTTGAAGCCATTCGCGCGCATGGTGCGCTGCGAATGGGGCTCATTGCCAATATAGAGGAAGCCGCCCGTCGCCAGCACACACCCAAGGTGGCTTTTGTGGGTGAGGCTGCCGATTACACGGCATCCAGCGGCAAGCAGGTGTCCGCCGATAATATAGACTTGGTTGTACGGGCGCTTTCCATGGGCAAATTGCATCATGCGATGATGGGCACCGCAGCGGTAGCTATCGGTACGGCTGCGGCCATCCCCGGCACCCTGGTCAATCGTGCGGCAGGCGGCGGTGAACGCGAATCTGTTACCTTCGGTCATCCTTCGGGTACATTGCGGGTGGGGGCACAAGCGATTAAAGAAGCAGGGCAGTGGACCGTGAAAAAGGCGCTCATGAGCCGAAGCGCCCGTGTCCTGATGGAAGGCTATGTCCGGATTCCGGCCGATGCGTTTTTGAAAACGCCAGAAAATTGATTAACTTTTAATATTGTTAAAAAAGGATTTATTGCATGTCGACAAGAAAGCAACTCAGATCACTCGTCGAAGCGCGCCGAGGCATTATCGTTCCCGGGGCATTTAATGCCTTGTCGGCCAAAGTAATTGCCGATCTTGGCTTTCAGGCCATTTATGTGACGGGTGCGGGCGTGACCAATATGTGGTTTGGCATGCCCGACCAGGGATTCATGGGTTTACATGAAATTGCCGATCATACCGCCAGAATCCGTGACGCCGTAGATGTGCCACTGATTGTCGATGCCGACACGGGGTTTGGCAATGCCCTGAATGTTCGTCACACTGTGCGGGTTCTTGAACGTGCCGGTGCTGACTGCATTCAGTTGGAAGATCAGGTTGCGCCCAAGCGCTGCGGTCATTTCTCAGGTAAAGAGGTGATCTCCACCGAAGAAGCGGTCAGCAAGATCAAGGCGGCGGTCGACGCACGTCAGGATCCTGACTTCTTGATTATGGCGCGTACCGATGCGGCAGCCACCCATGGTTTTGAGGCAGCGATCGAGCGTGCCCAGAAGTTCGCCGAAGCCGGTGCCGACATTCTGTTTGTGGAAGCCGTTACAGAAGCCGAGCAAGTGCGCGCGCTTCCCCAGCGTCTTGCCAAGCCGCAGTTGATGAACATGGTGATTGGTGGCCGTACGCCTATTTTCAATGCCGATCAGCTGGCCGAACTGGGCTTTGGCATCGTACTGTATGCCAACGCGGCCTTGCAGGGCGCCGTTACCGGCATGCAGAAAGCCCTGACGGTGTTACGCGACGAGAAGGAAGTGCAAGAGTCCAGCGGGCTGGTCGCGACGTTTGCCGAAAGACAGCGCCTGGTGAGCAAACCCGAATGGGACGAGCTGGAACGCCGCTATTCCTGAGTAAGACCTGGCTTGTTGTCCAGCGTCTCTTTGCGTTCTCTATAGCTTCTTTAAATAGCCGCCCTTAATATCGGCCACCTGTCTGGTGACCGATCGGGGCGCGCTTCTCATCTTATATTCTTCGAGTCCCAAACCGCCTTATTCTCCCGTAAAGTTTGCATTGTCGTCCTGCCGCAGCATATTTGCCAACTTTTCAATATTTTTTGTGATTTCATCTGGAGTATGGGCCGCATAACCAAACAAGACGGCCGCTTTTTTAGTACTGTGCTGACAATATCGGGATAATGGCTGAACAAATAACCCGGCTTCAGTACATTTTTTGATGAATGCTTGTTCGGTCCAATTGTTTTTCAGCCAGCAAACCAGATGAATTCCTGAGTCTGTGGGTTGAACGGTCAAGATGTCGGCAAGATGATTTTGAATTGACTCAATCAACGCTTGTTGACGTTCATAACAGGCTTTGCGAACTTTTCTCACATGCCGTGCGTAATGTCCTTCTTGAATGAATAAAGCCAAAGCGACCTGTTCCAAGTATGAGCTACGTGTATCTGTATAGTATTTCGCTAAACTAAAGGCATTAATTAAATTCTCGGGAACCACCATAAATCCCAAGCGAAATTCAGGAAACATCATTTTCGAAAAAGTGCCTGAATAAATGACCCGTTGTTGTTGGTCTAAGCCTTGCAATGCCTGAATGGGATGTGTTCGATAACGAAACTCACTATTATAGTCATCTTCAAAAATCCATTTTTGCTGTTGAGCAGCCCAGTCTAACAACATGAAACGCCGAGATAAACTCAAGGTTCCTCCCAAAGGAAATTGATGTGAGGGGGCCGTATAAATAAGTTTGCTCTTGGCATAATCTTGAATGATCTCCGGGATACGCATGCCCTCGTCATCACTGCTCACCGGATGTACGTCAACCCCAAAACTGCGGAATATATTGAGTGCTGAGTCATAACCCGGCTCATCCAAACAAACCTGATCTTGCGGTTTTAATAAAGTATAAGCGGCCAAATGAATCGCTTGCTGTATGCCATTTACAATAATGATTTGTTCTTCGTTACAGTTTATCCCCCGTGTGGAACGAACATAGTGACAAATGGCTTGACGCAAAGGTAAATAACCGCGCGGATCATGCGATTCTCCTAGTTGATGATACGATTTTCGCCAAGCGCGCGTTAATAATTTTCCCCAGAGTTGATGCGGAAATATATCAAGACAGCCAACCCCGACATGAAACATTTTTTCCCCCTGGCTGGGTAATGATTGTTTTTTCCATGCTGGCAATAAGCTTTCAAGGTAGGGGTTAATGTTTAATGGTTGCGGCTTGCTTTGTTTCGAGTGAGCTACATCTTGCTGAATCTGAATTAAATGATCGGGAATGGTTTCCACCACATAAGTTCCTGAACTGGATTTAGTGAGTAAATAACCTTCATCTAATAAACGATCAAAAGCTGCCAGTACAGAATTACGGGAAATAGACATCATTTCTGCTAATGCACGGCTTGAAGGCAATTTGATGCCTGAAGACAAGCGCCCATCCAGGATCGCATCACGCAAAGCATAATACAGTCCGTCCTTGATGTTTCCCTTGGGTAGGATCAAATGCGGGAAAGACGATGATCTTGCCATAAAACTGGTACCTTAAAAAATATTAAAAGTGTATCTTATGAGGATACCATTATGGAATTAAACTCTAGACTCCCATTTACGAAAGACTCGAGATCAAGGAGTAGAGTGATGCAAAATTTAGACGTGCAAATTGCCCCTGTGCAACAACAAGATTATTCCCAATGGCTTCCTTATTGGTTGGCATATCAGGATTTTTATAAAGTTTGTTTATCTAACACCGTAACAAAAACGGCATGGCAACGCTTTTTTGATGAGGCTGAACCGGTTTATTGTGCGATAGCTAAACAGGGCGAAAAGGTCTTGGGTTTTGTGCATTATGTTATTCATCGTTCTACTTGGGCAGAACAAAGTTTTTGTTATCTGGAAGATTTATATGTATCGCCAGAAGCCCGTGGGCAGCACATTGGTAAACGCCTGATTGAATACGTCAAACAACAAGCAAACTCGCTGGATTGTGCTCGTTTATATTGGCATACGCAGGAAACGAATCACACCGCCCAAAAACTGTATGATTGGGTTGCCGAAAAACCTGGCGTCATTGAATATCGCATGTCATTAAAATAACCAATGTATCTTGCCAAAGTATTCTTTAGATTAATGGGTTGGCAGACAGGTGTTTTTTTAATCAGATACTTTTTTTGATAAGGGTGAGTAGTGATTAGTATTGGTCCTTTTTCAGTCCAGCTTGTTTTACTGGCAATTGTCCTGTTTCTTGCATGGGTGATAGCCCGGTTTCTGGCGTTACGCCCGAAAGACGATAAACGTAAGGCGGCAGGCGGTTTGCTGCTGGATGCGGTTTTTTGGGGGTTTGTTGCTGCCCGGCTAGTGCACATTTTTCAGTGGCGGGACGAATACTTGCAAAAACCGTTGTCGATCATTGCCATCAGTGATGGGGGGTATTTGTGGTGGGCGGGTTTGCTGGTCGCTATTATGTATGTTTTGTGGCGTACCCGAAAAATCCCGCTCCTGCGTCAGCCAGTCTTGATAGGCATGGTGGCTGGCATGTTGATATGGCTGGTAGCAGGTAATGCCCTTAGCATGATGCAGCGTTCATCAATAGATTTTCCAGATGTGCAATTGGCAACACTCGATCAACAGCCGGTTTCTTTAAGTGCATATCGCGGGAAGCCGGTCGTGCTGAATTTGTGGGCCAGCTGGTGTCCGCCATGCCGTCGTGAAATGCCTGCCTTTGAGCAGGCCCAGGAACAATTTCCTGATATTGCGTTTGTCATGATCAATCAGGGTGAAAGCCTGAAAAATGTTCAGGGTTTTCTTCAGGCAGAGCAATTGATGTTAAACAATGTTTTGCTGGATCCGGTTTCCAGGGTGATGCATCAGGTGCGGGCAAGGGGCTTGCCAACAACCCTGTTTTTTGATGCACAGAGGCAGTTGCAGGGTGTGCATATGGGTGAAATAACAGCGGCTGGCCTGAAAAGCAAAATAGCTCTGTACTTTGATTGAGTTTTTGATTGTGGTTCAGTATTTGGGAATATAGCTGCCGTATTAAATGCCGGGGGCAGCCAGACAGGCAGAATTTGTAGTCTGGCTAAAGATCTTGGTCATCATCCAGATGAAATTTATGAATAATACGGTGAGCCAGTGGCGCCAGAATGAGACCCAGCGTTCCTATAAAAACCAATCCGACAAACATGCTGTAGAGCGCAAAGAATACCTTTCCAGCAACGCTTTCGGGCACAATGTACGGACCTAAGCCGCCAATAATAAGGGCCGTGTTAAGCAAGGCATCATGCCAGTTTATTGGCTCCAGTATAAGATGGGCTATCACGCCAATGGCCATCGTGACCACCATGACAATAAGCGCATAAAAAACATGAGCAAGCAGGCGATATCTGAAATGTCGTGCCGGTAATAAGGGTTGTTTTTTTGATTCGTACATTATGCTGAAACCATAGAATACAAGCGTTTTGGTCATTTCATTCGGGCTTGTAATGGCTGTGATCTTACTGATCGTACCTGAATCTGTCAAACCATCGCACCATGACGGCTTCATGGATGTTCCGATGTCAGCTGTAGGGAAAGACAGGCTCTGTTACGATAAATATTCTTTAATTTAAATAGGTCTCATTAAATTATTTTGTTATAACTGTATGATTTTATTTAAAAAAATAATAATTTTGTCGGGAACGCATGGGAGCCGGGATCCATCTAACAAAGTGGCTGATTGTATATTAAACAAATAGTTAATCAATGATCAGCCATCAAGCTTCAGTTCTTGTAACTATATGGAGTTACGGTCATGAAAAACTTTGTTAAAGTAGTGCTACTCGCATCAAGCATGGTTGCAGGTGTGGCATATGCTGATGGGTTTAGGGAGTCTGATTATCCATTTGTTCCGAATGCGGTCAGCCCTTCTATAGGGCAAAAAGTTGAACAGATCAGCCTGACAGATTCCGACTATCCCAGGATTTTGATTAACAGCGGAGTCGCCCGTGAAGTCGTTATGCAGGAATTGGTTGATTATAATCGGGTTAACCCATATTCATTCTATTCTTACTAGTGCTCAGGTCAGTCAGGTTCATGCTTGTTTCTGATAATAATCCCGACTGACCATGTTGCCGAATTCGAGAAGTTAAGGTCTTGCAAGGTGTTGGCAGGGTGAGTTTCTCGATTTCGGTATTTTATATTTGCAGAAATGGTAGTCTAGTTGTATCGGTCAGGTGTATTGGATGCCTTCAAGGCTTTCAAAACCGGGCCTTTTTTTCTAAATATTTGAATGGAATTTAATCAATGAGCGATCTTTTCTCGGGCTATGATTTGGCCGGATTGCATATGAATAATCGTATTGTGATGGCACCCATGACGCGCTCCAGAGCCGTCAATACGGTTGCCGATGAGCAAACCGCCCTTTATTACCAGCAAAGAGCCAGTGCTGGGCTTATTATTACCGAGGGTTCACAAATTTCCCGTCAGGGTGTGGGGTATTTGTTTACGCCAGGCATGCATAGCGCTGAGCAAATTGAGGGTTGGAAGAAAGTCACGGGTGCGGTGCATGAGAAAGGTGGAAAAATTTTCAGTCAGCTTTGGCATGTAGGGCGCATCTCTCATGTTACTTTGCAGGAAAATGGTGCTGCCCCGGTTGGGGCAAGCAATAAAACGGCAGAAAATACCACTGCGTTTGCTTATGATGAAAATGGCAACCCTGCCAGGATTCAGGCCAGTCAGCCCCGTGCCTTGTCTACCGAAGAGGTAAAGGGGGTGGTTCAGGATTTTGCCAAGGCAGCGGTCAATGCCCGTGAAGCCGGTTTTGACGGGGTGGAAATTCATGGTGCCAATGGATATTTGATCGAACAATTCATTAATGCAGGCATCAATACCCGCGATGACCGATATGGTGCCGCTACTGTTGAGGGCCGTTTGGCTTTTGTGCTGGAAGTGGTTGATGCGGTAGTGGCCAAAATTGGGAGCCAGCGTGTAGGTATTCGCCTGGCACCGTTTAACCGGATTTTTGATATGCCCGCCTTCGAAGGCGAAGCGCAAACCTGGCTTGAGCTGGCCCGTCAGTTGTCTGTCAGAAATTTGGCCTATGTTCATATCAGCAACCGCAAGGCCATTCTCAATAATACAAATGGCAAGACATTTCTTGAGCAGTTCAGGAAAGCCTATAGCGGTACTTTGATTTTGGCGGGTGAATACACCAAGCCAGAAGCAGAAAGGGACTTGAAGGAAGGCCTGACTGATCTGGTTGCTTTTGGTCGTCCATTCATCTCCAATCCTGACTTGGTAGAGCGGTTGAAAAACGATTGGCCCCTGACGTCTTTTGATCCTGCCACTTTTTATGGGGGCGGTCAGGAAGGTTATACCAATTACACGGGTTATGAGGAAATTGCTGATCAGGCTGCCAATTGAAGTCTGAAAGTGACAGGCGTTCTGTTCTGTATTGATGGAACGCTTGTTTGAATGATGGACATAGATTTCACACTTGCTATTGCCGGAACATGGAACGGTAAGGCTGGCGTTTTTAATAATAAATTGACAGGTTCTTGTATGAAAAAATCTTTAATTACATTCGCTATTGGTACTTTGACTTTGCTAGGCAGCAGTGCTGTCATGGCACAAGCGGTTGCAGTTGATACCTTGTCAAACGGTGTCAGGGTTGAGCACACCAAATTGGGTGCTGGTGCCAGTCCTAAACCCAGTGATACTGTTAAGGTTCATTACCGTGGCACCCTGCTTGATGGCACTGAATTTGATTCTTCCTACAAACGCAACGAACCCATTTCGTTTCCCTTAAGCCGTGTTATCCCCTGTTGGACAGAAGGTTTGCAAAAAATGAAAGAGGGTGGTTCTGCGGTATTGTTTTGTCCTTCACGTTCGGCCTATGGCGAGCGTGGCGCCGGAAATGTCATTCCTCCGAACAGCGATTTGAAATTTGAAGTCGAGTTGCTTAAGGTTAATTAAGTTCGCTATAGAAAAGCATGTTTTGGCAAGACTGTTTACGTTAAGCGTAAAGACACAGCAGCTAAGTCGGGATGTTAACGGATAAAGCGCTTCAGCACGTCCCGGAACAGGGGCGTGTTGGCTTCTTCCAGCCATTCGAAGGCCACCATTTCGCGTGATACGATTTCTGCACCATTTTGTTGCAGGCGTTGCAGGGCCAGTGCTTTATCCCGTGGATGACGAGAGCCAACCGCTTCATCCACAATAAAAACCTCGCGGCCGGTAGCCAGCAGATCCAGGGCTGTTTGCTGCACGCAGACATGCGCTTCGGTGCCAACAATAACCCATTGCCTGCGTTCGGAAAAAGGCATGTTTAGCAAATTTTCACCAATAACCGCTGAAAAATGGATTTTTTCCAATATCAGCTGTTCGGGTATGCGCGAAAGCAAGTTCGCGTCGGTGTGACCCAAACCTTTGGGGTACTGTTCTGTTGCCAGAACAGGTATGCCAATGGCTTGGGCAACATCTACCATCCAGATGGCCTGGTTAAGTACTTCCTGGCCTTGATTAATTGCGGGCAACATGCGGCTTTGAATATCAATAACCAATAATAATGATTCTGACGCCTTGATTCGCATGAGATCTCCTTGATAAAAGGGGCCCGCTTTTCATTCCGGACGGGTATTGCAGCATTACCTTATGCCAGGCGGGTTAGCCAGCCATGGGTATCTTCTTCCAAGCCATATTGAATGCCGGTTAATTTATTGCGTAAGGCAACGGTTACTTTTCCGGCTGGGGCGTTTTCATCACCAATAATGAAATCTTTGCTTTTCAGGGCGCAGATGGGGGCGATAACAGCAGCAGTGCCGCAAGCGAATGCCTCGGTAATTTCACCCGAATTGATGCCATCACGCCATTCTTGCAAGGCCACCTTGCGTTCTTCCACTTTCAGGCCCATGTCTTCGGCTAGCTGAATCAGGCTGGCACGGGTAATGCCTTTAAGAATGCTGCCGGAGGGTTTGGGGGTGATAAGCGTACCGTCTTTGCGGACCAGGAAGATATTCATGCCGCCCAGTTCTTCAAGGTAAGTGTGCTCTTCGGCGTCCAGGAACAGTACCTGTGAACAGCCATTCGCATAGGCTTCTTGTTGTGGCAGTAAAGAGGCAGCGTAGTTGCCACCACATTTGGCCTCTCCGGTGCCGCCTTTGCCGGCACGGGCAAATTCGGAGGCCAGCCAGATGGAAATGGGCTGCATACCCTTGGCAAAATAGGAGCCGGCAGGGCTGACAATTACATGATAGGCGGCGCGTTCTGCTGAGCGAACTCCCAGGAAGCTTTCGTTGGCAATCATGAACGGGCGGATATAGGCACTGGTTTCAGGGGCACTGGGCACCCAGGCCTTGTCTACGCTAATCAGTTGTTTCAGTGACTCAATGAACAGGTCTACAGGTAGCTCAGGCAGCGCTAGGCGACGGGCAGATAATTGAAAACGCAGGGCATTGGCTTCGGGACGGAAAGTCCAGACAGAGCCATCTGCGTGGCGATAGGCTTTTAAACCTTCAAAGATTTCTTGCGCGTAATGAAGGACGGAAGCGGCCGGATCCAGTTGTAAAGGACCATAAGGAACAATACGGGCATCGTGCCAGCCTTGCTCGCGGGTCCAGTCAATGGTTGCCATGTGGTCGGTAAAATGTTTGCCAAAACCCGGGTTTTGTAAAATGGCATTACGCTCTGCCTCGGGTAGTGGATTGGCATTGCGGTTAATTGTAAATTCAACTTGATTTGCGGAAGTAGTGTTCATGATGAATGAGGCTTTTGTATAAATGGGTCAGGTGGCAGAATTTGTTCCCGCCGTGTATGACAAAATGATAACAACGTTAATTATAGGGGGTAAATGACTGACGACAAGCAATATATGCAGCCATGGTCAAACTCAATCATGCGCTTGTGGAAAGTATGAAAATTATTGTCATAACCCTGTTTCATTTTTAGTTTTCTCTTGTGTGTTGGGGGATTCCCTATTGACAGGTTTTTTGTTTGGGGGAATGTTGCATGTATACTTGAACATATTGTTTTTAAAATGAAAAATGGTAATTTTCCTGTATTAAAATATTTTAATAAGATGTTAGGTTTGATTAATAAAACGAAAACAAATGTATCAAAACAACATTATTACAATTATTTACAAATTTATATAAGAAATAAAGCTTGCAACCTGTGCTGTTTGTAAGAAGTCGCTTCCATTATTTAGGCTTTATGAGAATAAATCTTTTGTAGATACAGTCAAAATAAGGGATTGATCACTTTCTTCAATTAAATAATTTGATTTTTATTGAATTAAATTGTTACGTTTATGATTTTTAAAAATTAATTATTGAAAATATATTTATATTAATTAAGTATATTTTTGGAATAAATAAAAATAAATGAAATTTAAATTAAGAGTAGTAATGTTTCTAAAGTAATCATCTGGTGTTATTGTTCTCCCCAAAAGTTACATGTTTTTCTATTTTTAATATTAGCCGCATCAAGTTTGTTTTCTGTTTTTGCTGTAGCAACCCAATTATTTGTTAAGCAATCAAAAGATGATGAGTAGAAATGCGGTACTTCTATAGTTTGGAGAGCGCTACAAATGAACCATATCTACAAGTCTGTTTGGAATGAACATACAGGCGCCTACGTTGCCGTATCAGAAAAAACAAAAACCAAAGGAAAACGCAGTGGCAGCATTCTTTTCAAAACAGTGGCTGCTGGTATTTTAGGTTTCTGTCTAACAGGTGGGGTAGCCAATGCCCAGTTAAATTCAGGCATCAATAATCTTTCTAATCTGTCCACCACTGCCGCCCTGTCACCCGTAATGGGCATTCTTGGTGGATTAACCGGTTCCCAGGGCTCAACAGCAACTAATTTGCTTGGCGGTGTGCTTGATCCCGTTCTTGGCGTGGTTGGTGGTCTTACTGGTGGCCTGTCTGGTGCTCAGGGTTCAGGTTCCAGTGCTGGTTTGGGTGGTTTGCTTGATCCGGTCTTGGGCTTGTTGGGCGGTTTGGGTGGTGGTGCCACAGGCACAGGTACCGGTACGATTACCGATGTGCAAGGTACTGTTGCTACGCTCACCAACAATACGCTTCTGTCACCCGTAGGTGGTCTGGTAAATGGTCTGGTTGACCCACAAGCTGGTGCATTGGCACCGGTAACCGGTCTGGTCGAGAACCTTACTTCACCCGCCGGTGCACTGGCACCTGTTGGTGGCTTGGTTAATGGCCTAGTGGGTGAGCAAGGCGCGCTTACGCCTGTGGTTGGAACTGTTAATGGCCTGTTAAGTGGTCTTACAGGTGGTCAGGGTGCTGGCGCTGGTGGCTTGGGCGGTGTGCTTGATCCCGTGCTGGGTTTGGTAGGTGGTCTTACCGGTGGCCAGTCAGGTCAAAATGGCGGCGTAGGTGGTTTGCTTGATCCTGTCCTGGGCCTGTTAGGTGGCCTGGGCGGTGGCGCGACAGGCACCGGTGGCGGTGTCATTACCGACGTCCAGGGCACCGTAGGTACGTTGCTTAACAATACCGCTTTGGCTCCTGTGGGTGGCCTGGTCAATGGTCTGGTAGATCCTCAAACCGGTGCACTGGCACCGGTAACCGGTCTGGTGAATAATCTCACATCACCTTCTGGCGCGTTGGCACCCGTAGGTGGTCTGGTTAATGGCCTGGTAGGCGAGCAAGGCGCGCTTACACCAGTGGTTGCAACCGTTAATGGTTTGCTAAGTGGTCTTACTGGTGGGCTTACAGGTGGCGGCGCACAAGGTGGCAATGGCGGTCTGCTAGACAGCTTGTTAGGTGGCCTGACCGGTGGTGGCGCACAAGGTGGTAATGGTGGCCTGTTAGATGGCTTGTTAGGCGGAAACGGCGGCTTATTAGGTGGCCTGACCGGTGGCGGTGCACAAGGTGGTAATGGTGGCCTGCTAGATGGCTTGTTAGGTGGCAATGGTGGCCTGCTTGGCGGTTTGCTTGGCGGCGGTCAAGGTGCTAATGGTAGCGTTCTTGACTTGGCAACCGGCATTACTTTGCCTGAAAACCAGCTTGGAAATGTCCTTGATGGCATTTTGACGCCTGTCCTGCAGCCGGTAGAAGGTTTAGTGAACTCTTTGTTGGGTGCTTTGGCTCCTGTAGTGAATCCGGTTGTTGGCGTGGTTAATGGCGTAACCGGTGATTTGCTGGGTATTGAACTGCCACAAAACCTGCATCTGGATCTGGTCAATGACTTGTCATTGGCCTTGCAAGGAAAACAACCGCTTAATTTAGCCGTTCTTGAGTCTGATGGCAATATCTTGGGGTTGGTCCAGCCTGCAATCGCTCCAACGCCGGGCACTCCTATTCCTGCTCCTGCTGTTGGTGAAATCGCGATTGGTGGCGGAGAAATTACCGGCTTGGGTACAGGTGGCGTTGTTGCTACGGCAAGCGGTGTCGGTGCGATTGGCATTGGTAATGGCGCCAAGGCAGACGGTAATGCAACTACCGCCTTGGGTGTAGCTGCTTCTGCGACGAAAGTTGCTGCAACTGCCATAGGCGCAGGTGCCTCTGCTACCGGAGAAGGCTCAACCGCTCTTGGTACAGCGGCACAAGCTCTCGAACCAAACACGGTGGCCCTGGGTGCGGCCTCTATTGCCGATGAAGCAAATACTGTTTCAGTTGGCTCTGCAGGCAATGAACGCCGTATTACCAACGTTGCAAACGGGACTAAAGCAAGCGATGCCGCTACCATTGGCCAATTGAGTCCTGTTGTCAGCGGACTGGGTGGTGGTGCAAATGTGGCCGCAAACGGCACGGTTACCGGCCCCACTTATAATGGTTTTTCTGATGCAACCCAATCCTTTGATAATGTAGGAAGTGCATTGTACTATCTGGATAACCGCGTTACCGATCTGGAAAACAATGGTCCTGGCGGCAATAACCTGGTTCAGCAAGATGCTACAAGCAGGGCGATTACTGTTGGTAAAGATACCGATGGTAGCGAAGTTAACTTCCAGAACAATGCCAAGCAGGCCCGTAAGCTAACGGGTGTGGCAGCCGGTGCGGTTAATGCGACAAGTACCGATGCAGTTAACGGTGCCCAGTTGCATGCCACCAACACATCCATTACTAATGCATTGGGTGGTGGTTCCGTGGTTAACATAGACGGTTCCATTACCGGCCCAACCTACAATATTGTTGAAATCACGCAAGGTGGGGTGGTTAATAAATCGTTTAATAATGTTGGCGATACTGTTAATAGCCTTAGCAATTCCGTTACCAATCTGTACCAACAAGTTGATTCCGGCAAGATTGGCCTGGTTCAGCAGGCAAGTCCCAACGCAGCCATTACCGTCGGTAAATCTACAGGTGGTAATGAGGTTAATTTCAGGAATGAAAGTGGTGAGGCTCGTCGCCTGACCGGTGTTGCTGAAGCGGTTGACGGAACCGATGCAGTGAACCTGGATCAGGTTACACGTATGGTTCAGGGCGCAACACCCGCTGATTTAACCGAAGTACGTAACGACATCTCGGCCTTGCGTGGTGATGTCCGCCGTGTTGAAAAACGCGCTGACGCCGGTGCTGCAACTGCAATGGCTGTAGCTGGCTTGCCTCAGGCTTACCAGCCAGGCAAGAGCATGGTTTCTATGGCTGGTGGCGTTTATGCCTCCGAGTCTGGTTATGCCCTGGGTGCATCTACCGTTACCGAAAACGGTAAATGGGTTCTTAAAGGCAGCGTAGCCGGTTCTTCACGCGGTCAAATGGGAGCAACCATTGGTGCTGGTTACCAGTGGTAATACCAGGTTAAGGTTTAGGCCTTAACCCTCGTTGTCAAACGGCGAAAACCGCTATCCTTTATATGGGATAGCGGTTTTTTTATTTCAAAATACCCATACCTTTTTGGTATGAATTGCAATAAATTCCGTATTAGACCCATCAGGCTTGTGCTTATATACTGTTGAAATATTAATGAAAAGAAGTATTTCATCAGAGGACAAGATGGACGCAACGATTGTTGAAGTGAATACCCGGATTTTGGATATCCCCACCATCAGGCCACACAAAATGTCTGTGGCAACCATGCATTGCCAAAGCATTGTGCTGGTTCGCATCAAGACGTCCGATGGCATTGAGGGTATTGGAGAGGCCACAACTATTGGTGGCTTGAATTATGGCGGTGAAAGCCCGGAAAGCATCAAGACAAATATCGACAGTTATTTTGCGCCACTTATTATCGGACAATCAGCCACTAAACTGGCTGCCTTGCGCAAATTAATCAATAAAACAATTAAAGACAATCGTTTTGCCAAGTGTGCAATAGAAACGGCTTTATATGATGCCTATGCCAAACGTCTTGGCGTTCCCCTTAATGCCCTGTTTGGTGGTGTGGTGGCTAATGAAATTGGCGTGGCCTGGACCTTGGCCAGTGGGGACACGCAAAAAGATATAGCTGAAGCAGAGCAGATGCTGGCAACACGCCGTCACAATATATTCAAGCTTAAAATTGGCATGCGCTCGCCCAAAGACGATATCAAGCATATCGCAGCCATCAGAAAGGCCGTGGGTGATGATGTCAGCATTCGTGTAGATATTAACCAGGGTTGGTCTGAAACCCAGACGGTACAAAATCTTAGGGCCTTGGCGGATGTTGGTGTAGAACTGGTAGAGCAGCCCATTCACGAGAAAAACCTGGCGGGCCTGCAGCGCCTGACAGCACTGGGGATTGTGCCAATTATGGCCGATGAGTCCCTGAAAGGTCCGGAAGACGGGTTTACGCTTTCCTCACAGCACTGCGCCAATGTGTTTGCCATCAAGATTGAGCAGGCGGGTGGCTTGCAGCAGGCCCGTGATTTGATTGGTATCGCCCAGGCGGCCGATATCGCCTTGTATGGTGGCACGATGCTTGAGGGTTCTATTGCAACTATTGCGGCTGCCCATTTGTTTTCGACTTTAAATAATCTGGAGTGGGGTACTGAGCTGTTTGGCCCGCTCTTGCTGAAAGATGAAATTCTGGCAACACCACTGGATTACAGCAATTTCACCCTGAAAATTCCAACCGGTCCGGGTCTGGGTATCAGTCTTGATGATGATAAGGTGAATTTCTACACACGAAAATAACGACTGGATAAGCGTTAAGTATTTATTGAAATTTTTAATCACTTCGCAAAAGGAAGAGACATTATGAGTAAAGAGTCAGTTGCCGCTTTGCTGGCACAAATGCAGGGTACAGAATCCCCCGTTGCCGATGAGCGTATTAAAGCGATCATCAATCGTATTATTAGCGATTTGTTCAATACGATTGAAGACTTTGATATTACGCCCAGCGAGTTCTGGACCGCATTGAATTTCCTGGGTAACAGTGGTCAGGAATATGGCCTGATTGCTGCGGGCCTGGGTTTTGAGCGTTTGCTTGATATCCGTCTGGATGAGGAAGAAGCTGCTGCGGGTATTAGCGGTGGTACTCCACGTACCATTGAAGGTCCTTTGTATGTTGCCGGCGCGCCAGAGTCCGTAGGATTTGCCCGCCTGGATAAGGATGGTGAGATTGGCGAGCCGCTGGTTATGGAAGGCGTGGTGCGTGATGAAGCTGGCAATCCGCTGAAAAACGCTTTGGTTGAAGTATGGCATGCCAACCATTTAGGCAATTACTCCCACTTCGATCCATCACAAGAGCCGTTTAACCTGCGTCGCAGCATTCGTACCGATGACAATGGCCGTTACTGTTTCCGCAGTGTGTTGCCGGTTGGTTACAGTGTTCCCCCCGGTGGCGCCACCGATGTGATCCTGAAAAAACTCGGTCGCCACGGTCATCGCCCGGCACACATCCACTTCTTTGTGACTGCTGAAGGCCAGCGCAAGCTGACAACCCAGATCAATATTGATGGTGATCCATACCTGTGGGATGACTTCGCTTTCGCAACCCGTGAAGGATTGGTTCCTGCCGTCAAGAAAGAGTCTGATCCTGAAGTGATCAAAAAATATGAAATGAATGGTCCATTCTCTCATATTCAATTCAACTTTGATCTGCACGCTGATCGCCAGGATTTGATCGGTACTGAAGTAACCCGCGCTCGCGCACAAGCCTGATGATTGCACCTTTTCAGCATGGCTGGGAAGGTGCTGCCATAAAGGGAGTTTGAGCAAACGTTATTCCTGAGGCAGGAAGCGTATTGCCTGTTTGGGCAGAATAGGCTTTATGCCGCAGGAATAAGGGGAAATTATCCCTTTAAAAATGCTTCCAGAGCATGATTGAATGCTTCACTGGCTTCAATATTGGACAGGTGTGAGGCATTCAGGTCTACCCGGCTTGAACCGGCAATTTTTTCTGCCATCGCATCTGCATCAGCAACGGTGGTTACCGGATCATGGCTTCCTGCCACAATCAGGGTAGGCGTTTTGATAAGTGCGATTTTTTCGCGTAAATCGGCGTTGGCCAATGCGTCGCAACATGAGGCATAGCCTTCTGCATCGGTCTGGCGCAAGCCGTCAATCAATTCATTCACAATTACCGGGTTGGCCTGTACAAAGCCTTCGGTAAACCAGCGGCCGGCCGAACCGTTGGCAACGGGATTCATGCCTTCTGAACGAACCAGGGTGGCACGTTCATTCCAGCCAGCTTCCTGTCCGATTTTGGCAGCCGTGTTGCACACTACCAGTTTATCCAGCTTTTCAGTGGCGTGAATGCCCAGCCACTGGCCAATCAGGCCTCCCATTGAAATACCGCAAAAACTGAATTTTTCAATACCCAGTGCCTGGGTGATTTGCAGCACATCATTGCCCAGTTGCTCAAGCGTATAAGGGCCTTTGTTTTTAACCGATTCACCATGTCCACGGGTATCGTAGCTTAAGACACGATAGTTTTTGCTGAAATAATCAACCTGTTTGGCCCACATACTGTTGGTGGTGCCCAGTGAGTTTGAAAAAAACAGAACCGGGGCGTTTTCAGGGCCGTTTAACTGATAGTTGAAGGTTTCATTGTTAATCTGGATGGTGCTCATAGTAGGTATCCTGTTGCTAAAAAAGAAAACAGCAAACCAGGTTTGCTGTTGCACGATTGCTTAGGCGGCAAGTATGTGAGTTAAATGGCCGATGGATGCCTGCATAGTGCCGTTACCTTGATATCCATGTAGGGAAACAGGGGGAGTCCGGATAACAGGGTGTGCAGTTCCTCATTGCTTTCTACATCAAAAATACTGACATTTTTATACTCGCCCACCACGCGCCAGATGTAAGCCCATTTTCCGGAGCGTTGCAGTTCCTGTGAGTAGGCTTTTTCTGTTTTCTTGATTTCATTGGCGACTTCCTCGGGCATATCGTGAGGGATATTAACGTTCATTTCAACCATGTAAAGCATATGAGTTCCTTTAAGAAAGATAATCCATGAGTATTCATTTTACTCAGTTTGCGGAAATTCCTGTTTCCTTGATAATTTTTTGCCATTTGCTGGTTTCGTCTTGCAGATAGGCTTTCAGTTCGTCAGGCGTACTGCCGATTTTTTCTGCACCAATGGTGGCAAAGGTTGTTTTGACCTTTTCAGAGTCCATGGCGTTTAGCATGGCTGTATTAAGGGTCTGGATAATATCGTTGGGTGTGCCTGCCGGTGCAAAGGTGGCAAACCAGGGGGTCAGTTCATAGCCTTCCAGACCGCTTTCCGAGACGGTAGGCAAGTCGGGCAGGGTGGAAGAGCGTTTGGCGGTGGTAATGGCCAGCGCCTTGAGTTTGCCTGCATCAATATGGGGTTTGGCCGAGGTAATGCTATCAAACATGTAATCCACCTGTCCACCCAGTAAGTCCGTAACAGCCGGGCCGCTGCCACGGTAAGGGACATGCAGCATGTCCAGTTTGCCCAGGTAAGTAAACAGCGCGCCAGCCAGATGAATGGAGGTGCCCACACCGGCTGAGGCATAGGTATATTTACCCGGATTTTCTCTGGTCTGATCAATCACGTCCTTGACCGAATTGATGTCATTGCGGGTAGCCTGGGTGACCAGAATATTGGGAACGGCGGCCAGCAGGGAAATGGGAGCAAAGTCCTTGATGGGGTCGTAAGTGAGTTGTTTGTATAATGAGGGGTTGACCGCCATGCCGTTGGCAACAATCATAATGGTGTAACCATCGGGTTTGGCGCCGGCAACCTGCGCTGCGCCAATATTGCCGCCTGCACCCGGTTTGTTTTCAACCACAATAGATTGGCCAAGTTCCTGGCTCATGGCTTCACCCAGCGTGCGTGCAATAACATCCATGGCACCACCTGGCGGGAAGGGGACAATCCAGGAAATCGGGCGTTCGGGGTAGGCGGCCAGTGCGCTATTGGAAAGGGCAAGCAAACTGCCGGCAGTAGCGAGCGTTAATATTCTTTTTGCCACAAATGAACGGTTGCGGTTTGGCATCAGGGAAATCTCCGGTATTTTAGGTATGGGATATATCCATGCAGGTTGAATGCCTGAATTGGATATGGCCATATGTTTTAATATAGGCGAATTAATTATCCGTGTAGTTTTTTCTGCTGTCTAAGACTATATTTGTAGGTGTCAATACTTTAAAGGTATGGGTTATGGAGTTAAGACAAATTCGGTACTTTCATTGTGTTGCACGGGAGCTTAGTTTTACCCGGGCGGCAAGGCTATTGCATATTGCCCAGCCTCCGCTAAGCAGGCAGATAAAGCTGTTAGAGGAAGAGTTGGGGGTGAAGGTGTTTGAACGCCAGGGACGTGGAATTCGCCTTACGGATGCAGGCAAGTATTTCATGGATCATACCCAGAAGATGACCCAACAGCTGGAAGAAACCATCAAGGCAACGCAACGGATTGGCAAAAAGGATCGTGTCTGGTTTGGTGTGGGGTTTGTGCCGTCCACGCTTTATGGGTATATGCCTGATTTTATCCGGGAGTTAAGGGAACTGAATGAGAAGGTGGAAATTGGTCTGGTCGAAATGACCACTTTGCAACAGTTTGAGGCCTTGAAAATGGGGCGTATTGATCTTGGCATGGGGCGTATCAAATTAAATGATCCTGAAATTGCACGTTTGGTTCTGCTTGATGAACCCCTGGTGGTCGCCGTGCCCCGGCATCATCGGCTGGCCAGTGTATCAGGGATTGGGGTTAATGAAATTTTGCAGGAATCCCTGATTGTGTATCCGGCTTCCCCTCGTCCCAGTTATGCTGACCATGTCCTGGATCTGTTCAGTCAACATGGGTACTCACCCAATGTTGTGCAGGAAGTCAATGAGTTGCAAACGGCCATTGGCCTGGTAGCCGCCGGTATCGGTGTTTCCCTGGTCCCCGAGTCGGTCAAGCGATTGTTGCGTGATGACGTGGTTTATATTGATTTTCAGGCCACTGGGTTTACCTCACCGGTTATGATGAGCTGGCGAAAAAATGATGAGTCCGAGTTCCTGAAAGAAGTGGTGGGGCTGGCTAAAAAAATGGCAATGGGATATAAGTGAGGCGGTAGTCAACAGGAAATGAAGTGAGGCGGTCATCAACAGGAAATGCCAATGGTGTTTTCAAAGGAGGTTGATATGCAGCATGATCAGATTTCAGACAATCAAGTAGCGGGTTTGCGCAATTACAATATTTTTGACTGTGACCCGGCATTGAAAGAAGCCCTTAAGTCCCTGGGGGCTTCATGGGCATTGGAAGATTGCCATGAATATGGCGCCCTGATGGGGTCTGCATCTTTATTGCAACATGCCGTCAATGCCAATAAGCATCCACCTCGGCTTAGGGCCATCAATCAAGAGGGCAATAAAATCACCCCCATTGCTTTTCATGACAGTTGGCATGTGCTGTTGCGAAGCCTTTTTCAACAGGGGGTTCATGCTGATGCCTGGCAAAGTAATGCCCATGTCAGGCGGGCGGCATTGTTCTATTTGCATGGTCAAACCGAAGCGGGCAGCTTGTGTCCGGTTACCATGACGTTTGCCTCCATTCCTGCCTTGAAACATGAACCCTGGTTTGAAACGCTGGCACCGCATTTGTACAGTCGGGAATATGATGCGTCCGACCAGCCCCTGGATGGCAAGAAAGGCATGATGATTGGCATGGGCATGACCGAAAAACAGGGGGGGTCTGATGTACGTGCCAATACCACGACCGCAGAACCATCAGGTCAGTTCAAATTAACCAATACTTATCGCCTGAATGGGCACAAATGGTTCTTTTCCTCTCCACTTTCCGATGCCCATCTGGTCTTGGCCCAATTAAAAGGCGAGTTAAGCTGTTTTTACGTGCCGCGCTGGTGCCCCGATGGCCGTTTAAACGGGGTGCATATACAGGGTCTTAAAGACAAAATGGGTAATCGCTCTAATGCCAGTGCCGAAGTCTTGCTGCAGGATGCCTGGGCCTTGCCCGTAGGCGAGCCGGGGCAGGGCATACAGGCCATTATCAAAATGGTGGCTCAAACCCGGCTTGACTGTGTGCTGGGCAGTGCCGCCCTGTTGCGCCAGGCGGTGGTGCAGGCAGTTCACCATACCAGCCACCGAAAGGTCTTTGGCAAGTTGCTGATTGAGCAGCCCTTAATGCAAATGGTGTTATGCGATCTTGTGCTGGAAAGCGAGGCAGCCATGTGGCTGTCTATGGGGCTTGCACATGCGGTGGAGAACCGGCATTCTGGCTTGTCCCGGGCCTATGCCCGCATTGTGACGCCAGCGGCCAAGTTCTGGGTGTGCAAACGGGCGGTTGAAACGGTTGCCGAATGCATGGAAGTGTGGGGTGGTAATGGTTACATAGAAGATGGCCCCATGCCGCGCCTGCTGCGTGAGGCACCCGTTAACTCAATTTGGGAGGGTTCAGGCAATGTCATGTGCTTGGATGTATTGCGGGCTTTACGGAATGAGCCCGAGTTGGGAGAGCTCTTGCTGGGCAACCTTTCTACCGAGGCAGGCATGCATGCTTTGTTGGGCCAGGCGGTAAACACGCTTAAGATGCGTTTGCGTAATAACGCCAGTGAGCTTGAGTACTGTGCCCGGCAGGTTGTGCAGGAACTGGTTTTGCTGGTGCAAGCCACCCTGATGTGTCATTATGCGCCTTCGTATGTTGCCGAAGCCTTTATTCAAAGCCGGTTTTCACAGGGTGGGCGTATTGTCGGGGCGCATGTTTATTCCGACCCGCAGGAAATACTGAAAAGGGCAGTGGTTTTTTGAAGGATGCATTTCATGAAGTACCAACTCGATGATAAACCCCGCGCATTTCCCATGTTGATGTACGGGTTGCAGTGGTTCAGTATCGCGGTACCTTCTTTGCTTATTATTGGCAGTGTGGTGGCGGTTTTGCAAGGGCGTGATGTTTTTGCCCAGATCATGTATATGCAGAAACTGTTTGCCGTATGTGGTCTTGTTATGTTTGTGCAGGTATTGTGGGGACATAAACTGCCCCTGATCGTGGGACCTGCATCGGTATTGTTGTTGGGTGTTGTGGCGGGAACCGGTTCTGAGGCGGCCATTTATACCGCCATAGGAATAGGGGGTGCCTGCGTTGCCTTATTGGCTTTTAGCGGTGGGTTGGGTAAAGTCCAGAAAATTTTTACTACCCGGGTAGTGGTGGTTATCCTGGTTTTGGTGGCTATTACCCTCTCACCGCTTATTTTGCGTTTATCTATGGGGGAAACCGGCAAGACGGCAGGCAATCTGGCATTTGCCGTTTTGTTAACGGTCATGATGCTGCTGGGTAACAGGTGGCTGGCGGGCGTCTGGAAATCCATGGTGGTATTACTGGGTCTGGTACTGGGCTCTTTAGCTTATTTTAGCCTTGCAGGCTGGCCCGGTGGGCTGCCTGCAGTACTGCCCTGGGCAGAAACGGGGGCCTTGTTTGTTGCTTCACTAGTGTGGCAGCCCGCGTTCGATGCGCCAACCCTGCTGGCATTTTTCTTCAGTTTTGTTGCTCTCATGATTAATGAGTTGGGTTCCATCCAGGGGGTGGGGGCCATGCTAGGTGCCCACAACATGCCCGAGCGTAGCAAAAAAGGAATGGGCATTACCGGGTTGGGAAATATGGCAGCCGGTTTCTTCGGCGTGATTGGCCAGATCGATTACTCAATGAGTCCGGGGGTGATTGCCGCCACCCAGTGTGCTTCCCGTTACCCGCTGGTGCTGGCAGGATTGCTGCTGGTGCTCTGTTCATGGGTGCCGGATATTATTGGTTTTATGACCTTGATACCCGCAGTTGTCATGGGGGCGGCTTTGTTATATGTCATGTCGGCACAATTGGCCGCATCCTTGCAAATGTTGGTCCGGGAAAAGGGCGTTGTTGATTTTTACAGTGGCGTAACCGTTGCTTTCCCGGTCATGCTTTCCATTCTGATTGCTTTTCTGCCACCCGAGGTGGTAGAGCAGATTCCTGCCTTGGCACGGCCAATTGCAGGCAATGGTTTTATCATGGGCTGTATCGCAGTATTATTGCTGGAGCATACCCTGAACCGTCAGCATTAGTTTTTACTGTTTTTGCCAGCAGCAGGCTGCAGCAGATACCCATGCTTTGCCATGATCGCAACACCGGTCATGGCAAAGCATATCCGCCATTAAATTTTTTTCAGGAATTCGGACTTCAGCATCATGTTACTGCCCTCAATTTTACAGGCAATATCATGATCGCCTTCCACGATACGGATGTTTTTAACCTTGGTACCTTGTTTGATAACCTGAGATGAACCTTTGATTTTCAGGTCCTTGATCAGGGTAACGCTGTCACCATCTTGCAAAACGGTACCATTACTGTCTTTAACCACACGCCCTTCTTCAGACTGGGCTTGTTCGCCCTCAAGCCATTCGTGCCCACATTCGGGGCAAACCCATTGTATGCCATCGTTATAGGCAAGTTCAGAAGCGCATTGTGGACAGGGGGGAAAACTCATTGATTGTTTCCTTTGGTTATTAAGCGTTAAAATCGTTTAAGTGTAGCAATTTTACCGGGATAATTCCCCTAAGTGCATTAACTGCCAGAATAATACTGGCGTTTTCAAGTAGCGGGCGGGTAATTTGTTCTTCTGTTACCGTCCATGCTCCGTTAGCGGGGTGTTCATTTGCCGGCGTATGGGCAGCAAGCCAATAAGCCGGATTTTGCATGATTTGTTCGCGCATCACACTGCGCAAAATATCCAGTTCCAGTGCCGGGGTCAACCAGTGGCCCTGATAGTAAATGAAAATGCTGCTGCGCGCGCCTTCAAGCAGAAAACCATCCTGGTTAAAGCACAGGCTGTCAAAGGCCTGGTGCTGCATGGCCCGGTGCATTTGTTCATCGTATTGCTGACGGTGACTGGTTTTGTAACGACGCAAAAGGTCATGATTGGGAAAGATGGCCGGTGTAATTATCACGCTTTGTGTTTCGTGCGCAAGAGGTTCCAGCACTGCATGTTGAATGGTCAGGGAGCCATTGTTATTTAAACTGGCTTTCACCCGATAAGCCAAAGGAAGTCCGGTATTTTTATCCTGCTGCTGCAATTGACTGAAGTGGCTGCTTAGTTGTTGACGCACGCTTTCTTCATCAAAGGTAAACCCCAGTTCATAAGCCGAACGCTTCAGGCGCGATAAATGGGCCTCAAGAAGGCGGCATGTGCCCTGGAAATACAACATGGTTTCAAACAGGGTGAAATCAATGGGCAGGTTTTGTAAAAACCGGTATTTCCAGTGACATTCTTCATATTCGCTTTCGGCGGTGCTGTCATACACAATACCCGAACCAACTCCCATGATGCCGGTAAAATGTTGGGGTGAGAGATTGGTGTTGGCCGTTGGCTTTAGTTGGGCTGCCTTATCTGGTGCTGGCTTTGTCAGGACCAGGGTTCTGATGACAACATTGAGTTTGCCACAAAAGCCCAGTCCACCCTTGCAGGGCTCGAGATAGCCAATACTGCCGGTATATAGGCCACGGTCACGCTGTTCATATTTTGCAATCAGCTCCATGCTTCTTTTTTTAGGGGCACCGGTAATGGAGCCACAAGGAAAGAGCGCCTGAAAAATATCACCCACACGGGTATGGGGTTTTGCCTGGGCATAAATAGGTGTGGTCATTTGCAAGACCGAACCAAACGGCGTTACTTTAAAAAGTTCGGGTACCTTTACGCCATTTGGCACGGCAATTTTACTTAGGTCATTACGCAGTAAATCAACGATCATGACATTTTCCGCCCGGTTTTTGGGGTCGGCCCGCAGTGCCTTTGCCCGGGCTTCGTTCTGGCCGTCATCCAAGGCGGGTACCGTGCCTTTCATGGGTTCGGTATGAATGCTGCCATCGCTGCGTATGTCCAGAAACAGCTCTGGAGAAAAACAGAGGGTCCAGCAGGCACTATTGTGTGCTATTTCATTGCCTGTGTGGGAGGCAGAGCCGGGTAGGCAGGCCAGGGCCCCGTATGGCACGGCTTGTTTTGCCCGCAATTTCTGATAAAGCCTGAAGGGCGAACCATAGGCCTGAAAATGCAGCTGGGTGGTATAGTTGATTTGGTAAACTTCCCCAGCGGCAATGTCTTGCCGGATCTGTTCGATGCTTTTAAGGTAGTCAGCCTGGTTCTGTGCCAGGGCTGGACGCAACAGGCCGGCCGGCTCTTCTGGGCCGAACTGGGCATGTAACCATGCCTGGATGGCCTCTTGGCTGTTTAATACGGTTTTTTTGGCAAACCAGAAAATCTGCAGGGCATCTTGCGCCTGCGTAAAGGTGCCCGTTTCTGGCAGGTCTGTTTTTTCAAGCCCTATTATGTCCTGACCCAAACCATAGGGCGCCCACACAATGGCATGCCGGTTTTTTTGCCAGCCCTGCTGCAGCAGGGACTGTAAGTGTTCAAGGGCATCGGCTTTTATGCTGTCAGTGTGAACCAGCTGTTCGTGCAACAGCCCCGTTTGGGTAACCGCATCATCCAGAAGAACAAAAAAAGGGGGGTGCATACGTAAATCACTGCCACAAAAAAGGGCATTATAGCTTGTGGCAGTGTTGGCGTTTAAATTTGCAGTATTAAATGCAAATGGTTTACCTTACAGGTAGCCCATATAACAGGCCGCCTTCGTTCCATTGGGCATTCAGGCCGCGGTTGATTTTAAGCGGGCTGCCCTGGCCCACGTTGCGCTCAAAGCTTTCGCCATAATTGCCAACCTGTTTAATAATGTTGTAAGCCCACTTTTCATCCAGCCCCAGGTTTTTGCCGGCTCCTGGTGTCACGCCCAGCAAACGTTGCACATTGGGATTGGTGCTTTTGAGTTCTTCATCTACGTTGGCAGAGGTCAGGCCCAGCTCTTCGGCATTGATCAGGGCTTGCAAGGTCCATTTGACGATGTTCAGCCACTGGTCATCGCCTTGGCGTACAAATGGGCCCAAGGGTTCTTTGGAAATGATTTCCGGCAGGACCTGATAGTCATCGGGATTGCTTAATTTTGAAATGCGGATGGAAGCCAGGCCCGAGGCATCGGTGGTGAACACATCACAACGGCCCGAAGCAAAGGCATTGACGACTTCATTGAATTGGTCAAATACAACGGGTGTGTATTTCACATTGTTGGCACGCGCCCAGTCAGCCATAGTGTTTTCATTGGACGTGCCGGTTTGCATGCAAACGGTTGCGCCATCCAGTTCCTTGGCACTTTTGACCCCCAGTTTTTTGGAGACTAAAAAGCCCTGGCCATCATAAAAGTTGATGCCGGCTCCCAGAATGCCCAACGCGGTATCACGCTGTTGGGTAACTGTTGTGTTTCGGGTCAGAACATCGACCTCGCCCGATTGCAGTGCAGTAAAACGCTGCTGGGAATTCAGGGGTACAGCCTTGAACTTGCTGGCATCACCCAAAACGGCTGCGGCGATTGATTTGCACATATCCACGTCAAGTCCTTCCCATTCGCCTTTGGCATTGGGGGCCGAAAAACCGGCAAATCCGGTGGTGGTGCCGCACAGCACTTCACCGCGCTGTTTGACGGTATCCAACGTGGATGCCTGTGCCGTTTGTGCACCGGCAACCAGTGCGAAGGCGGCCAGCGTAGATGTCAATGTCTTCATTCTCAGGAACTCCTTTATTTACATTTGCAGGATCAGATGGTCAAACCATACCGAAGAACCAGCTGTTTTGAAACGAAATTTTTATTGCTTGGTTATTACCCGATTTTATAAGGTTATTGGGTTTTGTCATTGGAATTGTGCCGGCGCACAGAATAAAAACATTCCTGGTATGGGCATCCATGTATTAATGCTATTCTGGTGTGAAAATAAACAGACACGTTTACTCATAAAAACATCACCAGCACCGGAGGCTGTCTTATGTATACCTTGCATATTGCCAATAAAAATTACTCTTCCTGGTCTTTGCGTCCATGGATTCTGTTTCGGGAACTGCATATTCCGTTTGCTGAATACAGTCATCCCTTCAATCAAGACCATGGTCGGCAGCAAAGCGAGTTTGCCGTTTTTTCACCTACCTCTTGTGTTCCTGTGCTGGAGGATGGCGGTACGACCATTTGGGATAGCCTGGCCATTGTTGAGTATGTGGCAGAGGAGCACCCGGAAGTGTGGCCCGAAGATAAAAAAGCGCGTGCCTGGGCCCGGTCGGCATGTGCCGAAATGCATGCCGGTTTTTCTGCCTTGCGCAGCGAATGTGGCATGAATTGCAGTTTGCGCGTTGATCTGCATTCGCGAAGCGAGGCGTTGCAGGCCGAGTTGGCAAGGTTGGACCGCCTGTTTTGTGATGGGCTTTCGCGGTTTGGAGGTCCTTTCCTGGCAGGCAGCCATTTTACGGCCGTCGATGCATTTTTTGCGCCTGTGGTGTTCAGGGTCAGGACTTATGATTTGGAGTTGTCAGAATTGTCATCAGAATATGTTCAGCACATGCTGGAGCTCAGGGGGATGCGGGCCTGGTATGAGGCAGCCTTGCAGGAAACCGCACGCTTGCCTATGTATGAAGACAAATCCAGGGTAGGGCAGATTATTCAGGATTATCGTAATTAAGGTGTTGGAACCACTTAGTTGGGGTGTAAGGCGGTTGCCTGCCCGTTCTTATGAAGTATATAGGTTCTTTGCGCGGTGCTGCTGGCTGAGTCTTTTTTTGATTTGGCCTTGGGGGGCAGCTCTTCCTTGGTGGGGTTGATCAATCCGATAATATCGGGTTGGTGTCGAAACAGGTCTATCACATCCTGGGCAGGAACCGGGCCCTCAAGCGCGTAAGGCCCTGCCTGGGCTGTTTGACATGAAGCCAGCTCATCAGGAATGCCCAGCTGTCTGCGATATACCGTCGTGTCAGGAACGGTTTGGATATTCAGTTGAAAACCATGGCTTTGCATCTCTTGTGCCCATTGTTTGCAGCAGTGGCAACTTTCGGTTTGCCAAATGTTAATGGGAGGTACTGGTTGGGCAGGTGATACAATTGGTGCCAGCAAGGCCATGCCAAGCAAGGCTTTGAGCATTGTTTGCCGGCGTAACAGGGTGGAATCGCGTGTTGTTGGGTTCATTTCGTTTCTCACATGTCTCAGGTTGTTTTTTATAACGGCCAGGTTTGGATGTTACCCTTGGTTTTTATTGATTTGCATCAAATTTATATAACATAATGTTGCTATTTGAATTTTTTTGTAAGTAAGTGGGTGTATTACCGATTATAAAGTGAAGTGTGCATTGATTTATGCATTATTTAATTGTGCGCAGGATTGCGTTTTTTTTCGTGAAGTAAAAATATGTCAACAAATTCAAGAATAAAATGTGCTGCATTACAAAACCGTGTGATGAGTGCGGATGAGGCAGCCAAACTAATTCCGTCAGGCGTGAATGTGGGTATGAGTGGTTTCACGGGTGCCGGTTATCCTAAAGCAATTCCGGTTGCATTGGCCAAACATATCAAATCGGTTCATGACCAGGGCAAACCGTTTCGCATCAGCGTCTGGACAGGCGCTTCAACAGCACCTGAACTGGACGGTGTTTTGGCCGAGGTGGATGGCATTGAAATGCGCCTGCCCTATCAGTCTGATCCGGTCTGTCGCCAGAAAATCAATTCAGGCCAAATGCATTACATGGATATTCACCTGTCGCATGTGGCCCAGTTCGCCTGGTTTGGTTTTTTTGGAAAACTGGATATTGCAGTTATTGAAGTCGCCGGCATCCTGGAGGATGGTCGTTTGATTCCTGCGGCTTCTGTGGGGAATAACAAAACCTGGATTGATCAGGCAGATAAAGTCATTATTGAAGTCAATCATAAATTAAGCGAAAAGCTTGAAGGCATGCACGATATTTATTATGGTACTGCCTTGCCACCCAATCGCAAGCCCATCATGATGACCGAGCCCGATCAGCGCATTGGCGAGCCCTATCTGCGTTGCCCGTTGGATAAGATCATTGCGGTTGTTGAAACCAATGAAACAGACCGGGTTAACAAGTTTACCGAACCCGATGAAACCTCTAAGCGCATTGCCAAACATATTCTGGATTTCTTTGGCAAGGAAGTGGCCGAGGGTCGTTTGCCCAAGAACCTGTTGCCTCTGCAGTCGGGGGTAGGCAATATTGCCAACGCCGTAATGGCCGGCCTTAACGAGGGCGAGTTTGAGAACCTGAAGTCGTATACCGAAGTCATTCAGGACGGCATGCTGGGCATGATCAAATCTGGCAAACTGACTAGCGTGTCTGCAACATCCCTGTCGTTAAGTCCTGACGGTATCAAAGAGTTGAATGATAATATCGACTTTTACCGTGAGCGCATTATTTTGCGCACCCAGGAAATCAGCAACCACCCTGAAATTGTTCGTCGTCTTGGCATTATTGCCATTAACGGTATGATAGAAGCCGATATCTACGGTAATGTAAATTCAACCCATATTATGGGAAGCAGCATCATGAACGGCATTGGCGGTTCGGGTGACTTTGCCCGTAATGGTTACATGTCATTCTTTGTGACGCCTTCAACAGCCAAAAATGGTGCCATTTCCGCGATTGTCCCCATGGTTTCTCACGTAGACCATACCGAGCATGATGTCCAGATCATCGTAACCGAGCAAGGATTGGCCGATTTGCGAGGCCTGTCGCCACGTCAGCGCGCAATTTGCATCATAGAAAACTGTGCGCATCCCGACTATAAGGCGGCTTTGCTGGATTACTTCGATCGCGCCAATAATTCAGGGCGTCCAGTCCATACGCCACATATTTTGTCAGAAGCGTTAAGCTGGCACGAGCGCTATGAAAAAACCGGACATATGTAAACCGGTGTTGTTGCCTTGGCCTGGCGTAAAGGCTTAAGGTAGATGTATACAAAGACATGGCTTAATCAACCATGTCTTTTTTATTTCTTGCGACTGGAAATCGCTTGGGGCCTATTAAGGTGATAACGCAGATCAATTACATTTGATCCCACGCATGTTAGTATGCTTGAAACGGAATCAACAGCTTGTTTCCTTTTGGGTTCTTAACCATTTGTTTTCATGAAGGTGGGGTATGAAAAAATCAATAATTGCAGTGTCTTTGGGTTTGTCGGCCGTGTTGATGTCGGGGGCATATGCCCAGCACGGCCAAAATCATGGTCATGCCACCAATTTCGCAGTAACAGCCGAAAAGGGCACCAACAATGTTTCTATTGATAAATGCTGGATACGCTTGATGCCTTCGGTTACCCCGTCGGGCGGTTTTTTTGATATCAAGAATAATGACGCCACACAAATTGCGGTTATCAAGGCGATTGAAACAGATGCGTTTGCAGAGACCATGCTGCATCGTTCTTATATGAAAGATGGTCAATCGGGAATGGAAATGGTACCCGAAGTGATTGTCAAGGCGGGTGAAACGTTACATTTTGCACCGGGTGGGTTCCATGCCATGCTTGAAAAACCGGCCTCAGGCCTGAAAGCCGGCGATAAAATACAAGCCCGTTTTGTACTGGGTACCGGAGATAAAGTTCCGGTTACTTGTGAGTTGAAACCGGTCAATGCCCGGTCGTTTGACAGTTAAATAGTTGTCATGGTTGGATTGGACGCTATATGAGCTACAGTATTGCACATATCGTACACCTGTTCTGCGCAATTGTTTTTGTGGGCGGCGTGTTTTTCGAGGTGATGGTTCTGTCTGCCGTTCATGGCAAGCAGGTTTCCAGACCAGCCAGGCATGAAGTGATGCCGGTCATTGGCAACCGAGTGAAAAGCTTCATGCCATGGGTGGTTATTGCACTTTTTCTTTCTGGTGTGCTGATGGCCATGCGCTACGGTGCAGTGCTGTCCAACCCTTTCGCATCGGCTTTTGCCTGGCAGTTAAGCTTTAAAATTTTGTTGGCCTTTAGTGTATTTGTGCATTTTTTGATTGCCATTGTCAAAATGAAACGCAAAACATTAACCAAGGCATGGTCACGCTATATTCATATTAGTGTCTTTGTTCATATGATTTTTATTGTGTTTTTGGCCAAGTCCATGTTTTATTTCAATGGGTGAGATTTTACGTGGTCCATAACAATCCGGTTGAATTCATGGGGTAAGGCCAGATTCATGCCGTGGGATGCTGGCGAGATGAAATGGCTTTGTGCTTGTGGCAAAATGCGTTCAAGACGCGAGATGATCTGGGGAAACGGCTCAGGGCTGTCTGATCCGCCCAGCAGGGTAACGGGTAGTGTCAAAGCTGAAAAACTTGCCTCGTCAAAGTAAAAAGCAGGTTCCTTTTGTTGTAATGGCAGTGTGTTGGCATTGTCACGAACCATTTGCCTGAACCATCTAACCATGCGTTTCCAGGTGTTTTCACCACTGACAGCATCAATAAAAACAGCCAGGCCTTCGTCAATTTTTCCTTCCTGGATGGCCAGTAGTGCTTCATGTTTAAAGTTGGCATGGCTTTCTTGTTGGCGGGTTCTAATCCCGGGGTCGGCCAGTATGAGCGAACGCACTTTGCTCTCCTGCTCCAGTGCCATTTGCATGGCAATCGAACCACCGCGGGAATGCCCCAGAACATGGGCGGACTCAATGTTTAAGGCATCAAGTAAATGATGCATATCGCGGGCATGTTGATAAACTGAAAACTCGGTTTGGGCGTTTTCCTGGGGCCAGTAGTGGGGCAGGCTGGGCACGATGACCCGGCAATGTTCGGCAAGCGCGGGTAGTTGCCAGCGCCAGTAGCGCAAGTCACACAATGAGCCATGAATTAATAATAATGGTTGGCCTGTCCCTTCATCCTGGTAGTGAAAACAGCCATTTGCGGTCTGAAGTGTTTTAATGGGAGAAGAGGGAGTCATGACAGTACGGGGAAAAGAAGGTGTAAAAGTAAAGGCATCATGATCACACCTGATGTTGTGTGATGGAATGATGCCTGTATTTTTTGAAGCAAAAACAGCTTATCTGAACAGTTCCAGACGCTGTTTGGCCGTATCGGCGGATGGGGTGTCGGGGTATTGATTGATAATACTTTGCAGGGTTGTTTTGGCGCCGGCAATGTTATTGAGCTCAACCTGGCTGCCTGCAATCACCAATAAGGCATCGCCGGCCTTTGGGTCAGATGGGTAGGCGGCAACCATGGATTGCAACCTTTGTATGGCTCCCCTGAAGTCTTTGCTGGCATAAAGGCTGCTACCTTCGTAAAAACGGGCGCTGGGTGTTAACGGACTGTTTGGGTAGGCGGTGGCAAAATTACCCAGTGCTACGCTGGATTGCGAATAATTACCTTGCCTGAACAGATCCAGGGCTTCATCGTAGGCACGCTGTTCGTTGGGGTCACCGACCTGGGGGGTTGGGTCATAGCCAGCCTCGGCACGTGCCGATTGGCGGGAAAGTGTGTCTGCACTGCTTAGTCTTTCTATTTCTCCGCGCAGCTGGCTAACCTGGGTTTGAAGGCTTTGGATTTTATTGGAAAGCTCAAGCCTTGCCTGTGCGCTTTGTCTTAGCTGGGCACGCAGATCAAGAATGGCACGACGTGCATCTTCATCTTCAAATGCATAGGCATTGGTGTTCAAGATGCTACAAAAAAAAGCGGCAGTGAGCATTAAAAGTGTGTGTTTTTTCTTAACGATCATGTTTACTCCAGTAAAACAGCAACGCCGCACAGCCATACCGTGCGGCGTGTAGCAATGCAAATTATCCGAACGTGAGATTAACGAAGGTAGTTAATATCTGCGCGACGGTTTTCTGCATAGGCTTCCTCGGTGTTGCCGGATGCTTTGGGACGCTCTTTACCAAAGCTGACTGCTTCGATCTGGTTGCCGTTTACACCCTGTTGTACCAATTGATTGCCTACAGCAACTGAACGACGCTGACCAAGGGCCAGGTTGTATTCGGCACTGCCACGTGCATCGGTATTACCTTCAATACGAACGCGCTGTTGTGAGTTGGCAGCTAGATACTGAGCGTGCATTTGAACTAAAGGTTGGTATTGCGGTTCTACAGCGTAGCTGTCAAAAGCGAAATAAACAGAGCGCTGTTGAGCTAACGGGCTGTTAGGGTTGAATGGATCCATGGTGGCGCCGGATGCAGAGTCGCCTGCACCTGCACTGCCGTCCAGTGGAGTTGAGCTACATGCTGCCAGTGAAGCTGCGATGGCTGCGATTGCCAAAGTTTTCGCGATGCGAGAACTCATAGTATTTCCTTTATAAATATACACGATTAATCAGTAAACGGGCCCCAAGCAGCGCTTGATACGTTTCCGACTGATGGAATACTTGCTTGGAAAGAGCCGTCAGTGTTAACAATGCTTAAGCCTCCGCTTGAAACATAAAGT
>Ga0265293_10002774_pt1 | contig 34075 bp, 30 predicted proteins | sample Munlanlewell138R_FD_192505 | JGI IMG/M metagenome (GOLD analysis project Ga0265293, IMG submission 192505) | Leachate microbial communities from a municipal landfill in Southern Ontario, Canada - Leachate well 138R | ecosystem: Engineered > Solid waste > Landfill > Unclassified | place: Canada... | reverse complement strand
ACTATATCCCCCACCGCAACCACATCCATTGGACTTTTTACAAAACTGTCACTAAGCTCAGAAATATGTACAAGTCCATCCTGATGCACTCCAATATCAATAAAAGCACCAAAACTTGCTACATTTCTCACTGTTCCCATAAGAATCATATCTGGCTTTAAATCTTCTATACGAAGTATATCACCTCTAAGCAAAGGTTTGGGCAGTTCATCCCTTGGATCTCTTCCCGGTTTCAGTAGTTCGGTAACGATATCCAAAAGTGTAGGTATACCAATACCCACTTGGGTAGCAATCTTTTCAACTCCTACTTTTTTTACCTCTTCCTTTAAACTCTTGAGATTTCTACCCTTTACATCAGAAAGTGAATGTCCTGTTATATCTAACACTTTTAGTGCAGAATTATAGGATTCCGGATGCACTGAAGAATTATCAAAAATAACGTTTCCACCTGGAATTCTTAAAAAACCTGCGCACTGCTGAAACGTTTTAGCACCAAGTTTAGATACATTCTTGATGTTTTCTCTATTTTTAAAGCCTCCGTTATCTTCACGATATTTTATAATGTTTTTTGCAATTGTATTGCTAATTCCTGATACGTACGAAAGAAGTGAAGCAGAAGCAGTATTTATATCAACTCCAACTGCGTTTACAGCATCTTCAACAACAGCTCTTAAGCTTTCACTAAGCTTTTTTTGATTCATATCATGCTGATACTGACCTACACCTATAGAACGAGGGTCTATCTTAACAAGCTCTGCCAATGGATCTTGAAGTCTTCTAGCGATTGATATCGCACTTCTTAGCGCTACGTCAAATTCAGGAAATTCCTCTGCGCCCAATGAAGAAGCAGAATAAACAGATGCGCCTGCTTCACTGACCACCATATAGTAAACTTTTCTATCTAATTCCTTTAGCACCTCAACTATAAAAATCTCAGACTCCCTAGATGCCGTGCCATTCCCTATAGATACTATATCAACACTGTGCTTTTGAATAAGTTTTTTTACAGTACTTTTAGCTTCCTCTACCTTATTCTGTGGAGGTGTCGGATAGATTACCGTAGTGTCAAGAACTCTACCTATTGCATCCACTACTGCAAGCTTACATCCTGTTCTGTATGCAGGATCAAGACCTAGTACAACCTTACCTTTAACCGGAGGCTGCATAAGCAAGTTTTTTAAATTAACAGCAAATACATCCATAGCCTTTTCTTGCGCTTTTTCAGTAAGTTCATTACGCACTTCTCTTTCTATAGAAGGAAAAATCAGTCGTTTGTAAGCATCTTCAACAGCGGCTTCTATGTAATTTGAGCACTGCGTATTTGTTTTTAAAGCAATGTCATCCTTTATAAATCTTATTGCTTTTTCATCCAAACCTTCTAGCTTAACCTGTAAAAAGCCTTCTTTCTCGCCTCTGTTTATAGCCAGAACTCTATGTCCAGCTATCTTAGAAACCGGCTCTTTATAATCATAGTACATCCGGTATACAGAATCATCATCTACTTTGGCGCATGTGAACAGCATCCCTTCCCTCATGAAAAAGTCGCGGATGTGCTTTCTATAGTTGGCATTATCTGATACATTTTCAGCGATTATATCGCTAGCTCCTGCAATGGCATCTGCTAGACTATTTACGCCCTTTTCTTCGTCAATAAAACCCTTAGCGTATTCATCAACATTTACATTTTCATCTTTATGTAAGAGAATAAAAGTTGCCAGCTGTTCTAGACCTTTTTCTTTTGCAATAAGTGCTCGGGTTCTTCTCTTCGGACGGTATGGACGATAAATGTCTTCAATTTCCTGAAGTACAGACGCTTTTTCCAAGGATGCTTTAACCTCACAAGTTAGCTTTCCTTGTTCGTCAATGAATCGTAAAACCTCATTTTTTCGTGCTTCAAGTGCTCTTAAGTATTCCAGTCGCTCATAAAAAGCTCTTAGCACTTGATCATCCATCTCGCCAGTCATTTCTTTTCTGTAGCGAGCTATAAAAGGTATCGTATTACCATCATCAATAAGGCTTATTACATTGCTTACCTGAAATGGTTTGAGATTAAACTCCTTTATTAATTGTCTGTTTATATTAGTCACGCTTTTCCTCCAAAAGTATTACAAAATTAGTTATTCCACACAGTCTACTGCATTAACTAAGTTTTTCGATTTTGCAAAAATCATTCTACCTGCAGCAGTTTGAAGAACACTGGTTACAGTAACCTCCACCAATTCTCCCATATGCTTTTTACCTCCGTCAACCACAATCATTGTACCATCATCAAGATAGCCTACACCCTGTCCATTCTCTTTACCATCCTTTATTACCTGCACTCTCATATTTTCTCCGGGTAAAGCTATTGGTTTTAATGCATTTGAAAGCTCATTAATATTAAGAACTGGAACATTTTGTATCTTTGCCACCTTGTTAAGGTTATAATCATTCGTAATCACCTCTGCATGCAGTTTTTTCGCTGCACTCAAGAGCTTTATATCTACTTCAGCTTCCTCAGGAATTTCAACTTTTTCAATTCGCACAGGCAAACCCAAATCCTTCTGCAGTATGTCCAGAACATCCAGTCCACGTCTTCCTCTGTTTCTTCTTAAAGGATCCTCCGAGTCAGCAATATGCCTTAGCTCATCAAGTATAAAATCAGGTATAACAAGTTCGCCTTCTAAAAACCCGGATCTGCATATATCCACTATTCGACCGTCAATTATTACACTTGTGTCCAATACTTTAGGTAGCAGGTTACCTTTAACTTTAAAGTATCCTCTTTTTTCAAGAAATATTTCAATAAGATCTTCGTTCTTTTTACTTACTATTATTCTCATTCCAATACAGCCAAATAACACATTGACAAATATCGCAACAGGTACGCCGATTATATCTATTTTGTTAATTGGAATTGCTATAAGATTTGCAACTATCAGTCCGACAATAAGACCAATAGCGCTAAGCACCAGTTCAACCAATGTTAACTTTTGAATACTGGTTTCGATTGAATCAAGCAATTTCAGCACTAAATTAATTATTTTACTACTGGCTGAATAGAATGTCAATGCTAGCAAAATAGAAATGAAAACAAATATAAAAAACCTTAGTTCACTAGAAATAAAAGGATTCCAGTAAACAAATAGTGTTTTTGTCAGAGTATAACCGGTAACTGCACCAACCAAAGAAAAAGATACTTTAATCACATTATTCAACACAGTCATTAACACCCCAAAATTTGCTGAAAATCAGCAAATAGCAAACTTATAGTTTGGCTAAATATCCACAATTACTATATTCCCAAACACTCATTAATTGAATCTTCTACTTCATCTTGTGTCAGATCTTTTGCCAGCACAAGCTCACTTATCAGAATTTGCTTTGCATTGTTCAACATTTTTCTTTCGCCTGTGGACAAACCTTTTTCATTTTCACGCAACATTAGCGATCTTACAACATCGGCAACTTCATAAATGTCCCCGCTTTTGATTTTTGTCATATTTTCACGGTAACGTTTACTCCAGTTGCTGTTGGCATGATCCTCGCGATCCTTAAAAACTAAAAGTACTTTTTCAACATCATCATCTTTTATAACTTCTCTAATCCCAATATCATCAACATTATCAATAGGGATCATAACTTTCATATCACCAATGGGCATTTTTAATATATAATATTTCTGTTTTTGTCCCAATATTTCCCGTTCCTCAATTGATTCAATAACCCCCGCGCCATGCATTGGATATACAATTTTGTCTCCTACATTAAACATAATAACCTCCAAAACTTAAGTAAAAACTGACAATCAACAGCTTACTCTACACTTGTCTTTTTAAGGATAAGTTTTTACTTTACATTTAACCATAAAATAACAGTTTAGTTTATGGTAACAAAATAAAAATCTATTTTACAGCTAAGGTATAGCGATTCCCCCCAAGAAAACAACTTCCACCCCAAAAAAATCAAGTAACAGTCGAATTGTCAGGTTGGTGCCTTGACTTGTAATCCTCATTTTAGCTAGTATAGCAAATCAGACAAAACCACTTAGTGCCCCTGTAAAATATCTTTTATCAATAAATATAAGTATACTACAAACGCCAAGCAATGTCAAAAGAGTTAATTCTAACACTGTCAACCTATTCTGTCAACTGCTTTTTTGCTACCTCTCAATAGGTATTTTTTCCCAACTATCAATAGGTATAAATTGTAACATTAACTGCCATGCATTTTATGGTAATTATCCTGATACTGTATATTGCTAGGTGCTTAGCTGGAGGATGTCAGTTTTTGTTATATCAATTTTTCTAAAGCTTGGTAAACATTTGCAACAGCTTCTATTTTTGTATCGCTTGATTTAAGCTGATCAATTATTTTTGTGTTACCTTCAGGTATGATACATTGCTTAAAGCCAATTCTCATCGCTTCCATAACCCTTTTGTCAATGTGGTTTACAGCTCTGATTTCTCCTGTTAGCCCCACTTCACCAATCAGGACAGCATCTGATGAAACAGGTTTATTCTTGAAGCTTGATGCAATCGCCATTACAATACCAAGATCGCATGCAGGCTCATCTACTTTCATCCCACCAGCAACATTTACATAAGCGTCATAACTATGTAGCTGCATTCCAACCCTTTTCTCAAGTACAGCCATAAGAAGTGTAACTCTGTTATAATCAACACCTGTAGCCATTCTGCGCGGCATACCAAAGCTTGTTGGGCACACTAGCGCTTGAACTTCAATAAGCACTGGTCTTGTTCCTTCCAAACACGCAACCGCTACTGAACCTGGCACATTCTCAGGCCTGCCAGATAGCATCATTTCAGAAGGGTTCTTGACTTCTTTTAAGCCCGCTCCTGACATTTCAAAAATTCCTATTTCATTTGTCGACCCAAATCTGTTCTTTACTGCGCGTAGTATTCTATAACTCAAATGCCTTTCACCTTCAAAGTACAAAACAGTATCAACCATATGTTCAAGTACCCTAGGACCTGCTAAGGTGCCTTCCTTTGTCACATGTCCAACAATTATTACAGTAATGCCAAGACCTTTAGAAATTTTCATCAGCTCTACGGTAACTGCCCTAACCTGACTGACACTGCCTGGAGCCGAACTTATCTGATCCGAGAACATAGTTTGAACAGAATCGATTATAACAAGTTCAGGTTTCTTTTGCTCAATAACTTCTTTTATAGAAGAAATATCTGTTTCTGAAAGTAATAAAATCCTTCCACTCTTAATATCAAGCCTGTCAGCCCTTAGCTTTATCTGCTTTGCAGATTCTTCGCCTGATACATACAAAATATAAGAATTAATGTCTGCTTGACCACAAACCTGCATAAGTAAAGTAGATTTTCCTATGCCCGGATCTCCACCAACAAGTACCAGTGAACCTCTTACCATACCGCCCCCTAGCACCCTGTCCAGCTCATTAATTCCGGTAGTGTACCGCTCTTCATTATCAATCATTACATCTTCAATCAACACAGGAGCCAAAACAGACTTCGCCACACGCACATCAGGTTTCCTATCAACAATCTCCTCAACAAATGAATTCCAAGAATTGCACGCAGGACATTTTCCCAGCCAACCTCTTGTTTCGTACCCGCACTCCTGACACAAAAAAATTGTTTTTAACTTAGCCATCAATCTACCTCACTAAAAGCCTCTTTTATAAACTATTAAAAACTAACCTCTTATAATAATTCAACAACTTGTTAATATTTCCTCTTTTATATAGTAAAGTTCAATCCGCTTTTTCACACATGAAACAAGTGAAAGCTCCAAATTCTATCATTTCCATCAATTAATAAATATTTTTGTTCATAAAGTGCAAAATAAATAAAGTTATTTAAAAATTGTGAGATAAGTTAGGCTTTTTTGGCAAAAATATAACAAGGCATATATTTTTTATTTTTATAAGTAATGAGCACAAAATGCAGTTTTTTTAAAGGCGAGAAGGATGCACACCTTTAAAAAATTGGCTATCAACTTACTTTCGCCTATTGGGTCGGTTTGTTCTAATTGTGTATGGCATTGCTTTTAAGTGTAATTACATAATAAAATTTTCCGGAGGGTTATAATGCAATTTAGAGAAATTGTATATCAGGTAAGCCGAACAATACAACTTTTTATTTTATTAGGAGGATTTTACCTGCTTATTATATCAATCTTAGGTTTTATCGCTGGACTTCGAAAAAAAGAAAAAAAATACCCCCCTCAAAAACGCTTTGCGCTTATAGTTGCTGCCCATAATGAAGAGGTTGTTATCGCTCATATTGTAGAAAGCTTAAAAAAGCAAGACTACCCAGATGACCTTTACAATATATTTGTTATTGCAGACAATTGTAGTGACAGCACCGCCGAATTTGCACAAAATCATGGTGCTATCGTGTTTGAACGCACTGATCAAAAAAATAGAGGCAAAGGATATGCCCTTGAATGGATGTTTGAAAAAATCTTTTTAATGGATATACTTTATGATGCAGTATGTATATTTGATGCTGACAATCTAGTTTCATCCGGCTTTTTGCATGAAATGAACAATCACCTTTGCAGCGGACGCGAAGTAGTGCAGGGGTACCTTGACAGTAAAAACCCATTTGATTCATGGATAACATGTTCCTATTCAATTGCTTTTTGGCTGTCGAATTATCTTTACCAGCTTCCAAGATATACTCTTGGATTAAGCTGCGGACTTTGTGGTACAGGCTTTTGTGTAACACTGGAAGTATTAAAAAAAATTGGCTGGGGTGCAACGTGCCTTACAGAAGACCTTGAATTTACGATGAAGCTTGCTTTAAATAACATAAAAATATCGTTTGCTCAGGACGCTATTGTATACGACGAAAAACCTATTACTCTCCGTCAGTCATGGAACCAAAGAAGGCGCTGGATGCAAGGTCACGCTGATTGTATTAGTAGATTTGCAAAAGCTCTGTTTAAAAAGGCTTTTAATGAAGGTAATCTAATCGCCTTTGACTGTGGCGTGTATTTGTTCCAACCTGTCCGTTTTATGTTTATGGGACTGCTCACTGTTATGATGTGGGTTCAAAGTGTCTATCCCGATGCACCCTTTTTTAACCTAAGGAACATATTCTCTATTGATGTTTGGTTCGTATTCGTAACTCTCCAATTTTTATTTGGCCCCTTTATTGTTTTGATTGCTAAAAAACTAAACCTTAGGGTGTTTATAGGTTTTCTAATATATCCGATATATTGTCTCACATGGGTTCCTATTACAATACAAGGCTTCATAAGGAGAAATGAAAAATCATGGTGTCATACAGTGCATACTAGAAAGATAAGCATCAATGACTTGGAAGAAAATTTAAGGAAAACATCATAAAAGGAAGCGAGTGTGCGGTTTCCTCGCTTCCTTGTTCTGGAATATTGAATTTTGCCCACCAGCACGACAAAAGGTCTTATGTTTTCATTATTTCTTGGCTAGACCAAATATTCTTAGTGAAAATGGGTTAATCCACCCATTCACTCATGCTTTACTGTGCTCATAGTCCTTCAATCTATTAGCTCCAACCACTTTCTTTCTAACTTTCAAGTTGTCATTCTCTATTACAACCTCTGCAGTGTCGCCTGATTTAATTTTGCCTTCTAGCATCTCTTCAGCCAACTGGTCTTCTACTAATTTCTGGATTTCTCTCCTGAGTGGTCTTGCACCAAATACTCTGTCAAAACCTTTCTTAGCAAGAAAATCTTTTGCCTCTTCGGATACTTCGATATACATTTCGTTCTGCTGCAGTCTATCACGTGTGTTTTTAAGCATAAGGGTTACTATTTTCCTTATATGCTCCTCGTTCAAAGGATGGAACACAATAACCTCATCAATTCGGTTTAATAACTCAGGTCTAAAAGCCCGTTTAAGCTCATCCATTACGGTTTCTTTCATCTCAGCATAACTCTGATTTTCATCTTCTTTTGCTAAAAACCCAAGTCGTTTGGGCTCAGTAATCATTCTGCCGCCTATGTTAGATGTCATAATAATAACTGTATTTCTAAAATCTACAGTCCTTCCCTGTGAATCGGTAAGCCTTCCATCCTCAAAAATCTGAAGCAGGATATTGAAAACATCGGGATGCGCTTTTTCAATCTCATCGAACAGCACAACTGAATAAGGTTTAGTTCTCACCTTTTCAGTCAGCTGACCACCTTCATCATAACCTACATATCCCGGAGGTGAACCTACAAGTCGAGAAACGCTATGCTTTTCCATGTATTCAGACATATCTATCCTTATCATAGCATTCTCATCTCCAAACATTGCTTCAGCTAGGGCACGGCTAAGCTCAGTTTTGCCAACTCCGGTAGGTCCAAGGAAAAGGAAAGAACCTACAGGTCTTTTGGGATCTTTAAGACCCACACGTCCTCTTCTTATAGCCTTTGAAACCGCCTTCACCGCTTCATGCTGTCCAATGACACGCTCATGGAGAACTTCTTCTAGTTTCAAAAGCCTTTCAGACTCTTCTTCCGCAATTCTCTTTACGGGAATACCTGTCCAGCTTGAAATAATTTCAGCTATTTGGTCTTCTGTAACCATATCAGTACGTGTTTGATGATTTGTCTCCCATATATCCTTTGCCTTTTCAAATTCACTCTTAAGCCTTGCTTCGTCATCCCTGATTCTAGCTGCTTTTTCAAATTCCTGGTTCTTTATAGCATCCTCCTTTTCCTTCTTGAGGTTTTCCATCTTTTCTTCAAGCTCTTTCAAATCTGGTGGGGCTGTAAAAGCTTTTAGCCTCACTCTCGATGCTGCTTCATCAATAAGGTCAATAGCCTTATCAGGCAGGAACCTGTCGGCAATATACCGTGAAGACATTTGAACAGCTGCTTCTAGGGCATCATCAGTAATTTTAACTCTATGATGAGCTTCATATTTATCACGCAAACCCTTTAATATTTCCAGCGCTTGCTCTTGGGGAGGTTCCTCAACTAGTATAGGTTGGAATCGTCTCTCAAGCGCAGCATCCTTTTCAACATATTTTCTATATTCATCTCTGGTTGTTGCTCCAATAACCTGTATTTCGCCTCTTGCAAGCAATGGCTTTAGTATGTTTGATGCATCTATGGCTCCCTCGGCAGCACCAGCACCTATAATGGTGTGCATTTCATCAATAAACAAAATTACATTGCCAGCCTTGCGTATTTCTGCCAGTGCTTTTTTTAGCCTGTCTTCAAATTCACCACGATATTTTGCCCCTGCCACCATTCCCGAAAGGTCGAGAGAAAAAATTCTTTTATCCTTCAATGTTTCTGGTATATTGTTCTCTACAATTTTTTGTGCTAGCCCTTCAGCAATTGCAGTTTTTCCCACTCCTGGTTCTCCAATAAGGCAGGGGTTGTTTTTTGTTCTTCTGCTCAAAATTTGTATAACCCTTTCAATTTCCTTATCGCGACCAATAACGGGATCAAATTTAGCTTCCTGAGCCATCTCAGTAAGATCTCTCCCAAACTGGTTTAACACAGGAGTAGCCGAGGACGATCCACTGTTCTTGGGCGCTCCTGTACTGCCCGGAGCTTCTTCATTTAGTATTTTAACTATTTCATTGAACAGCTTTTGAGGATCAATTCCTAAATCTATAAGAATCCTTACTGCTACACTTTCCCCCTCTTTCATAATTCCAAGTAGCAAGTGTTCTGTTCCTATATAGTTTTGTCCGAGCCGTCTGGCCTCTCTAAATGCAAGCTCAAAGACTCTTTTTGTTCGTGGAGTAAACCCTAAAGGCTGTTCCTTTTTCTCACCCTTACCAATCAGATTTTCTATTTCTTTAACCACCTTATCCTCGGTAATGCCCTGACTCTGCATCACTCTTGATGCCACCCCAGAGCTTTCCCGTATTAGACCAAGCAGCAAATGTTCAGTACCGACATAATTATGCCCCATTGCCATTGCACTTTCCTGTGAATAAGCTATCGCTTTTTCTGCTTTTTCCGTAAAACGTCCAAACATTGTCAAATACCTCCTTTTCGTATATCTATTGCAAAATTCATTTGTTTATTAACTTTTCTCTTATTATTTCTGCTCTTTTAATATCCCTTATTTCAGGGCTCAATGGTTTTCCCGAAAGCTTTTGCAAATTCGCGGGCTGAATGTAAAGTAAAATTTCATTCAAAACTTTCCTATCTACTTCTTTGATTATTCCAATATCTACCCCAAGTTTAACATCGGATAACAGGTTTAAGCTCTCTTCCGATGTTATTATTCTAGAATTCATTAAAATTCCTAGTGACCTAAAAACCCGGTCTTCAAACTTATAAGAGTTCTGCTTGTATAACTCATTTCTTAACTGTCTTTCTTTTTCAATTATTTGCGCAACAATATTTACCACATTGTTAATTATATCAATTTCATTATTACCAAGCGTTATCTGGTTGGAAATTTGAAACATATTTCCCTCAGCCTGACTATGCTCACCATAAAAGCCTCTGACAGATATTCCAAGCTTTTCACATGCTGTAAGTAAATTTTTGATATATCCTGTCATTGAAAACGCTGGTAAATGTAACAGAATGGACGCACGCATTCCTGTGCCAAGATTAGTCGGACAACATGTCAGGTAACCATAGCTCATATCAAACGCTACTTCTATAGCACTTTCCAAAATAGAATCAACTCTATCGCAGTACTCCCAAGCAGCTTGGATCTGCATGCCAGGATACAGGCACTGTAGTCTAATATGGTCTTCTTCATTTATCATAATGCCAACTTTTTCATCTCGACTGACAATTACGCCACATTCTTTTTTACTTATGGCAAACTCCGGACTTATTAAGTGTTTTTCGACTAGTGCCTGCTTATCAATCTGCGTAATGTCATCCATTCCCAGATACAAAAAATCGTTCTTTATATCATTGTTCCCAAAAATTGCTTCTTTTGCTTCGGTAATAATTTGAGCACTTTGTTCCCTTGTCATTTTTGAAGGAAATGGATAATTTTTAAAGTTTCTCGCCAGCCTTATTCTACTGCTGACAACAACATCCGATTCAGGACCAATATCAAGATACCAGCTCATACATCATCACCCTCTTCCAGGTTTTCTAATTGTCTGATTTTATCCCTCAACTTTGCTGCCTTTTCATATTCTTCGCTCTGTATAGCTTTTCCAAGTTGCTCCTTAAGCGATTGAATCTCATGCTTGATTTTGAATTTAGCTGAGATTCCTGAAGGCACTTTACCTTGATGCTCAACTACTCCGTGTATCCTTTTTACTAAATGAGTTATTTCATCTCTAAAAACACTATAACATTCACTACATCCAAGTTTGCCTGTTTTTTGAAAATCAGTATAGGACATTCCGCATCTTGAGCATTTCTTTGCCTGATGGTATCCTGTGACATACGCATTTTTTATACCATAGCCTGTAAAGCCCGAGAAAAAGTCCCCCAAACTAAAAGGTGCATTGAAATTAATTTGCCCTTTTTCATTGGCACATTGCTCACACAGATAAAGCTCTATCTTTTTATTATTTACCACTTTTGTAAACTGTACTGTTGCATTTCTTTTGTTGCAATTCTGGCATAACATTAAACTCACTCCTTTTGAACCATAAGGCTCATCAGTGCATTTTTTAAAATTGATGCTCTGATTCGATCACGATAAGGTAAAGGTATACTACCTAATACCTTATCACTCACAGTCGCTTTTAAAATTAGCCCCTCACGCCTACTTATTTCTTCGTAATCCACAAAATTCTTAATAAAGTTCTCAGCAGACTGCTGAGTTATATTGTTCCCCATAGCTGAAACAATGTGCATCAGGTAGCCCACTTCATGCTTGAAGTTTACTCTCTTGATTTTTATATATCCTCCTCCACCCCTCCGGCTCTCAACATAGTAACCGTGTTCATTGGTAAACCTAGTGTCTAGCACATAATTAATCTGCGAAGGAACACAATTGAACTTATTAGCAAGTTCATTCCTCTGTATCTCTACAGCACCGCTATCTTGCATCATTTGTTTTAAAAATTCTTCTATTATATCACTTAACCGCACTGTTTTCATCACCTTTGTATTGATTTTGACTATCTTTGACTTTAAGATTTATTATATTATATCTCTAAAAAAAAATCAATCCCTAAATTTAATCATTATTTTTAATGTTTTTACCAATGGTTATTCTCCAAGAAGCACGTTAAACTAGTCTCTCACGCAATACTATTTTATTTTCACCTTTAAATAAAACTTTATACAAAAATATCTTATAATGCAAAAAAGCAAAAATTCAGCGAAGAATCTTTGCTTTCTTATGGTGACCCATAGGGGACTCGAACCCCTGTTACCGCCGTGAAAGGGCGATGTCTTAACCGCTTGACCAATGGGCCATAAATGGTAGCGGCGATTGGATTTGAACCAACGACACTTCGGGTATGAACCGAATGCTCTCGCCAACTGAGCTACGCCGCCACGCTACATATATGTGAGTCAAAACGTGCTTCCTCAAAAGCACGCTAATATATAGTAGCACACAAACCAGGCATTAGTCAAGAAAAAAGTATGTGGTTTTTTTATCCGTTTTTGGGGGAGGGTTACAGTTCACAGGTAGCTAAAGAGATATAACTTTTGCAATGTTAGGAAACATTAGTGAAATGCAGCTTAGAGATGTATAGTCAGAGTGAGGAAAAGCAAGCCGACTGTTCTACGCAAAAATGCAACAAAGTAACATTTCAAAACGCATTTTTGCGAGTTTCGGCTTGCCCGAACGAAAACTTTTACAGCTCTTGCAAATGAAGCGTAGTTTCCGATATTGCAAAAGTTATATCTCAATATGTAAGGTCTGAACAGTAACCTATTTTAATATTTCAAGGTAGCTTGCATGCTCGTTTTCAAATGCTCCGGGATTTGACACAACATTATCTTGGTTAAATACAGTCTCATCTTCATTGATATTTTTGATAGGGCTATTTCCAATATTTGAAACCCCCTGTTCTTCCATATCATTCGAATCATATATGTTTGAAACAGGTGCTTCCCTGCTCATAATTGCTGTAGTTCTGGGAAATGGCATATCAAATTTAAAGTTGCCCTTAAAATTCTCCCTCGTTTTACCATCAATAGTAAACTTAACTTTTTGGATTTCCTTAAGTTCAGTCAGTGAATTTACTATAGAAAATATTGTGAGTTGTTCTTTATTCTTGTCGCCTGTATGGTTATCGACAAATTCTTTGGAAAGATCCACTGTGGCAACTCCTGCTTCTATCTTAACAATACCGTTGCGTTTGGTGTCAGTTGGCATAGTCGGGTTTAGTACTGACTTTTTGACCGGTCCTTTGATCAACTCATCTACGATAATTGCCGCAAGGTTATTAACACTTTTTCTTGCTTCTTCTATAGGGATATACCGAATTTCAATCCTTAGTTTATGACTTTCCTTATCCGCAAAATACAGACGCACAGGAATTTTTTCATTAAGTTGACTGGCTTGGTCCTCAGTCATTACAATACTGCTTACAGGGCTAATCTCATCATTATTACCTTTTGAGCCAAGCTTTCGAAGAATGCCACACCCTGTAAATACAGATATTATTATTAAGCACACTGTAAGAATATAAACCATTTTACGCATTAGCGGCCACCTCACAATTAATAGTTCATTAAAGGCTGTAGAATATGTATTTAAACACAGTAGTCATAAGCTTTTTGTGTCTGCCATAAAACACAGAAATATTTACAACCTCTTAGATATTTTTATGCTGTCCTTGTTGCATGTATTCTTACAACATAAAATTTTATCATTTTAAATAAGCGCTGTGCACTATGTGTTACGTAAAATGAATTTGCTTTTTCAAAATTATTTGAGTTTTTTAAGGAAGTCACCATCAAAAAGCCACATAGTGACTTTCTGGGCTATTATCATATTAAAAGATATGTGTAACGATATGAATTATTTAAACATAATAAACTACATTGCCTTTGTAAACCTGTCTGCAAAACAGGAGGCACAGTAACTATCTGGTTTTATCCTAGGAACAAAATGCGAACCTCTTACAAGTCCCATCATTTCATTAATAAGAGTTTTTGTAGGACCTTTTCTACCTATGTCTATATGAAATTCAAAGCTTACTTTACGATTAAGAAGATGTGTTATGCACTTCATCATATCGTCAGTAAACAAATATGCAAGCTGCAGACTCTGGCATGTTTCCATATAAATTTTTTCACGAAGGCTGGTTACCGGTCTTTGTAGCAAACTCTTGTGCAAAAAACCAATCGCTCCTTTTCCAACTCTATGAATATGAATGCACGTAACAAAAACAGTTCTATTCGCAACTTGCGAATCAGTACCAATAGAAATTTTGTAAGAGCTGTTTAAATCACCTTTTATAAATTCCAAAATCTTTTCATAAACTTCGTGAAAACTAAAGTACTCATTCTTCAGGTTTCTAAACATAATCGATTCATCAATGATTTCAATGTTTTCATTAAGTAACATAAATATCCTCCACTCTTAAAATGTAACTAAATATCCTCTCCTTAAGGGTATATATTTAAAAATCAAATATTAAGTTAACCACTAATATTATTATATATAATTTTGGACGTATGTTGCATTGGTTTATTATTCCATAACATTCTTTGCGGCAATAACTATAAAAAAATTTTATCATACATGCTTTATCAAATCAAGCGCACAAACTATTTAGCTCCAATCAGCTAGCTAAAGAGATATAACTATGTAATAAAAAGAACAATTGGTTTTCTTAAAAATAAATAGCCTGTTCTGTTGTAACACATATATCATGTAAATTATTCAAAAATCGAATCCTTTGTTTATCTAAGTCTTTGTAACACCATGAGCCTTACTTGAATATTATGTTAATGGAAACATAAACTTGACTCAAACAGAAAAATTCAGGAGGTATTAAGGTAGTATGTCAACCTGTAAAAATGTTCAAAGCAACTCGGAGTTACTATTTTTTATTTTAATTTTTCTTTTGCTGTTTTATGACGGAAGAGCACTAGCTTGTTTTGGAAATATAGATCCCCAAAGTTTGTATAAGGGCGACAGCACAGTATTATTTTTCATTTTAGTGTTTCTTGAGTTATTTTATAAATAGCAATACCTTAGGTGGAAACTGCTGACTATTAGCCATTGGCAGTTTCCAAGCTTTCCTATCACTGCTCATACATGTTTGTTTTTATTCTCTATTCTTACCGCGAAAAAATATTTTAAAAAAGTACATGCAGTATTGTAACATTTTCTTTTTTTGCTCATAGTATATTTAGAGTGTATTTTATATGCGCTGAATAACTATTTTTATCTTTTGCTAAAAATATATTATTAAATTTCTTTATGAAAGGATTGACGCTGATGAGTACCCCTTTTAATAGAAAGCTTAGTGAATTACTAGGTAAAATGGATGAGAAGGTTGTAAAAGCCAAACTTAATGCAGCCATGGAAATGCTTAAGAACGGAGATACAGAGGAATTAGCCAAAAAAATGAAAAACGTGAACAAAGATGATTTAATGGATAAAATTAACGAATACGACAGATCCAAAATTGAAGAAATGAATATAGATATAGACGCAATAAAAAGACAGGTAACCGAGGCTGACCTTGCAAAACTGTCTGCTCTTATTGGTGATCAAGGGGATGACGTAGTAAGAAAAATAAAGAAGATATTTAATGAGAAAATGTAATGCATAGTAATATTCCTTATCTATATCTTTTTGGGAGGTTAGTATATGAGCGACAATCTTAATAATGCAATCAAGCAGATCACGGATATGCTTTCTAATGATCCTGACAGTTTAAAGGATCTTATAGAAGCATTTACAAACTCTTCTAAGGATGGAGAGGAGGAAATATCAAAAATAAAGTTACCTGAACCAAAAAACACATCGGATGATATGAAAGAGAACATTGAGATGTTTACCCGTTTTAAGTCTGTCATGGATAGAATGAGCAGTAATAGCGACCCGCGAGTTAATTTGCTCACATCCATTACACCTTTTTTAAGTAGTAGAAGAAAATCACGTTTAAGCAGTGCAATTAAGTTTTTAAGGTTTTACCCAGTTATACAAAGTCTATTAGAAGACCAGAAAAACAATGACAATGACACAGGATAAAATGTATTCTACATATCAAAACACATAATCAAAAGTATTATTATTTTGCAAAACACCGGTGATAACCGGATCTTACAAACATAATCAAATTCAGGGAGTGAATGAAGTGGTGTATAGAAGGTATCCGTATGTACCGCGGCGAAGAAGTGAGACAGTCTTGGTAAAAACTCCAGAAGTGGTTGCAAAATTTCCACTACCTAATGAAAAAGATACTGATGCAACGGACAGGAGCTTTGCAGTTACGGCACCTGGAAAAACATCTTTTCTTGAAACAATTTTTAAGAGAATAGGAATGGAGGAAATAATACTGATAGGATTAATTTTCCTCCTGATCGAGGAAGGCATTCAGGACGAATTACTGTTAATAATTCTGTTTTATATCTTAATTAGCGGATGGGATTAAAAGCAACCTTTCTTAGTTTTTTCCTCTTGTCTTCTTTTGTATCTATAGTTAATTGTAGTACAAGCAGTTTTTAATTTGAACATATCTAAAAAATTTTCTATAAATTAAGTTAAACTAACACTACGCAAAACAAGCATTAAACATCGGTGTTTATGTGCAATTTTTCGAAAGTTCACCAATGCTTTAATGTGTTATTTTGGAAAGAATCTAATAAGTGTTTCGCTGTAGTGCTAATATTTTTCTGCAAACCAGTAATCATTGGTATATAAATCAAAACTTTTGAAAAAATACTATTAACAAATAAATAATTTGCCATACAAGGAGGAACTCTTTTTTAAAAAAGTGAAAAACTAAGAATGAGCGAGGAAACTTAAGTAAATGAAATAATATACAAGGAGGATTAAGTTTGTTCAAAAAAAAGCTTGCGCTGTTTATAATTATATTATTTATATGTACTACGGCAGGAGCCACTATATTGCACAATGACAAAGATGGATTTTCCGCTATTTATGGATTCTCTAGGGCAGCATTATCTCATTATGGTTCTAGGGGGGATGAGGTTTACCAAATACAAAAAAAGCTATCAAACTGGGGTTATTATGACGGATCCATAGATGGGATTTATGGATACAAAACGTATAGCGCGGTAAGATGGTTTCAATCAAAAAACGGTTTAAAGGTGGATGGCATCGCTGGTACTGAAACACTCAATGCAATGGGTATCATGCAAGGAGGAGGTAGCGGAGGAGGGCAAACTTCAACAAGCAAAGATGTTAACCTTCTAGCTCACATTATTTATGGTGAAGCTCGTGGCGAACCCTACACTGGTCAGGTTGCAGTTGCTGCAGTTGTTTTGAACAGAACTCGGGATAGCCGCTTCCCTAAAACAATCGCTGGAGTCATTTATCAACCCGGAGCCTTTGACGCCGTATCAGATGGGCAAATCAATCTGTCACCTGATAATACAGCATATAAGGCAGCAAGAGATGCTCTTAACGGTTGGGATCCATCCGGAGGCGCTGTATATTACTGGAATCCCGCAACAGCTACCAGCAAGTGGATTTGGAGCAGAACAGTGGTAGCAAAGATAGGTAAGCACTGGTTTGGAATTTAGATACCACAAGCTGTAGGCTTCTTTTTTGCTGATAAGTTATAGAAAATGCAAAAAACCATGCTTATAAAAAATATAACCATGTAGGTTTTCACTATCCAATTAATTAAGAATAAACTAGGTATCATGAATATATTGGCATTACTAAAGTTTTGTGTAATATTTTTGAAGTAAGAGTTTAAGTATATTAAAATCAAAGAAACTACATCAAACAAAGCAAGCCTCCACGAAACTTTGTAAAGACCTGAATTCACTGCGCTAAGAGCTGTTTTGAACCAGTTTGCGGCTGTACAGTAAACTGAAGGATACCATAACGCAGTATACGAGCGATAGAGAACTACTATAAAGGTTAAGACCAACATCGATAATATGTTAACAAATATAACAGCAGGAAGAAGCTGCTCCTCCCCCGAAAGCCATGATCTTGTTATGACAATGGAAGGGACTGATGCAACAAAAACAAAAATTATCAGTAAAAAAATTGAAACAAGTAAGGTTGATGTAACAACAACAACCTGATAATAATACTTTGAAACGCCATTCCAAAATTCACCTCTAAACCCTTGCTTCCCCAAGTATGAATTATGAAACACATAAAGATATCCTGATATTATTAATGACAAAAGCAATGATATCCCTAGTAAAATGCCGATGATTAAAGCCATACCAAGAAAAAATATCTGAGGCTCAAAAACATATTTTAATAATGATACAGCAACTTCAAAAAAATCTGTATTAGTTATAGTAAACAAATTTACTAAAGCTGTAAGAGGATTGTACAAATTGATTAAATCATATATCAATATTAAAACTGCTGGTAATATTAAAACAAATGGGCGTCTAGCCATTACTCCTATTGATTTTCTAAAAACTGACATTCTTCTCCCACTCTAAAATGCTATAGTTAATTAATATAAATATCACTCAATGATTAATACACGTAAAAAGTATGTTCCACGGTGTAAAAATAGCTCTAAATACTTTAGTATCTGCTGTCTGCAGCCCATTGCGCTGCTTTTTGCACTGCACGCTGGTGATCGTCATCAACCGTGTTAGTTCCATGAGTTCTGCTCTTTAAAAAGTGTATACAAAAGTGCCCATCCATGTCGTTTCCTTTTACTGCATCTAAGTTGCTCCCTGCTCCATAGCCGCCTGACCTTGACTTTAAATACACATTAGCATCATATTTATCAGAACCGCAATGAGGCATTCCATTCATAGAAGCGGCAATGTTTCTTCCAGCTACTGTAACAATTATAGCTCTTCTTGCCCAACTCCAACTACCCCCATAAATTTTTTTCATTATTTCAGTATCCTTAGCAGTTAAAGTTTCAACATCTGCATGATTGGTTCCATATGTACGCTTTACAGTAAAGCTGCGCCCAGTTTCTATGTCATAAACTTTTGCTGTCATACCAACTTTGAATATATTATCTACCCCATCAAACCAAGGTACAAGATAATCACTTTTTTGTGTAGCTGCTCTTGATACAGAACTTTGTCCCCTGCCTGTTAACTTATCAACAAGTGCAAAGGTAGAATTTCCAGCAATGCCATCTACTAACAAATCATAATATGCCTGAAACTTTTTCACCGCAGCTACTGTTATATCACCATAATAACCTGTTGGCTCTACTTCAAAAAAGCCAAGCTCCTTTAGATCTTTTTGAAGTATAAATACCTGTAGGTTCTCCATACCATCCTTTAATAAATTATCAGGTCTTAGAACACGGTTTATGCCATTAAATGTATCAGTACCTGCTATACCATCCTGAATAAGACCATTGTCTCGTTGAAAATTCTTTACCGCATTTACTGTAATTTCACCAAAAAAGCCAGTAACTCCACAATCAAAGTATCCCAGCTCCTTAAGATCTTTCTGTAAGAACTTTACAGCCTCATTTTCCATTCCTTCTTTTAAAAGAGATAAAGCATTTACTGTTAGGGTATTAAGAAACACAACTGAAACAATTAAGGTAATCAGAATAGCAATTTTTCTGAACTTCATCGCATAAACACACTCCTCATCCTGTAATCTAAAAAAGTGGCGTGACCGCTTGCAATCCCCATTATCTAGAAAAGTATAAAATTCCTAGACAATAAAAAACCGCAAAAAAATAATGGTTTTAATTCACAACCCAGTATGTTCCAAGTCATGAATAATCCCATTATAACATAATATGTTTACATAATAAACACCAAAATTATTTTTTTCATTTTTTCTTGAGTAAAAGGTTACAATTCACAGGTAGCTAAAGAGATATAAATGTTAGGAAACATTAGCGAAATACAGCTTAGAGATGTATGTGATTAATCCCCGAAAAGCATGCTTTTTCGGGGATTAATCGTTATAGCTCTATTTTTTAATAAACATCTGAACCAGAATCTTACCATAAGTCTCACTATCTGCAATACCGATACCTGTAAAATTGAAGCCATTATCTAAAAGGTTTCGCTTGTGATCCTCATCGTTAATCCACGCATTAAATGCACCTTCTATAGAGCGGTTGCCCGCTATGTTTTCTCCTGCGCTTCTGTAGCTGATATTAAACTGTTTCATCATGTCAAAGGGCGAGCCATAGTTTGATGAAGTATGGGAGAAATAACTATTTTCTACCATGTCCTGAGCCTTAAGCCGTGCAACATTTACTAGTTCTGTATCAAATTTGAGTGGTTCAACACCAGCATCCATCCTTGCATCGTTAATCAGGCTAAGAAGCTGCTGTTCGTCCTGACTCAAGTTAATAACAGGAATGTCTTCCAAACCTTCACCAATTTCTGGTGAAGGATCACCTGTTACAGAAGTGGGTACATCACTGTCCGGTTCATCATTTGCCAAAGAAAGGTACTGAGCAAAAGCTGCTCCAACATATCCCGTTTCGGGATCGTAAATGGCATACCAATCGCCAATCTGTCCTATTACTCTGACTTGTTGTCCATTTTTAAGTACACTCAAAACCTCATTGTCAGTCGACGGTCCGGTGCGTACATTGAGTCCTGAAGCTGTTACTACATAGTCAATTGAGCTGATCTGCTCAAATTCCGCTGTTTCAGCGGTTGCTCCATTGAAACATAGCATTGTGGTTAAAGAAATACAAAGCATAATTAGGAAAGCAATCCTTTTTTTCATAAAATCCCTCCAAATAGTCAATAAAATATTAACCGTTAATTGGTACTACAATGAAAGATAGGATTTACAGAGACTCAATCCGCAAATTAGCATATCTTTCATTGTAATATTATTATTGACACTTTTTTTATAATTATTTACATTTGGGAATTAAAATATTAAAAATATTGCTATTCCATAACTTATTGTGGAGCTCAAATTTTATAACTCAAGCCCTTTATGCCATTTTTTAATATGCTTTAGCCCAATAAACCATGTGCATAGCCTCTTCCTTGCAACACACACATTTGTCGGAAATACTCTCCTGTTCAAAAGAAATACATCTTGCAGTAGCTCCTGTTCTTTCTTTTATATGCTCCTCACATTCTGCTTTACCACACCACATTGCTTTAATAAATCCTGGAGTTTCAATCAATATCTTTTCGAACTCTTCAAAAGTTGCAGCTGAATATGTCTTATCCAAAAGCAAGGCAGTAGCTTTATCTAGTAGCCCTTGTTGCACTCTAGCCAAAACTTCAGGGACATTAGTTGTAATATTATCTATGCTCACAATCTCTTTTTCACGATTATCCCTTCTTACTAGCACAACTTGATTATTTTCAAGGTCCCTCGGTCCAATTTCCAGACGAAGTGGAACGCCTTTCATCTCGTATTCACTAAACTTCCATCCGGGCATCTTATCACTGTCGTCCAGTTTCACCCTGCATACTTCGGACAGTTTTTGTGCAATCATCTTTGCTTTATCTAGAACTCCTGGCTTGTGCTGTGCTATAGGAACAATTACCAACTGTATCGGGGCTACATTCGGCGGCAAAACAAGCCCGCTGTCATCTCCATGAACCATTATTATTGCTCCTATCATCCTTGTACTAGTTCCCCATGAAGTCTGATGGACATACTGGAGCTGATTGTTTGTGTCAGTGTATTGTATGTCAAAAGCTCTTGCAAAACCATCTCCAAAATTATGTGAGGTTCCAGATTGCAGAGCTTTACCATCATGCATCAGGCTCTCAATAGTGTATGTGGCATGAGCTCCAGCAAACTTCTCCTTTTCGGTTTTTTGCCCCTTTACCACCGGTATGGCAAGCACATTTTTGCAAAATTCCGCATACACATTGAGCATTTTTATTGTTTCTTCCTGTGCTTCTTCAGCAGTTGCATGCGCAGTGTGTCCTTCTTGCCACAAAAACTCCCTTGTTCTTAAAAAGGGGCGTGTGGTTTTCTCCCAACGTACAACCGAACACCACTGGTTGTATAGCTTTGGTAGATCTCTGTACGAGTGTATTATCTTTGAATAGTGATCACAAAATAGTGTTTCAGACGTTGGTCTTACACACAACCTTTCGGTCAGTTTCTCACTACCTCCATGAGTGATCCATGCCACCTCGGGTGCAAATCCTTCGACATGATCCTTTTCCTTCTGAAGAAGGCTTTCCGGAATGAATAAAGGCATATAAACATTCTCATGACCAGTTTTTTTAAACCTTGCGTCCATTTCACGTTGAATGTTTTCCCATATTGCATATCCATACGGGCGAAACACTGTACATCCTCCAACACTGGAGTAGTCTACAAGATCAGCCTTTAAAACTACATCAGTATACCACTTTGCAAAATCGTCATGCATTGAAGTAATTTCTTCAACAAGTTTCCTATCATTTTTCATTTATTTTCACTCCCACCTGTGGGTAATATTATGATTGAGTCATTACTCTAACTTCAATATTAAGATAAATCATAATATAATCTATCCAGTACTGTCAACATTATTGTTTCAGCAACAATTATCGGTCACCATATTCGATCGTGTCTATTTTAGTTCCCCTCAAGCATATTAATCCAAACCTTCTTTAATACGTTTCTGTTTAGACCCTCTATAACTTGAGATAAACTTTCGCAATAACGGAAACTTAATACAGCTAATTATAGCACTAATTGTCTTCCTCTTGCTTGCAAGTTGCACATAACTTTATTAAAATATGATTATGTTCCAGTAGCTTATATACGCCTTTTTTTGGAGCAATCATAATAACCTAAAAAGATAAGTTGGAGGACTGCTTTATGAAAGTTGGAATTGGTCAAGATAGTCACAGGTTTGATTTTAACAATACTAATAAAAAGTTGATTCTAGGAGGGGTTGTTTTTGAAGATCATCCACCTCTTGAAGGCAACAGTGACGCTGATGTTGTGCTGCATTCTATAACAAATGCCATTTCAGGTGTAACCTGTGTAAATATTTTGGGTGAAGTTAGTGATAAAATGTGTTTTGAACAAGGCATAACCGATAGCCGTGAATATGTATATGAAGCGTTGAAATACTTGGGAGAGTTTAAAATCATACATCTTTCCATATCAATTGAGTGCAAGCAGCCTAAAATTACCCCAAAAATCCCCGAAATGCGAAAAAGTATTTCCAATATTCTTAATATTCCAGAAGGTGGTATAGGAATTACCGCAACTTCTGGTGAAGGTCTGACAGCTTTTGGAAAGGGCGAGGGGATACAAGTATTTTCCTGCATTACAGTTATTTAAATTTCATTTTTTTAGCAGTGCTTATTTTTAAGAAGTGCTGCTTGCTCATGAATGAATTCACAAAAATGCATGATAATCCTCTGCATTTCAAATAGCAATGTAATTCATCTTCTAGCTATTGCTTCTCCTATAACAAGATCCTCCTGTGTTGTGATTTTTATATTGTCATAACTTCCCATTACCAATTTTACTTTGTAACCAGCTTTTTCAGCTAAGATTGCATCATCTGTTCCTAGGTACCCCTCTTCTTTTGCTTTTTTGTGTGATTTGCATATAATATCATACTTAAAAGTTTGAGGAGTTTGCACCGACCACAAGAATCTTCTATCAAGCGTATCTGATACAAAGCCTTCTTCATCGGATGACTTTATCGTATCCTTTACAGGCACCGCAGTACATACAGCTCCATATTCACAAGCGGCAGCTATATTTTCTATAATGGTATCCTCTTTTACAAAGGGTCTGGCGCCATCGTGAATCATCACAATATCACAGCTTTTCTCTACTTCCAAAAGCCCATTGTACACAGAATCCTGCCTATTAGGTCCTCCTAAAGTTATGACCTTCACCTTTCGAATATCATAAACGTCTATAATGTTGCTTTTACAATAGATAATATCTTTATCATTAACCACAAGAATTATTTCATCAACATAGCAACAATTTTCGAATTTTAAAATTGTGCTTGCCAAAACCGGTAAGCCACCAATTTCTATAAACTGTTTATTTGTCTCCATGTTCATTCTTGTGCCCTTGCCTGCTGCCACAATAACCACACTTACATATAGCTTGTCCAAAATTTTGTGTACATCTTTGTGCAAATATAGCCCTCGCAATCTCCATAAAGGAATTTTCTACTATCTCTAATAACTTCATTTTAACATATGTCCGCCATAAGATACTAGCACTTCTCCAATTGCTTTTTTAAAATTCACTGTTTAAAAATACGGATTGCGCTGCCGCTTTTTCATGTCCCAAGAGTCATTCCTGATATTGGGTCTATATAGACCAACCAGTAGCCAAACGCGCCATAGCGCAATTGCGCACCTTCTACCTGAACCCATCTACAAATATCTCCAAACGGCTTTTCATCAATTTTGTATGCACCTGGAACACCATAAACCATATAATCTTTTTCGGTCCTTTTGTCTTTGTATATACCAACTATCAGGTGTCTGTATTTAAAATGGGTCATCAAAACCTTTGGATTAAATAAAATAGCTGCTTTAATATCAAACTGATGAAGAATATTATTTAAATATACCGGACTGTTGACTTTCCACCAAATATAGTCTTTCCTTCTATTGTTGAAAGGACAATATCTTTCAAAGTATGTATCCAACTCATTTCTTAACTGGTTCATGTCACCTTTTCTTATTTCCTGCGTTTTTTTTGCTTTCTGTAAATCATGCAAATAGCAGTTTGCACAATGCTGCTGGTTGAGTGATTGCGCACATTTATGTACACCAAGTGGCTCAACTGGACAGTCTGCAGCTTTATCTGTATATTGGTTTTGAGTGTTAATCGACTTTTGTGGTGGTTCTACGCTCTCTTTATCTTTATAAACTAGTTCTTGGTATTCTTCTCCCTCAGATTCCACCTTAGCATCTTCAGTGGGATAAGGTATTACATTTGACTCCTTTTTATCTCCAGCATTATATACACTTGTAATATCTGCATTGTATTTACTAATAACATTCACTGAATTATCGCTTTTAGGCAGTATTTTATCACTTTGCTTATTATCCGTTTGAATCAAACTCGTAACATGTTTGTTCCATTTAATTTTTTCGTTACGATAGGCGCAAAGCGGCCATATTATCCTGTTATTGTCAGTAATTGTACCAATTGAAATAACGTCAAAATCATTTAAGCTAAGTCCACTGTTTTTAATATTATCAGGGTCGAAGTCAAGTATCATCTGCCCATTGCTTCTACTAAAAACTATATCACCTATCAGCACATGTTTGGCATGATTTCCACTTTTTTTTATAAAATATACTCTGTATGGACTTTCATTACCCATCGGCTTAAGGTTCTGAACAAATACATTGAGCCTGCCCTTACCATTTTTAATTTCAATCTTGGCATATCCTGAAGGCGTAGCAGACGTCCCATAACCTTGATCTTCCTCTTCAAAAATCAGAAACTGTCTTTGATATTTTACCATTTCACCCATCTTTATACAACCCCTCATAGAATCTCTTGCTTACATGTGTTTACATGGAATTTATTTAATTCTATGCAAACAACTTTTTAAAAATACAGCACTATCATGTGTTTAGAAAGTCTATTTGCGTAGAATGACAACGTTCCATATATATGTATATGAGGAAGTTATCATTTAAATGCACAATAGACTTAAGCTTATTACAAGATTCATAAAAGATTTAATGGATTTATGTGTCTATTTTGGTACCTATGTCATTTAAATAAATGAACAATCTGAATAGTCACGGGATTTTTAATAAATGAACTCCTAAGTGTTTCATTTTTCAAACTGATGAATTAAATTTGATAGATTGGAAAATTGATATATGTCTAAATTTTCTCCACGCTCGTTTTCGCTAATATCCATTAGGTTTAAGACTTCTCTAAACTGGTCTTTTGAAAGTGGAAAAGCCCTACTGTTGCTTAAGGCATTTAGTAAAGTTTTTCTCCGTTGTCCAAATGCTGCTCTGATCACTTTAAACAAAGTTTCCTTGCTAAGCGTTTCAACCGGTGGCTTATCATATATATCCATATAAAGAACAGTGGAATCAACACTAGGTTGCGGAATAAATACATGAGGTGGTACATTAAATAATCTAACAGGGTTTGCAAAATACTGCACCGCAACAGTTAGCGCTCCATAGTTTTTGTTCCCAGGTTTTGCAACTATCCTATCCGCCACTTCTTTTTGAATCATAACGCACATACTCTTAACGCGTGGCCCCTTCTCCAAAAACTGCATAATAACAGGAGTCGTTATATAATAAGGCAGATTGCCTGCCATCCTAATGCTTTTGTATCCTTCCATATTTGCAACTATACTATTTAGGTCTATTTTTAGCACATCGTCATTTATTAGGGATATATTATTCATCCAGGCTAGATTTTCTGAAAGTGCAGGTATCAAACGCTTATCTATCTCGATTGCAATAACATGCTTCGCCCGAGAAGCCAGTTCAACAGTAAGGTTTCCCAGCCCTGAGCCAACTTCAATAACAAGATCATCATAAGTTGCTTTTGTGCTGTCTGCAATTTGACTTAAAACATTGCTATCTATAAGGAAGTTTTGTCCCAATGACTTTGTAAGCCTAATATCATATTTCTTAATAAGCTCTTTTGTGTTTTGATGCATGTATTCTCCCTAATCCGCAAGAATATAAACATTCACCTTTTTTACTCCCCAGTTATACACTTCCTGTTGTTCATCCAGGTATATATCTATTATATTGCCTTTAATAGCACCTCCGGTATCTGCACAAAGAGCAAAGCCATAGTCGTGTGTCTTACCACGAACCTCTACATAAACCCTTGTGCCCAGGGGAATAACTTTAGGATCAACTGCAATAATTCCTCTTCTTGCCACTTCACCGCTTGCGGTTATTCCAAAATACGGATCTCCGGGACGCTTTCCTGTATCCTCGTAGGAAGCAGTGTAAGCCGTGCATTTCATATCATATATAACCTCAGTATAGCGAATAGTGCCTCCTCTGGCAGTATTATAACTTGCGATTGTACCATATTCAATAACTTTGTTAATGGGCTCTTTTAGTATCGTGTCACCGATGAATTCGCGAGCTATTTGCACACCATCTTCATATATGACCTTATAGCTTTTTTCAAGTAAGCCTTCTTCTCCGCTCTTTATAACCTTTTCAACATCTTCGTCCAGATGATTGTTAGCTCTTTTGACAGTCTCATAGGATATGGCTGATCTTACATTTACTATTTTTTCTTCAACTCTTACTACTTTTATAACCATATTATCTATTATCTCATCATCTATCAAGGCGCCTTCCAGCCTGTCATTAGCATCAAGATAAATATTGTTGGTGCTCAGCATATCTCCAACTGTCTTTTTATATGTGTTAACAACAAACTCCTTACCGTCTGCATGAACTATTGCAGAAACAGCTTTTATACTAGGAACTCCTTCATTATCATCCCTCAATGAGCTTGCAACATCAGCCTTAATGTTATCAGGGTTTATATCACTGCCGCACTTTTTTAGCACCTGTTCGGAAACAGGCGTTATAGCTGCTGAAATTGGCATAATCCCGGCATCACTAATTACTATTTCTTTTTTAATTTGATTAAAAGCGTACACACCCGAGCATACAGAAAGAATAACAGCAATAACTATTATGCCAGTTTTCCTGAACATTGCTCTTCGGATATCTACTCTTTTGAAAAGTCTCATTTTATTAACCTCCTAAATTATGTAATTGCAAATAAATCAATAAAAATTATGTTCTTGTGCAATCTAAAATAATTATCAGTACAATTAGAGACTTAAAGTATTTTATTCTAAACTAAATCTATTGTCAACCCTTTCCATAACTTTACCGCTTAAACTTAGATTCTATAAGGGTTTTGCGTAAAAATAAAATTTAACAATATCAGAGAAATAAAATATTTGTATTACAATTATTGCCATGCATAATCCTATTATTCAAAATCTTAAATAATTCCAAATCAAAGAAATGAATTGTCTAGGAAAGTATATTTTCCTAGACAATAAAAAGAGGGGAGCTGCGCTCCCAAAGATCAAATATTACGTTTTGTTTACTCAAAATTTCCCGAGCTTTATAATAACTTAATAATGAATATTGTCCATATATTGCCCCATTACACCTGTATTGTTAGCATATGGGTAAGCATTGTTTGAGTAGTTGTCATAACTATATGGCATTGTCTGACCATAGTCCATATTAGAGCTATATGGCATAGTCTGCGGATAAGGCATGTTCTGGGTATATGGCATGGATTGACCATAATTCATATTGTTAGCCATGTACTGTCCCTGCACCATAGGACACTGCATATTCATAAGGTAAGGGCAGCATATTATCGGCTGTACCATGGGCTGCATTTCTTGCATTGGACTTACAAATGCATTTTCGGGCATTTTGTTCATTTCTGCACCCACTTCATCTTTTAATTTCTTATTTTCTTTCATATATTAATACCTCCGATAGTTCATTAATATATTATCATTATATGAACGGTAAAAGAATCGGTGAGAATTTTCATAAACAGTTTGCATAAAATGTATTATAGATTAGAACAAAAAACATGATGATATAGTGTCGCATAAAGAATAATTAGCCTGTTCTGTTGCTACACTATACCATCAAAACTTTGTTTAAAAATGGATTGAAGTGTTTATTTGTAAACTTAACACTTTAATAATAATATGAAATATCCTTAATATGCCATATTCCGTTTTCTATGTCATAATCAAAAATAAAATAGCGCGTATTTATACCATTATAAAATTGCCCTTTAAATTCGTCACTTTTATTTACATTTAAGACTACTTTAAGAGCAATACAATTTTCGACATCATTCATGGTTGATTTTTCTAATACCAAGTCTATTGATTTAATTTCTATTGATTTAATTACATCCTTATAGTCGGCTGCAAACTTTTCAATAGACTTACTCCCATCCTCAGTATCTTGAAAAAGATGCAAATTATAAGCCCCTTCAAGATCTCCGGTGCTTATCTTGTTAACCCAGTCCTTTACAATATCCTTTATTGGTGAAATGTCTATCTGCTGTTTTAGGATATTAATAAATTGCTCTTTTTCATCAATCTCCAGCAATATGGGTTCAATCTCCTTGTCTTTGAGTTCAAGCTGTTTTGATAGATACTCTTTATTATTAACAAGATCCTCAATTTCGTCATTAAGGCTTGAAATATCAGATTCAAGCAGCTTATTCCTCTCCTCTAAGTTTTTTAACTGCTTACTGAAAGCATCTATTGCTGCAGTTTTACTTAAATTGATTTCCTGAAAGTTTTCTCTATCCCACAACAAGTAGTTGAATGCAATAAACACCATTATGATAAGAACAAATACCATAACAAGAACAAGGTTTTTCAAGCTTTCACCCCCTAAATCTGACTTCACCCAATTTTGAAAAGCTCTTTAACATTTTTTGTTGTAGCCTCAGCAATTATTTCAACTTCTGTATTCCTAATTTCGGCAATTTTCTGTGCTGTATTTATTAAATAAGAAGAATCATTCCTCTTTCCTCTGTAAGGTACGGGAGTCATATATGGACAATCAGTTTCTATAAGAAGTCTATCTAAAGGAATAGATTTAATAACTTCAACAATTTTTCTGGCATTTTTGAAAGTAACAACCCCACCAACAGAAATAAAAAAGTTGTTGTCAAGCAATATTTTTGCCATTTCCGTGCTACCTGTAAACATGTGAAAAACGCCACCCACTTCTTTGGCATTCTCCGATTTTATAATTTCCATCACATCTTGGTGAGAATCTCTGTTATGAATAATTACTGGCATTTTTAAATCTTTCGCCAGTCCAATCTGCATAATAAGCCATTTTTTTTGCAACGCCCTCGGAGAAAAGTCATAATAGTAATCAAGACCAATCTCTCCTATGGCTACAACCTTTGGTCTTTTTGTAAGCTCCGCTATTTTCTCAAGAATATTTTCATTAGCTTCTTGCACATTGTGAGGATGAATACCAACCGCCCCATATACAAACTCATACTGTTCGGTCAAAGCTATTGTTGAATCAATAGAAGCAGCATCACTTGCAGCGTTTAAGACACCTTCCACTCCGCTGCTGAAAACTTTCTTTAAGATGCTATCCCTGTCATCATTAAATCTTTCATCATCATAATGTGCATGGCTGTCAAACAACATAATTCCACCTGTATTTCTATTACTGTTATTATTGCTCCATGATTAATATAGTGTAATTCTTAAACTATCCTGCATTATCCTTATTATCTTAGCTAACTTTTGTACCGCTTCCAATATCCTTTTCAACTGTAACCAACGTCAGTTCTTTATCATCACTTGCAGCAAGTATCATGCCCTGGGATTCCACACCCCTTAATTTAACAGGTTTGAGGTTGGCTATAAGGATAACCTGTTTTCCAACAAGCTCCTCAGGCGTGTAGTATTTAGCAATTCCAGATACAACCTGCCTTATTTCTTGCCCCAATTCAAGCTTTAGTTTTAATAGCTTGTCAGCACCTTCCACTTTCTCTGCTTCCACTACTTTGGCTACTCTGAGATCTAATTTGGCAAAGTCATCTATGGTTATATACTCTTCTTTATTTTCAACAGTACCTTTGCCTGTTTTTTCTTTTTTACATACTTTGGCTTCCTTTAATTCATTATTTTGTTTATGAGAATCCATATCAACTGCTTCATTTCCCAATATTTTTTCCAACTCTTCTAATTCCTTTTCTATGTCAATTCTAGGGAATATAACCTGCCCTTTTTGCACCTTTGTATTATCTGGGAATACTCCCCATGCTTTTGTGGTATCCCATTCCACTAGTCTCTTTTCTTTTATACCTATCTGCTCCCAAATTTTCTCGGGTGTTTCAGGCATAAAAGATTGTATAAGAATAGAAATAATTCTGATGCTTTCAAGCAAATTATAAAGAACAGCTGCAAGTCTCTCCTTTTCGGACTCATCCTTAGCAAGCACCCATGGCTTTGTTTCATCAATATATTTGTTAGTCCTAGAAATAGCTTTCCATATTTCTGACAGAGCCAAACTAAACTGCAATTTATCCATTAACTCTTCCACAAGTAAAGGTGTATTGAGTATGGTATTTTTTAAATCCTCATCAAACTCCCCTTCTCTTCTTGAAGATGGAATAACACCATCAAAATACTTGTCTATCATTGCCACCGTACGGCTTACAAGGTTGCCAAGGTCATTTGCAAGGTCAGAATTGATTCTGTTTATTAACGCCTCGTTGTTAAAAACACCGTCGGAACCAAAAGGTACTTCTCTTAAGAGAAAATATCTTATTGCATCTACACCATATTTATCAACAAGAATAACCGGGTCTACTACATTTCCCTTAGATTTAGACATTTTACCGCCTTCCAGTAAAAGCCACCCATGTCCAAATACTTGCTTTGGAAGAGGTTCACCCAGCGCCATGAGCATAGCGGGCCAAATAATTGTATGAAATCTGATAATTTCCTTTCCCACAAGGTGAACGTCGCAAGGCCAGTACTTTTTAAAGTCACTGTCATCCTCTGTCATATATCCTAATGCGGTTATATAGTTGGACAGTGCATCTATCCATACGTAGACCACATGCCCGGGATCAAAGGTAACAGGAATTCCCCAGTTGAATGTAGTCCTAGATACACACAAATCTTCAAGCCCCGGACGCAGAAAATTGTTAAGCATCTCATTGCGCCTTGAAACTGGCTGAATAAAATTCGGATTATCCTCCAGCAGCTTTATAAGCCTGTCCTGATATTTAGAAAGCCTGAAAAAATAACTTTCTTCCTTTGTAATCTCAACTTCCCTTCCACAATCAGGGCATTTTCCGTCAGTCAATTGAGTCTGTGTCCAAAAGGATTCACATGGAGTACAATACCAACCTTCATATTGACTCTTATATATATCACCCTGATCATACAGCTTTTTGAATATTTTTTGAACTATTTCTTCATGCTGGGCATCAGTTGTTCTTATGAACTTATCGTTAGTTATTTCCATTAATTTCCATAGGCTCTTAATTCCCAAAACCATCTCATCAACGTATTTTTGGGTAGGTATCCCCTTCTCTTCGGCTATCCTTTGAATTTTCTGACCATGCTCATCAGTCCCTGTAAGAAACATAACATCATAGCCTCGTAGCCTTTTATATCTAGCCATTGTGTCAGCTGCAACAGTAGTATAAGAATGTCCTATATGCAGCTTTCCACTCGGATAATATATTGGTGTTGTAATATAATATTTTTTATTTGTCATAAATGTATCCTCCAGATTGTATTACCGAAATAATGGTTGCTCCCCTGCAAGTAGCAAAGGACTTGCTAATTTATAATCTTATTATAACCTTCTCAAAAATCTATTACTAATACTATATATATAAAAGGTGATTTTTTCAAGGAAAATATGAAATGCTTCAATCCACTTTTTTGATTGTGATTGATATAGTGTAGCATAAAGAACAATTGGCTTTACACTCTTCTTTTTCGGACATTGCATAATGATATGTGTAGTAACAGAACAGGCTAATTATTTTGAGAAAACCAACGGTTCTCAGAATATAAAAGTGCTAACGCTTTTTATGCGCCATCCGTGGCGCAAAAAAGCTAAAAAAACGTCGTGTTTTTTTCACGCACTTTTATATTCTGCTCACCTGGTTTTCTATCAAAATAAAGCCCAATCGTTCTTTTTACTACACACATATCATTATATATTAGTAAAAAAGTTGACTCTCTACCTTCCAAATAGAACAGTACAAATCCACACTGATGCTATTACACTAACAAGGTCTGCAATCAGTGCAGCAAGCAGTGTAAAACGAATTTTTTTTATTCCAACCGCGCCAAAATATACAGTGAGAGTGTAAAATATAGTTTCAGTAGAACCCATCATGGTAGATACAACACGACCAACAAACGAATCCGCACCATAACGTTTTATTATGTCGGTAACAAGAGCCAGTGATGCACTTCCTGAAATTGGTCTTAAAAAAACAAGAGGCAGTGTCTCAGAAGGTATTCCAAAAATGTCTGTAAGTGGTTTCACTGCAAATATTAATAGATCAAGAACTCCTGACGCTCTGAATACTGATATTGCTACAAGCAATCCAACAAGTGACGGCAATATTTTGAGTACAGTTTCTATTCCTTCTTTAGCACCTTCAATAAAAATATCAAAAACCTTTACCTCCTTGTATGCACCCATACTTAAAATAATCAAAAATACAACTGGAATAGCATATAAGGATATCCAATTAATAACATTCATTTTTTACCTCATCTTTTTCCATATAACCCCGAAAATAATTTAACTGCAATTATTCCTGAAATAGCTGCAGAGCACGATGCAATCCATATTGTTCCAATTATTTCTACAGGATTTTTTGATCCTGCAAGTGAACGCACTGCTATAACTGTAGTAGGTACAAGTTGAATAGCTGCTGTATTTAGAACTAGAAACATACTCATCGAACTTGTCGCAGTATCTTTATTACGGTTCAGCTTCTGAAGTTCACTCATAGCTTTAATCCCAAGTGGTGTAGCAGCATTACCAAGTCCAAGAAAATTGGCTGCAAGATTCATCACAATCGCTCCTATGGCAGGATGTCCCCGCGGAATTTCAGGAAAAAGTCTTTGCATTATTGGTCTTGCGAGTTTTGTAATGTGCCTAATAAGCCCACTTTTTTCTGCAATATTCATAAGTCCTGTCCAAAGACACATAATACCAAGCAGTCCGATTGCAAGTTCAACTGCTGTACCTGCTGAATCCAGTGCTGCCTGTGTAACCTCCTTTACCCTTCCATTCATTATCCCAACTACAAATCCGGACACAAGCATAAACAACCAAATATAATTAAGCATACACTTTTTACCTCACTGAATTAGTTTCTTGACCATGCAAGGTGCAGTCATCTTTCCTTAACATTCAAATTATACATGTCTAATTTATATGAAAAGTGTAACCAAACTATTCAGCAACAAAGAGATAAACCTTTTTGAATGCTTATACCAAGCATGTTAACTGTTACTATTCACAGCCCCCTTAAAAAAGAGAATGCAGAACAAGGCTAATTTTTAGCCTTGTTCTGCAATATTCTGATCTAACCTTATTCAGAGGATTC
>Ga0265293_10002773_pt1 | contig 34081 bp, 35 predicted proteins | sample Munlanlewell138R_FD_192505 | JGI IMG/M metagenome (GOLD analysis project Ga0265293, IMG submission 192505) | Leachate microbial communities from a municipal landfill in Southern Ontario, Canada - Leachate well 138R | ecosystem: Engineered > Solid waste > Landfill > Unclassified | place: Canada... | reverse complement strand
GAAGGAAGGTCATGTCCCAACACCACACTTGGTTCGGCGCCGTGGCCACGTGGGTGGTCGGCGGTCGGGAGGCCTGAGGGGCTTTGGCTCGTCCCCGATGACTCATTTGTCCTTCGGCGCGCAGCACACGGTGAAAAGTGGCTTCGCTCGCCAGGTAGCGGCCTTCATCGGCCAGCATAGGCACGATGCGTGCAGGTGGCACCGAGGCGAACCGCGGTTCGTTGGCCACACGCACAAGCTCGGCCCGTTCGACTTCCGACAGCGCGTGCGCGGGTGTCGGATGCACCGCATGCGGAAAACCGGGGTCAGGTCTCGCCTTATAGCATCGCTCGACGGATGACGCGCCGCCGTCCGTCGTTGCGAAAGCGCTTCAGGAAACTAGCCACTTCCGCATGGCGTACCGCCGCAAGGTAACGCCACGACGCTGGACGTCCTGCTCCTCTGTTACTTCGAATCCAAAACGTTCGAAGAACGGACGTGCAGAGAGACTGGCTTCCGTAAAAAGCATGGAAATTCCACGGGCGGCCAGAGCGGTTTCGGCGTGGCGCAAAAGCGTGGAAGCAATCCCACGACGGCAATGCGCAGGTGACGTGAACAAGAGGTCGATGTGCCCGTTGGGTTCGTATGCGATAAACCCCAACAGCTTTCCGTCGGTTTCCACTACCCACGTGTCTGCTGAAGCAAGCCGCGCCGCCCAACGTTTCAAGTCCGGCGGTTGCGGAGCCCAAGCCGCGAGTCGGTCCTTATCGTAGTGTTTATCAGCGAGATGATGGACTGAATCATTGAATAGAAGAACCACCGCCTCGAGATCTGATTCGCGGTAGGGCCTGAGCATATGCACCTCCACCCCCAAACTGCGGTTACCAAGACCGCTGCGCGCTCTTGGCGCACCTGATCTCGGGCGCTCGAAAGCGGGGAAACGGGGTCAGTCTCGCCTCGCAGGATCGCTCGTCCGATGACTCACCCAACTTTCGCGGGTTGGATGTCGAAGAACTGGGCAATCTGCCTTTAGCTTTCCAAGGTCGCGACGCTTGGAAACGAAGGACTGCACTTCAGCCTTCCGGGCACGATGGGAACGCCAGCCTTTGGTGCGTGGGAAAAGAGTAGACAGTTCGTGGACTCGCCCGCGAGCTGCGAAACACCGGATCACGTCAGTCGCCGTTGATTGGTGCCCGGGGCCGGGATCGAACCGGCATGGCCTTGCGGCCGAGGGATTTTAAGTCCCTTGCGTCTACCAATTTCGCCACCCGGGCGTGACGGGAAGTCTAAGGCTGGCGAACGGTGAAGAGAATATGGAGGCTGGGGTCGGAATCGAACCGGCGTACACGGATTTGCAGTCCGCTGCATGACCACTCTGCCACCCAGCCTGGGGGCAATCGGCGAGTTCAACCGAACTCTACCGTATGAAAAAAAAACCTCGGGATGATGCCGAGGTTTGTTTGTTTGGAGCGGGAAACGAGACTCGAACTCGCGACCCCAACCTTGGCAAGGTTGTGCTCTACCAACTGAGCTATTCCCGCTTGAGAGCCGCAGATTTTAGTGATTTTCGGCCTTGTGTCAATACTCTGTCGAGTTGCCTTCAGGCTTCAACCGCTTGCCGGCGCTCAGTACCGGCCAGGCCGCGGAAAGATACAGAACCATGGACCAGAGTGTCAAGATTGCCGCCAGATACAGCAGCGCGACGCCGATATCCACCACGGGCATGCCCAGCACGGGCTCGCGATAGAGCAGCAGCAGGAGCGCACTCATCTGTGCCGTAGTCTTCACCTTGCCGACCATGGAAACGGCGACCTTGGCGCCGGCGCCCAGTTCGGCCATCCACTCGCGCAACGCTGAGATGGTGATCTCGCGGCCGACGATGATCGCCGCGGGAATCGCCAGCACCACGCCCGCATAACTGCCCGGGTTCGCGTCCACCAGCAGCACCAGCGCCGTGGATACCATCAATTTGTCGGCCACCGGATCGAGGAAGGCGCCGAACGCCGAGGTGAGCCCGAGGCGGCGCGCCAGGTAACCGTCGAGCCAATCGGTGGCCGCGGCCAGCGCAAACACCAGCGCCGTAGCTACATGGGCCCAGCGTGCATCCGTATAGAACAACACCACGAATACGGGGATGAGCGCGATGCGCAACAACGTGAGCAGATTCGGAATGTTCAACGGCATCGATCAGTCCCGTCGGAATGGAAAGCGTCGTAGATCTTCTGCGCAAGGGACGTGCTGATGCCGGGCACCTTGGCCAAGTCCTCCACGCCGGCACGCGCCACCTCCTGCAATCCGCCGAATTGCCGCAGCAGCAATTGGCGTCGCTTTGTGCCCAGCCCCGGGATGTCTTCGAGAACGGACTTGGTACGCGCCTTGGCACGCCGCTGCCGATGTCCTGCGATGGCGAAGCGATGGGCCTCGTCCCGGATCTGCTGGATCAGATGCAAGGCCGACGAATCCGGCGGCAGCGAGATGGGCGCATTATGGTCGGACAAGATTAGCTGCTCAAGCCCGGGTTTGCGCGATGGGCCTTTGGCCACACCGACGACTGTGACGCCCACCACACCGAGCGCGCTCAATACGTCCCGTGCCTGCGCCACCTGCCCCTTGCCGCCATCGATGAACAATACGTCGGGATAGGCGCCCTCGCCCTCCTTCAGGCGCTTGTAGCGCCGCTCCAGGGCCTGGTGCATGGCCGCGTAGTCGTCGCCCGCGGCGATGCCCTCGATGTTGAAGCGGCGGTAGTCGGACTTGAGCGGCCCGTTGGTGTCGAACACCACGCAGGAGGCGACGGTCGCCTCGCCCATGGTGTGGCTGATGTCGAAGCACTCCAGGCGCTTGGGCAGTTCGTCCAGGTCGAGGGCCTCCTGCAAGGCCTCGAAGCGCATCATCATGCTGGCCTTGCTCGCCAGGTGCGCCGCCAGCGCGGTCTCGGCGTTGGTCTGGGCCATGCGCTGCCAGCGCGCACGATCGCCGCGCACGCGCCCGGTGATGCTCACCTTGTGGCCGGCACGGGCGGTCAGCACTTCCTCGAGGAGGCCGATGTCTTCCAGATCCTTGTTGACGATGAGTTCGCGCGGCAGCGGGCGTTCTTCGGAGGCGAGGTAATACTGGGCGAGGAAGGCCTCGAGGATCTCCGCGTCGTCCGCCTCGCCGGTGTTCTTCGGGAAGAAGGTCTTGTTGCCGAAATTCTGTCCGCCCCGGATGAAGAACACCTGCACGCAGCCCACGCCATTGCGGCTCACCGCCGCAATCACGTCCGCGTCACCGCCCTCGCCGCTCACGTATTGGCGTTCCTGCACGCGCCGCAGGGCGGCGATCTGGTCGCGATACAGCGCCGCCTGCTCGAAGTCGAGCCGCCCTGCCGCCTCGTCCATGGCGCGGATGAGTTCGTCCACCACCTGGTTGCTACGTCCCTCCAGGGTCATCACGCTGTGGCGCACGGCTTCCGCATAGCGTTCCGGCGACACGAGCCCCACGCACGGGCCGCTGCAACGCTTGATTTGGTATTGCAGGCAGGGCCGCGTGCGATTCTTGAAATAGGTGTCTTCGCACTGACGGACCCGGAACAGCTTTTGCAACAGGTTCAGCGATTCCCGCGCCGAAACGGCGCTCGGGTAGGGCCCGAAGTAGCGGGCCTTGTCGCGCCGCTTGCCGCGGTGATAGCCCAGCCGTGGGTAGGCATCTTCGGAGAGCAGGATGTAGGGGTAACTCTTGTCGTCGCGCAGCAGGACGTTGTAGCGCGGCTTGAGCTGCTTGATGAGGTTCTGCTCCAGCAGCAGCGCCTCGTTTTCGGTGTGGGTGACGGTGATCTCGATGTGCCGGATCTGCGCCACCAGTGCGCGGGTCTTGGGCGTCACGTCGCCGCGGCGGAAATAGCTGGAGACGCGGTTCTTGAGGTTGCGCGCCTTACCGACGTAGATCACCGTGCCCGACGCATCGAACATCCGGTACACACCGGGGCGGGTGGTCAGGTTCTTGAGGAAGTTTTCGACGTCGAATTCAGGGGTGACGTCCGTCATCTCAGCGATCGAGCAATGCGCGTAGTTCGGCAAAAACGGCGTGGAACATGGCCTCGGTGAGCCGGCGCGTCTGGGTGTTGTAGCGGCTGCAGTGGTAGGAATCCACCAGCCGGCGCCCATCCGGCAAGGCGTGGCGGGCACCGTGGGCGAACTTGCAGGCGCTCGCGCGCAGGCCGAGCGCCTTCAACACGGCGCGATGGGCCACGCTGCCGAGGGCGAGAATCACGCCATCCGCAGGCATCCGTTTCAGTTCGACAGCGAGGAAGCGGTTGCAGTTGCCGACCTCCGCGCCGATGGGCTTGTTTTCTGGCGGCAGGCATTTCACGGCGTTGGTGATGCGGCAGTTACGCAGTTCCAGGCCGTCGCCGCGGTGCGTCGCCGTAGGTTGGTTGCTGAAGCCGAAACGGTGCAGGGTCTCGTACAGGAGAATACCTGCGTAGTCACCGGTGAACGGCCGGCCCGTGGCATTGGCCCCGTGCATGCCGGGCGCCAGCCCGACAATGATCAGGCGGGCGTCGTCGGGCCCGAAGGGGGCCACCGGGGCAGCGTGGTAGGCGGGGTATTCCTTGCGTACGTTACGCAAAAAGGTGGCAAGACGCGGGCAGGCGCGGCACGCCGGATCGAAGTGCAGCGCCGGCGCCTTGGGCGCCGCAGGGGTCTTGCAGGTCATTTGGCGTCTTCCAGCAGGCCGTAGCGCATGGCGAGTCGCGCGAGGTCCGCGTCGCTCTTGACGCCCAGCTTGCTGAACAGGCGGGTGCGGTAGGTGCTGACGGTCTTGGGGCTGAGGTGCAGCGTGTCCGAGATCTGCTGCGGCCGGTCGCCGCGCATGAGCATCATGAACACCTGCATCTCCCGCTGGGACAAGCGTTCGAGGGGCGATTCGTGCCCCGGCAGCATGGACAAGGCCACCGACTGGGCAATGGCGTTGCTCACGAAGTGCCCGCCCGCGTGTACCTGCCGTATGGCCTGGACCATCTCCTCGACGCTGCAGCCCTTGGTGAGGTAGCCGGCCGCACCGGCCTTGAAAAGGCGGGTGGGATACGGCTCTTCGTTGTGCACGGTGAGGATGATCACCTTCACCTTGGGATTGAGGCGCACGATGCGGCGCGTCGCCTCCATGCCGCCGATGCCCGGCATGTTCACGTCCATCAGCACCACATCGGGCGGATTCTGCCGCACCAGGTCGATGGCCGATTCCCCGTCCTCGGCCTCTGCGATAACCCGAATCCCATTGCCTTGGCTAAGGACGGCTCGAATGCCCGAGCGTACCAAGGCGTGATCATCCACCAGAAGGACAGTGATCATGAGGCGGACTCCTGACAAGTGCGCGCGCACCACGTGTGAGTATTCAAGGCGTGCACAAAGCACACGGGTGATGTTTACCCCCCTCACTCCCGAGGAGACGTCCTTCCACGCCTGGTCAGGCGGATGGGATCGTCCCCGCCCCGGAACAGGTCAGGGTTGAGCGGCGCACGATAAATCGTCGTGTTCGATCACAAAGCCGCGCGTACCTTAACACCGGCTCGTAGGAAAATGTAGTGCGGTGAAGGAAAAGGATTACGTCACGTAATCCTTTTCAGGGAAAGCAAAGGTTTTTCCAACGAGTCGGACAGGGCATCCGCGCCCGGTGCGCACGAAAACCACGCGGAAATGTCGGAATTTGGCGGAGAGGGAGGGATTCGAACCCCCGGATGGTTGCCCATCAACGGTTTTCAAGACCGCCGCTTTCGACCGCTCAGCCACCTCTCCCCGGCGGGCGCAAGAATACCGAAGCTCGCGTGCCTTGCGCCAGTGTTAATGGTACCTTCACGGCCTGGTTGCTTGATATCCGCGGCTCCGCCTATATTTTTGGACCGCACGCCGTAAAAAAGACCGGAGGTTAATGCATGAATCCGAACACTGTGGCCATTCGCACGGATACCGCGATCGCCGCCAACAGGCTCATCCGCAACACCTACACGCTCCTGTCCATGACGCTGTTGTTCAGCGCGCTCATGGCCGGCGTTTCCATGGCCATCCGGTTGCCGGTAGGCGCCAGCCTGCTGTGCTCCGTGGGTGCCATCGTGCTGCTTTGGTTCGTGCTGCCGCGCACCGCCAACTCGGCCGCCGGTCTTGGCGTGGTGTTCGGCATCACCGGCCTGCTCGGCTTCGGCCTCGGCCCTGTGCTCAACGCCTACCTGGGCCTGCCCAACGGTGCGGAAATCGTCATGTCCGCCCTGGGCCTTACGGGTATGGTATTCCTGGGCCTGTCCGCCTATGCGCTGACCACCCGCAAGGACTTCAGCTTCATGGGCGGGTTCCTGGTGGCCGGCATCTGGGTTGCCTTTATCGCCGGCCTGGTGGCCCTGGGCGCCGCCCTGTTCGGCTATCCCCTTCCTGGCCTGGCCCTGGCGGTCTCCGCCATGTTCGCGGTATTAATGGCCGGCTTCATCCTCTACCAGACCAGCCTCATGGTGAACGGCGGCGAGACCAACTACATCCTCGCCACCGTCGGCCTTTACGTGAGCATCTACAACCTGTTCACCAGCCTGCTGCACCTCATCGGCGCATTCAGCGGCGACGAGTAAGCGCGGGATACCGCCAGGGAAAAGAACACCCGGCCAAGCGCCGGGTGTTCTTTTTCTGGCCGCCGGCGATTGGTGGCGTCGGGAACAAGCCGTCGACGACCACATGGACGTGGTCGGTAGACGGCGTCGGGAACAAGCCGTCGACGACCACATGGACGTGGTCGGTAGACGGCGTCGGGAACAAGCCGTCGACGACCACATGGACGTGGTCGGTAGACGGCGTCGGGAACAAGCCGTCGAGAGAAACCCTTCTCTGCACCCACGAGTTCTGCGCAGGAGCCTTTTTTCTTAGCAGTCGGCGTGGCTTACAGGGCCCATCGCCTCCAGAGACCCCCGCAGGTCATTTACTGCTCGAAAACACCTTGCGCCTGCCCTTGAGCTGGTACTTCACCACCGCCGCATTGTGCTCCTCGAGGGTGGCGGAGAAGTGATGGCTGCCGTCACCGCGGGCGACGAAGTAGAGTTCGTTGCCGGGGGCGGGATGGAAGGCGGCATGGAGGGCCTCGCCGCCGGGCATGGCGATGGGGGTCGGCGGCAGGCCACGGATGCGGTAGGTGTTGTAGGGGGTGTGGTTTTCCAGGTCGCGTCGGCGCAGGTTGCCGTCGAAATCCAGTCCCAGGCCGTAGATGACGGTGGGATCGGTTTGCAGGCGCATGCGCTTTTGCAGCCGACGCACGAACACGCCGGCAATGGCCGGGCGCTCGCTGGCCAGCCCCGTCTCCTTCTCCACGATGGAGGCCATGATCAGGCCTTCATAGGCGCTGCGGTAGGGCAATCCTTCCTCACGACGCTCCCATTCGTAGGCGAGCCGCTCCTCCATGGCCCGGTAGGCGCGCTGGAGGAAGGCCACGTCGGTGAAGCCCTGGGGAAAACGGTAGGTGTCCGGGTAAAACCGGCCCTCGGGGTGCACGCCGGGATAGCCGAGCCGCGACATGATCTCCGCATCGCTGAGCCCGGTAAGGGTCTGCTTCAGGCGCGGGTGGCGGGCGAGGGCATCGAGCACCTGCCGGAAGCTCCAGCCCTCCACGAGGGTCAGCGGAAACTGGGCGACCTTGCCCTCCACCAGTTGTTTCAGCAGGCCTTCGGGCGTGGTCCCCGGCGTCAGCTGATAGGTGCCGGCCTTGATACGGGCGGTGCTGCCGGTGATGCGCCCCATCCAGATCAGGTAGCGGCTGGATGCGAGCAGGCCCCGCCCTTCCAGGTCACGGCCGATGACCGCCAGCCCCTTGCCCGGCTCCACCACGTATTCGAGGCCGTCCTCGGGCAGCTCCATGGGCGTGGTGGCGAAATTGCGGTAATCGAGCCAGAACCAGCCCGCCACCAGGCTGCCCGCCAGGAGCGAGGCACCGAGCAGCTTGAACAGGATCACACGCATGCATGCGCCTCCCGCAGCCGCGCCAGCAATGCGGGGATCAGTGGCGGAATGGCGTAGCTGTGCTGCTCGAAGCGACGGACCGGCCACAGGCCGATGAGGCTGTTGGTAACGAACAGCCCATCGGCAGAGCACAGCTCGTCCAGGGCCACGGGCCGTTCATCACAGCGCACGCCCATGCGCTCGGCACAGGCGATCACCGCCTCCCGCATCACGCCGGCGACCCCGCAACGGTCGAGGCGCGGGGTGACCAGCGCTTCGCCCCTGATCAGGAAAACATTGCTCATGGTGCCTTCGATCACCTGGGATTCTTCGTCCAGCATCAGGCCTTCCTGCACCGCATCATCGGTCCACTCCCCGCGCGCCAGCACCTGTTCGAGCCGGGCAAGGTGCTTGAGTCCCGCCAAGTCCGGGTTGCTGCCGAGCCGTGTGCGGCACAACCGTAGCGTTGTGCCTTGGGTGCGGTGCATCTCCGGATAATCCGGCCACGGCAAGGCCGCCAGCACGCGCGTCGGCGGGCCCGCACCGTCAGGGCGGTAGCCCCGCCCCCCCGAACCACGGGTGAGGGTGATTTTCAGGACCTGTCGCTCGCGCCCACCGCACAACCGGCCGGCCTCGGCCTCGAATAGCTCGCGCGCCGGCATGGTGATGCCAAGCTTGGCACAACCCCGCGCCAGGCGTTCGAGGTGGCGGTCAAAGAGCAGCGGTTCGCCGTCCGCGACGGCGATGGTTTCAAACAAGCCATCGGCGTACTGAAACCCTCGGTCGGTGACCGGGATAACGTTGCTTGGCAGGCCGTTGACGAGATACACGAGGGAAGGCGCCGGGGCGCGGGAGGAAGCGGCCGTGACTTCAGTCACGGCCGCCTTGGTTTCACCGCAGCTTGCTGAAAATCAGCGTGCCGTTGGTGCCGCCGAAGCCGAAGGAGTTCGACATGGCGTGGTCGATCTTCATCTCACGTGCCGTGTGCGGCACATAGTCGAGATCACAGCCTTCCGACGGGTTGTCGAGGTTGATGGTCGGCGGGGCCACCTGGTCGCGGATGGCCAGCACGCTGAACACCGCTTCCACGCCGCCGGCGGCACCCAGCAAGTGTCCGGTCATGGACTTGGTGGAGCTCATGGCCACCTGATAGGCCGCATCACCGAAGGTGCGCTTCACCGCGTCGGTCTCGCCCTTGTCGCCGGCAGGCGTGGACGTGCCGTGTGCGTTGATGTATTGCACCTGCACCGGGTCGATGCCAGCGTCACGCAGGGCATTGCGCATGCAGCGGCTCGCACCCTCGCCGCCTTCGGACGGCAGGGTCATGTGATAGGCGTCGCCGCTCATGCCGTAGCCCACCAGCTCCGCGTAGATGCGTGCACCGCGCTTCTTGGCGAACTCGTATTCTTCCAGCACCACCACACCGGCGCCGTCGGACAGCACGAAGCCGTCGCGGTCCTTGTCCCACGGGCGGCTGGCCTTTTCCGGGTCGTCGTTGCGGGTGGACAAGGCGCGCGCCGAACCGAAACCACCCAGGCCGCAGGGCGAGGTGGCCATTTCGGCGCCACCGGCGATCATCACGTCCGCATCGCCGTAGGCGATCATGCGTGCAGCGTCGCCGATGGAATGGGTGCCCGTGGCACAGGCGGTGACGATAGCGATGTTCGGGCCCTTCATGCCGTACATGATCGACAGGTTGCCTGAGATCATGTTGATGATGTTGCTGGGCACGAAGAAGGGCGAGATCTTACGCGGACCGCCTTCCATGAAGGATTCATGGCCCTTCTCGATGCCGGGCAGACCGCCGATACCGGAACCGATGGCCACGCCGATGCGCTCGGCGTTTTCTTCCGTAACCGCCAGGCCTGCATCTTCGATGGCCTCCTTGGCGGCGGCGATCCCGTAGTGGATGAAGGGATCCATTTTCTTGACGTCTTTGGGCGGAAAGTACTTCGCAGGATCGAAGCCTTTCACGGAGCCACCAAACCGCGTCGAAAAAGCGGAGACATCAAAGTGCGTGATGGGCGCGATGCCGCTTTTACCCGCCAGGATGTTTTCCCAGGATTCCTTCACGCTCAGGCCCACCGGGGACACCATTCCCAAGCCCGTGATGACAACGCGCCGCTTTGCCAAGAGACACTCCTCGATGATTGATTCAATAAACAAAAGGCCGCGACCACTCACGTGGTCCGGCGGCCTTTTTGACTTCTAACGTGGATCAGCCCGCCGAATGCGAATTGATGTAGTCGACGGCCTGCTGAACCGTGGTGATCTTCTCCGCCTCTTCGTCGGGGATCTCGGTCTCGAACTCTTCTTCGAGAGCCATGACGAGCTCCACGGTGTCAAGGGAATCCGCGCCGAGATCGTCGACGAAGGAAGAAGCCAGGTTCACTTCCTCTTCCTTAACCCCAAGCTGCTCGACAACGATCTTCTTGACGCGCTCTTCAACCGTACTCATGACGGATACTTCCTCCCAATGGAACAAGATTTTTGATGCGGCGGTATTTTAGTGAAATCCGCCCATGGACGCCAGATAAAACAACCCGTAAAAATAATCGAGCTATGCCCTTGATATATTTAGCAAAAATGGCAATCACGCCATATACATTCCACCATTGACATGCAGCGTTTCACCGGTGATGTAGCCTGCTTCGGGTGAAGCGAGGAAGGCCACAGCGGCGGCGATTTCCTCCGGCTGACCAAGCCGGGCGAGCGGGATCTGCCCCAGCAGCGCCTGCTTGTGCTCGTCGGCGAGCGCACGAGTCATGTCGGTATCGATAAACCCCGGCGCCACCGTGTTCACGGTGATGCCGCGCGAACCCACTTCACGGGCAAGGGCCTTGGTGAAGCCCATGATGCCGGCCTTGGCGGCGGCATAGTTGGTCTGACCGGCATTGCCCATGGCGCCGACCACGGAAGCGATGCTGACGATGCGGCCCTTGCGCGCCTTGGTCATGCCGCGCAGGCAGGCCTTGGACATACGATACACGGACGAGAGATTGGTGTTGATGATGGCCTCCCACTCCTCATCCTTCATGCGCATGAGCAGATTGTCGCGGGTGATGCCGGCGTTGTTGATCAGGATGGTGGGCACACCGAAGCCTTCGTTGATGGCGCCCATGACCGCGTCGATGCTCTCCTGGCTGGATACGTCCAACGCCATGCCCTTGCCCTTGATGCCCTGCTCGGACAGACAGGCGCTGATCTTCTCCGCGCCGGACTCGCTGGTGGCGGTGCCGATCACCGTCGCGCCCTTGCGGCCCAACGCGAGCGCGATGGCCTGACCGATGCCGCGGCTGGCGCCGGTGACGAGAGCGATTTCGTTTTCGAGCGACATGTACTCCTCCTTAGGCGGTTTCGTTCACGGCCTGTTCCAGGCTGGCTGCATCGATGATGGCACTGGCTGCCATGTCCTTTTCGATGCGCTTGTTGAGGCCCACGAGCACCTTGCCCGGGCCACATTCCACCAACTTGTCCACACCGTCCGCGCGCATGCGGCGTATGGTTTCCACCCAACGCACGGGGCTGTAGAGCTGACGCACCAAAGCATCGCGGATGGCGGCGGGCTCGGTGGCCGCGACCACGTCCACGTTGTTCAGCACGGGGATGATGGGCGTCTTGACCTCGATGCCGGCGAGGCGTTCCGCCAGACGATCGGCCGCCGGCTTCATGAGACTGCAATGGGATGGCACGCTCACGGGCAGCAGCACCGCACGTTTCGCACCGGCACTCTTGGCCAGGTCCACCGCCCGCTGTACCGCGGCGGCCGAACCGGCAATCACCACCTGCCCGGGCGAATTGAAGTTCACGGCAGATACCACGTCACCCTGAGCAGCCTGGGCACACACGTCGATGACCTGTGCGTCTTCCAGACCAAGAATGGCGGCCATGGCGCCTTCACCCGCGGGTACGGCCTCCTGCATGAAACGGCCGCGGTCGGCCACCAGCCGCACAGCGTCTGCAAAATCGAGGGCGCCGGCGCATACCAGCGCGGTGTACTCGCCCAGGCTGTGACCGGCCATTACCGCCGGGGTCTTTCCGCCCCTGGCTTGCCACGCGCGCCAAGCGGCCACGCCAGCGGCGAGCATGGCGGGCTGGGTCACATGGGTCTTGTTGAGTTCTTCCCCGGGACCGTTGGCCACCACCTGCCACAAGTCATAGCCGAGCGCCGCGGAGGCCTCGTCGAAGGTGGCGCGTGCTTCGGAATGATTTGCCGCCAGGTCCGCATACATGCCGACCGACTGGGATCCCTGGCCGGGAAACACAAAGGCAAGAGACATGATTTCACTCTCTACTTGTTATTCGTTCTGTTCCGTGGAAGAAACCTGACCGGTTTTCTTCATCCCTTGTAAGGTCAGTACTTGATGAGCGCCGAGCCCCAGGTGAAACCGCCGCCGAAGGCTTCGAGCAGGATGGTTTCACCGCGCCGGATACGGCCATCGCGTACCGCCACGTCCAGCGCGAGCGGCACCGAGGCGGCGGAGGTGTTGCCGTGATTGCCCACGGTGAGCACCACACGCTCCATGGACATGCCGAGTTTCTTGGCCGTGGCGGCGATGATGCGCGTATTGGCCTGGTGCGGAACCAGCCAATCGATGTCGCTTTTCTCCAGACCGTTGGCTTCGAGCGTCTCGTCGACGATACGGCCCAGCGTATTCACCGCCACCTTGAAGACTTCGTTGCCCCTCATTTCGATGAAGTTGCGACCGGGCTGCGACACGCCGCCGGGCACGTTGAGCAGTTCGTTGTACTGCCCGTCCGCATGCAGATGGGTGGAGAGGATGCCGGGCTCGTCGCTGGCCTCGATGACCACCGCGCCGGCACCGTCGCCGAACAGCACGCAAGTGCCGCGGTCGGTCCAGTCCACGATGCGCGACAGGGTCTCGGCGCCGACCACGAGGGCACGGCGCGCCGCACCGGTGCGGATGAACTTGTCCGCCACACCCAGGGCATACACGAAACCGGTACACACGGCCTGGATGTCGAAGGCCGCGCCGCCGCTGATGCCGAGGCGATGCTGCAGCAGACAGGCGGTACTCGGAAATACGCGATCGGGCGTGGTGGTGGCCACGATAACGAGATCGATGTCCGCCGGCCCCAGGTTCGCCGCTTCCATCGCCCGGCGTGCGGCCTGCTCGGCCAAATCGGAGGTGGTCTGGTCCTCGGCGGCAATGTGCCGCTGCGTGATGCCGGTACGCTCACGGATCCATTGATCCGTGGTGTCCACCATGCGTTCGAGGTCCTGGTTGGTCAGTATCTTCTCGGGCAGATAACCGCCGGTTCCGATGATGCGCGAGTATTTCAAACCGCGTGCCTCTCTTGCAGTAGTGCCCCGAGCTGCTGTTGGATGCGTTCCGGGACATTCTTCTTGGTTTCGATTACTGCTTCCTTGATGGCCTGACTGAAGGCAAAGGCATCGGCGCCGCCATGGCTCTTGATCACGATGCCGCGCAGGCCCACCAGGCTGGCGCCGTTGTACATGCGCGGATCGATGCGGGCGCGGAATGCCTTGAGCACGGGCATGGCGACGAGGGCCGCCAGACGTGTGAACAGGCCCCTGTTGAACTCGGCTTTCATGTAGTGGCTGATCATCTTGGCCACGCCTTCGATGGTCTTGAGCGCCACGTTGCCCACGAAGCCGTCGCACACCACCACGTCGACCGTGCCCTTGTTGATGTCGTCGCCTTCCACGAAGCCCACGTAATTGAGCTTGCTGGCCGCCAGCAGGCGAGCCGCTTCCTTCACCTGCTCATTGCCCTTGATCTCCTCCTCGCCGATGTTGAGGAGGCCGACCGTGGGGCGTTCGATATTGTCCACGGCGCTGCACAGCACCGAGCCCATCACCGCGAATTCGTACAGGTTGTCCGTGCCAGAATCCACGTTGGCGCCCAGATCCAGTACGTAGGAGTGGCCGCGGATGGTCGGAATGGCCGTGATGATGGCCGGACGGTCGATGCCGGGCAGGGTCTTCAACACGAACCGTGCCGTGGCCATGAGCGCACCGGTGTTGCCCGCGCTCACGCAGGCCTTGGCCACGCCGTCCTTTACCAGATCGATGGCCACGCGCATGGAGGAGTCTTTCTTGCCGCGCAACGCCTGGGAAGGTGGCTCGTCCATGCCCACCACCTGGGAGGCGTGGTGAATGGACAGGCGCCCGTTCAGCGCCATGCCGTGCCTGGCGAGTTCCGCCATCAGCACCGCCTGGTCGCCGACCAGGATGAGCCTGATCTGGGGATGTTCGGATAACGCACGCTTTGCTGCGGGGATGACCACGCCGGGGCCGTGGTCGCCCCCCATGGCATCGAGCGCAATGGGAGTCAGAGATGTCATGGTCTTCACCGAGCGCTAAGCGCCTGTCGGACTGCGCCGACAACCGCAAGGCCAACAAACAACGGGCCGGCACCTGTACGGCCCGGCCCGTTGTCGGAGCCCGCGCGGCAGCCGTTTCGACGGCCTTCCGGGAGCAGCGTCTTACTCGCCCTTGGTGTTCAGGACCTTGCGGCCCCGATAGAAACCATCCGGGCTCACGTGATGGCGGAGATGGGTCTCGCCCGTGGTGGTCTCGGTGGAGAGCGCACGCGCCGTGAGGGCGTCGTGGGAGCGACGCATGCCACGCTTGGACGGCGTCTTGCGGTTCTGCTGTACGGCCATTGCTATTCCTCGTCAGGTGCTTTTTTCGTTTTCAAAACTTTGAGGGCCGCGAACGGGTTCTCCCGCCGCTCCTCGTCCAGGTGTTCGTCTCCGCCATTGCCGGCGGGGCACTGCCCTTCCGGGTGCTTCGGCACGATGGGCAGCGATAATATCAATTCGTCCTCTACGATGTCGCGGAGGAAAATGGGGTCTTCACCCACTACCAGGGGCTCGTAGTGTTCCGGCAGACGCTCGGCGACGGACTCGTGGGCGACCACACCAAGGGCGAATTGCGTATTCAGTGCTAGCCGAAAATTCTCCAGGCATCGCTGGCACTGCATGCCCACTTCAGCCGACAGACTGCCGCGCAAATAGCGGATGCCTTCCGGGTCCACGCCGCACTGGATGTCCACGTGCACCGTGCCGCGGTCGTCGGTGAGCAGATCCACCAATCGGGTCATGGCCGCGACCGGGAGTTCTCCCTGCAGCGTACGGCGCGCTTCCGCAAGGCGGACTGGGTCGATTTTGTCGGGCAAGCGGCCGTCTGACATAACCGGCGTATGATACGCATCGCCCTTGACGCTGTCAAAATGACACCGGCCAGGAAACGCGAAAATCCATCAAGTGGGTTGACACTGTAGGGGATTTCCGGGGATATTCGTCGCGGCGGCGACGGGTGTAATGCCCTTCGCTTTTTTTATTGGTCCCCTCATCAGGCGCTCAGGAATTCCTTGCGTGATCAAGAAAATCCTCATCGCTAACCGCGGCGAAATCGCGGTCCGCATCGTCCGTGCCTGTGCTGAAATGGGTATCCGTTCCGTGGCGGTTTATGCCGAAGCGGACCGTCATGCCCTGCACGTGAAGAAAGCGGACGAGGCCTACAGTCTCGGGCCCGACACGGTAGCCGGCTATCTGAACGCCCATCGTCTCGTGAATCTCGCGGTCGCCACCGGCTGTGACGCACTGCACCCGGGCTACGGCTTCCTTTCCGAAAATGCCGAACTCGCGGAAATCTGCGCCCGGCGTCGTATCCGTTTCATCGGACCGACGCCAGACGTGATCCGTCGCATGGGCGACAAGACCGAGGCCCGTCAGGCCATGATCGCCGCAGGTGTCCCTGTGACGCCGGGCAGCGAAGGCAACGTCTCGGGTCTTGAAGAGGCCTTGGCCGTGGCTGAACGCCTCGGCTATCCGGTCATGCTAAAAGCCACCTCCGGTGGCGGCGGCCGCGGCATCCGCCGCTGTGCCAGCGCCGACGAGCTCTCCAAGAACTACGAGCGCGTCATCTCCGAGGCCACCAAGGCCTTCGGCAGCGCCGAGGTGTTCCTGGAGAAGTGCATCGATGATCCACGTCACATCGAGGTGCAGGTCCTGGCGGATCACCACGGCAACGTGATCCACCTCTACGAGCGCGATTGTTCCATTCAGCGGCGCCACCAAAAACTCATCGAGATTGCCCCTTCTCCGCAGCTCACACCCGAGCAGCGCGAATACGTGGGCAACTTGGGCGTCATGGCAGCCAAGACGGTGGGTTACCGCAATGCAGGCACCGTAGAGTTCCTGCTGGACCACAGCGGCAACTTCTATTTCATGGAGATGAACACGCGCCTGCAGGTGGAGCATCCGATCACAGAGGAAATCACCGGCGTCGACATCGTGCAGGAACAGATCCGCATTGCTGCCGATCTGCCGCTGCGCTACACCCAGGCCGACATCCAGCCGCGCGGCTTCGCCATGGAATTCCGCATCAACGCAGAGGATCCTAAGAACGGGTTCCTGCCCAGCTTCGGCAAGATCACCCGTTATTTCGCCCCGGGCGGCCCCGGCGTCCGCATCGACGGCGCCATCTATACCGGCTACGAAATCCCGCCCTACTACGACTCCATGTGCGCCAAGCTCATCGTGTGGGCGCTGGATTGGGAATCCCTGCTGGCACGCGCCGAGCGTTCGCTGCGTGACATCGGTGTCTACGGCGTGAAGACCACCATGCCCTACCATCGCGAGATTCTGCGTTCACCGGAATTCCGCCTAGGAAACTTCACGACCAGCTTCGTGGAGGCCCATCCCGAGCTGACCGCCTACTCGGTGAGGCGTCCGCCCCGGGAACTCGCTGCCGCCATGGCAGCGGCACTCGCCGCCTCCATGGGCTTCTGACAATACTCGTTTTCCGGCCAAGGTAATCGCCATGCCCAAAGTTCAGATCACCGAAACGGTGCTGCGCGACGCACACCAGTCCCTGATCGCCACGCGGATGCGTACCGAGGACATGTTGCCCATTTGCGACAGACTCGATCGCGTGGGTTTCTGGTCGCTCGAAGTATGGGGCGGTGCCACCTTCGACGCCTGCCTGCGTTTCCTGCGTGAAGATCCCTGGGACCGCTTGCGTGCGTTGCGCAAGGCACTACCCAACACCCGGCTGCAAATGCTGCTGCGCGGGCAGAACCTGCTCGGCTATCGCCACTATTCCGACGACGTGGTGCGCGCCTTCGTGCGCAAGGCCGCCGAGACCGGCATCGATGTATTCCGCATCTTCGACGCCCTCAATGACACGCGCAACCTCCAGGTCGCCATCGAGAGCGTGAAGGCGTCGGGCAAGCACGCCCAGGGTGCAATCTCCTACACCACCAGCCCGGTGCACGGCATCGCTCAATTCGTGGCTATGGCCCGCGAGCTGGAAGGCATGGGTTGCGACAGCATCTGCATCAAGGACATGGCCGGACTGCTCACGCCCATGGCCACCGCAGACCTTTTCAAGGCGCTGCGCAGCGCCGTCAAGGTGCCGTTGCACCTGCACACCCACGACACGGCCGGCCTCGCCGCCATGTGCCACCTGAAGGCCATCGAAAACGGTTGCTCGCACATCGACACCGCCATCTCGTCCATGGCGGGCGGTACGTCCCATTCACCCACCGAAAGTATGGTCGCGGCCCTGCGCGGCACCGAGTACGACACCGGCCTCGATCTGGAACTGCTGCAGGAGATCGGTTTCTACTTCCATGACGTGCGTAAGAAGTACCACCAGTTCGAGAGCGACTACACCGGCGTCGACACGCGCGTACAGGTGAACCAGGTGCCGGGCGGCATGATCTCCAACCTGGCCAACCAGCTCCGCGAGCAGGGCGCACTGAAGAGCATGAACGACGTGCTGGCCGAGGTGCCGCGCGTGCGCGAGGACCTGGGCTTCCCTCCCCTGGTCACCCCCACCTCCCAGATCGTCGGCACCCAGGCGGTGCTCAACGTGCTCACGGGCACGCGCTACAAAAACATCACCAATGAGGTGAAATTCTATTTGCAGGGCCGTTACGGCAAGGCGCCCGGTTCGGTGAATTTCATCGTGCGTCAGCAGGCCATCGGTACTGAAGAGGTGATCACCTGCCGTCCGGCCGATCTGCTGAATGCCGAACTGGACAACCTGCGTGAACAGATCGGCAGTCTCGCGCGCAGCGAAGAAGACGTGCTCAGCTTTGCCATGTTCCCGGACGTGGCGCGCGAGTACTTCGAACAGCGCGCCGCCGGCACCCTCAAGCCCGAGTCCCTTGAACCGCTGCCCAGTGAAGGCGGTGAAGTGCGCGCCGTGCCGACCGAATTCAGCGTCACCCTGCACGGTGAGACCTATCACATCCAGCTCACCGGCGCGGGCCACAAATCGCGCGACAAGCGTCCGTTCTATGTGACCGTGGACGGCATCCCCGAGGAGATCGACGTGGAGATCCTCCAGGAGATGTTCACGGAGAAGCAGAACGGCGGCACGTCGGCCGCCAACGGCAAGCGCCCGCGCGCCACCAAGCCGGGGCACGTGACCACCTCCATGCCCGGCACCATCGTCGATGTGCTGGTGCAGGTGGGGACCACCGTGAAGGCCGGTGATCCGGTGCTGGTGACCGAGGCCATGAAGATGGAATCGGAAGTCCAGGCGCCCATGTCCGGCACGGTCGTCGCCGTGCATGTGCAGAAGGGCGATCGCGTGACCCCCGACGAGGCCCTGGTCGAGATCGAATGAGCACGCCGCCGCTGGTCCTGGCGTCCACCTCGCCGTACCGGCGCGAGCTGCTGGCCAGGCTCGGTCTTCCCTTCCAGGTGGCGGCGCCCGAGGTGGACGAGGGCGCCCTGCCCGGCGAATCACCGGACGCGCTGGTGCGACGTCTGGCGGAAGCCAAGGCGCGTGCCGTGGCCGCAAAACACCCGGGTGCGCTGGTCATCGGCTCCGACCAGGTGGCGGTGCTGGAAGGCCAGGTGCTCGGCAAACCGGGCGATCATGCCCGTGCCACGGCGCAGCTGCGCGCCGCTTCTGGAAAAGCGGTGCAGTTCCTCACGGGGCTGTGCCTGTTCGACGGCCGCAATGGCACCGTGCAGGTGGACCTGGTGCCGTTCGGTGTGGTGTTCCGCGTGCTCAGTGATGCGCAGATCGAGGGCTATCTCGCCCGCGAACAGCCGTACAACTGCGCCGGCAGCTTCAAATCGGAAGGCCTCGGTATCGCACTTTTCGAACGCCTGGAGGGCGACGACCCCAACGCCCTCATCGGCCTCCCCCTCATCCGCCTCGTGGACATGCTCGCAAAAACGGGCGTACCCGTCCTGTAGCGCACCTACACCCACCGGCCGGGTCACGTTGACGCGCAGCGTCTACGTGACGGTTCTTTGAACTCGTCAGGCAGTGCTCTCGCAACCTGATCTGCCACTCATATGTCACGTAGGCGCTTGCGCGCCAACGTGACCTACTGCCTGACCGCGTCCGTGCTTACGCGCCACCGATAGACCAACGAAACCAGTTCATCAAACGCGGTAGTCCCGTAGCCCGGATTCCGCTGTGCTCCATCCGGGCTACGGGTGCGGAACCATCGGCGCTTGCTCAACGCAGCTTCGGCAGCGCCTGCTCCGCCATGAGCTTCATGGCCGTGGCACCGAAGCGCTCGAAGAAGCGTTCAAGGTACGGCGGCTTGGCCGTGTAGTCCACGACATCCTCGGCGCCGATGACCTCGCGTGCCACGTAAGCCGCACTGCCAAGCCCGTCGACAAGCCCCAGCTTCACGCCCTCCTCGCCCGTCCACACCAGCCCGGAAAAGACCGACGCTTCGTCCTTGAGGCGGTCGCCGCGCCCTTCCTTCACCGCGGTGATGAACTGGCGATGCACGTCATCGAGCAGGCCGCGGATGTGCTCCACCTGCCGCGGCTGCTCGGGACTGAACGGGTCCAAAAAGCCCTTGTTCTCACCCGCGGTATAGAGCCGGCGCTCGATGCCGAACTTGTCGAGGGTGCCCACGAAGCCGAAACCGTTCATGAGCACGCCGATGGAGCCAACGATGCTGGCGCGATTGACGTAGATGGCATCGGTCGCTGCCGCCACGTAGTAACCACCGGAGGCACAAATGTCGCCCACCACCGTATAAATGGGTGTGTCCGGATGGTCCTGGCGCAGGCGGCGGATCTCGTCATAGATCTCGCCCGATTGCACCGGGCTGCCGCCCGGGCTGTTGATGCGCAGGATCACCCCCGCAACCTGCCCATTGCCGAAGGCGCTGCGCAGACTGCCGATGATCTGATCGGCACTCACACCGCTGACGCCGTCGATGACCCCGTTGAGCTCCACCATGGCGGTATGAGGTCCGCTTGGTTCGCCGCTGTCCCGGTCACCCACCAGCAACACCAGCAGGGCGAACAGGTAGAGGAATCCGAGCGATTTGAACAGGATGCCCCAGCGCCTGGCGCGGCGCTGTTCGTTGATTACCGCGAAGGCCAAACGGTTGAGAATGTCCCGTTCGAAGTGGGGGCTGGTAACGCCTTGTTGGTTTTCTTGTTCGCTCATCGCCATGCTTTCAGTTGTTCGCCCGGCCCACCGTGGCCGGGCGCGTGTCGATCCAGGAAATCAGTTCACGAATGTCGTCGATGCAGCCGAGGGGATCGTGCGCCAGCAGACGGTCGACGGCGTGAACGCCATAGCTCACCGCAAGGGCATGGGTGCCGGCGTTGCGCGCCAGTTCCATGTCATATTCCGTATCGCCCACCATCAGCGTCTCGCGCGGCTCGGCCCCGAGCACATCCATGATTTCGAGCAGCATCTGCGGATGGGGCTTGGAGAAGGTCTCGTCGGCACAGCGCGTGGCATGAAACCACTTTCCGAGCCCCGTATCAGCGAGCACGCGGTCGAGCCCGTTACGGCCCTTGCCCGTGGCGACGGCCAGGAACAGGCCGCGCTCGGCCAGGTCGCGCACGGTGTCCTCGGCGCCCGCAAACAGCGTGGACGGGGTGGCATTCGCGCCCAGGAAATGATGGCGGTAACGCTCCACCAGCGCGGCGTGGGCGCTTGCCGAATGCTCGGGAAATAGCGACTGCATGGCCTCAGCCAGGCCCAGGCCGATAATGTTCCTGTAGGCGTCGTCGCTACGGGGCGCAAGGCCCACATCTGCCACAGCCGCGCGCAGACAGGCGACGATGCGCGCCTGGGAATCCATCAGGGTCCCGTCCCAGTCGAAAACGACCAGCTTGAATTCGCTCATGATTCCAGTTTGTCCAACACAGCCGTCAGTTCCGGCGGAAGCGGGGCCGACATGCTGATGTCACGGGGCCGCTCCATGGGCAGGGTGAACTGGAGCGCGCTGGCGTGCAAAAACAGGCGCTTCAATCCCAGGGCGGCCATGCGTCGGTTGAAATTCTCGTCACCGTATTTGTCGTCACCGGCCAGCGGATGGCCCGCATGGGCCGCATGCACGCGCACCTGGTGGGTACGCCCGGTGATCAGGGTCACCCGCATTAGACTGGCCTCATGGTAGAGCGTCATTGGCTCGAAGATGCTGAGCGCCGGCTTGCCCTCCGGGTCCACCCGCACCACGCGCTCCCCCGAGCTGAGCACATTCTTGCGCAGCGGCGCGCTCACCCGCCGGGTGCCGCCGCCCCAGCGCCCCTTGGCCAGGGCCAGGTACTGCTTTTCCATACCGTTGGAGCGCAGCAGGGCCTGGAAGGCGCGCAGGGCGCTGCGCTTCTTTGCCACCACCAGGCAGCCGGAGGTGTCCCGATCCAGGCGATGACCCAGTTCCAGAAAGGGCGCCTCGGGGCGCAGCGCACGCAGCGCCTCGATGATTCCATAGCTCAGGCCACTGCCGCCATGTACCGCGATACCGGCGGGTTTGTTCAGGATCAGCAGGGCATCGTCTTCGAACATGATGCTGCTTGCAATGAGCTCGAGGACCCGGGAACCCGGTTGGGCCGGCGGCGGCGCCTCACTGGTGCGCACCGGCGGCACCCGCACCAGATCGCCCTGCTGAAGCCGGTAATCGGGCTTGATGCGCCCCTTGTTCACCCGCACCTCTCCCTTGCGGAGAATGCGGTAGATGTGGGTCTTGGGGACGCCCTTGAGCTGGGTTATGAGGAAGTTGTCGATGCGTTGGCCGGCCTGGTGCTCACCAATCCTGACCTCCTGGACGACCGGGCGACATGGGGTTTTATTCATGGGTCGTATGATATCAGGACTCCCGGATGCGTTGATGCGCGATGGCGAGGCTGATAGACTTTTCCGCCGGCGCTCCGGGACTTGCGGAACTTTCCAAGGTCACGTCGAGGAGTTCCACGCCGTCCTGACACGCCGGCGAGATTGAACGGTAAGTTTTAGCGGCATCCCCACCGCGTGGTGGTTGGGGTGCCATAACAAGCGCTCCCGCAGTCGATAATGTTCCTGCAGGACAGGGCTGACTGAGTGTGGCCACGGCGGTGCCGACCGGATAATTCCCTCCTCGGCCGTCTCGATTTGGGTCCCTCAAACAAGCATCTGGCGAACCCGCGTCCGTGATCGGGCTGTGGTTGAGCGCCATAGAGACGGAAAAAACATGAAAAGAATGTTGTTCAACGCAACTCAGCCGGAGGAGTTGCGCGTAGCGCTCGTGGATGGGCAGAAGCTGTACGATCTCGACATCGAAAGCACCTCACGGGCTCAGAAAAAATCCAACATCTACAAAGGCCGAATTACGCGCGTCGAGCCCAGTCTCGAAGCCGCCTTCGTCGATTACGGCGCCCAACGTCACGGCTTCCTGCCGCTGAAGGAAATCTCCCGCACCTATTTTTCCCGCGACACCGAGTCGGGCGGCCGCGTCAACATCCGTGACGTGATCCGCGAAGGCCAGGAAGTGGTCGTGCAGGTGGAGAAGGAAGAACGCGGCAACAAGGGTGCGGCCCTCACCACGTTCATCAGCCTGGCGGGCCGTTATCTGGTGCTCATGCCCAACAATCCGCGCGCCGGCGGCGTGTCGCGCCGTATCGAAGGCGAGGACCGCTCCGAGATGCGCGACACCATGGCGCAGCTCGACATCCCGGCCGACATGGGGCTCATCGTACGTACCGCCGGCGTGGGCAAGAGCGCCGAGGAACTGCAGTGGGACCTCGACTACCTGCTCCAGGTCTGGCGTGCCATCGAGGAAGCGGCCCAGGGGCAGGCGGCCCCGTTCCTGATCTATCAGGAGAGCAGCGTGGTCATCCGCGGTATCCGTGACTACCTGCGCAACGACATCGCCGAAATCCTCATCGACGAGCCGAGCATCTATGAACAGGCTCGCGAATTCATGAAGCAGGTGATGCCGCAGAACCTCAACAAGGTGAAGCTGTACCAGGACCGCGTCCCCCTCTTCACCCGCTACCAGATCGAAAGCCAGATCGAGACCGCCTTCCAGCGCGAGGTGCAACTACCTTCCGGCGGCGCCCTGGTCATCGACCACACGGAGGCACTGATCTCCATCGACATCAACTCGGCGCGCGCCACCAAGGGCGGCGACATCGAGGAGACCGCCCTCAACACCAACTTGGAGGCGGCCGACGAGATCGCCCGCCAGCTGCGCCTGCGCGACCTGGGCGGCCTCATCGTCATTGATTTCATCGACATGACGCCTTCCAAGCACCAGCGCGAAGTGGAGAACCGCCTCAAGGAGGCGCTCAAGCAGGACCGCGCCCGCGTGCAGATCGGCCGTATTTCACGCTTCGGTCTGCTGGAGATGTCACGCCAGCGCCTGCGCCCCTCGCTCGGGGAGTCCAGCCAGGTGGTCTGCCCGCGCTGCAACGGCCAGGGAACCATCCGCGGCGTCGAATCCCTCGCCCTCTCCATCCTGCGCATTCTCGAAGAGGAGTCCATGAAGGAGAAGACCGGCAAGGTGGTTGCACGCACGCCGGTGGACGTCGCCTCCTTCCTGCTCAACGAAAAGCGCAATGCCATCGCCGAGATCGAAGCGCGCCACGGCGTGCGGGTGGTGCTGGTGCCGAGCCATCATCTCGAAACGCCAAAGTTCGAGATCCAGCGCGTGCGCATCGACGACATGGACGAGGCGACAGAGAAGTCCAGCTACCAGCTCATCGGCCAGCCCGAAGAAGTCATGGAAAGCCCGGCCGAGGCGCGCAAGGCTACGGCGGCGGCGGAACAGCCGGCCGTCCGATCCGTGGCCCCGCCGGTGCCGGTACCCGCCAGTCCCACCGCCGCGCACCCGAAGCCCGGCGCCGGCCTGCTGCGTCGTCTCATCACCAGCCTGTTCGGAAACAGCGAGAGCGAAGCGGAAGCCGCCAAGCCGGCCCAGCAGCCCCGCCGCGACGCCGGCCGGCCCGCGCCCGCCCGCGAGTCAAGCGGCCAGCGCCGCAACGACAGCAATGGCCGTCGCCGTGGCGAGAGCGCCCGTGGCCGTCAGGAAAGCAGCGACAAGGCCGAGCGTCAGCCGCGCCAGGAACGTCGCGAACGTCCGGAGCGTTCCGAACGCCAGGAACGTGCGGCACGCCCGGAGCGTCAGGCACGCCCGGAGCGTGAAGAGCGCAGCGCCCGTCAGGAACGTCAACCGCGCCAGGAACGCACCCCACGCCCGGAACGTGAGCGCCCCGCCCGCCCTGAACGGCAGGAGGCCCAGGAAGCCGAACAGCTCCTGGCGCTCGCCGCACCCATCGAGTCCGGTGAATCCGTTGTGACCGAGGCGGAGCTCGAAGGCCGCGCACCCGAGACCCAGGAAGGCGAGCGCAGCGGCGGCAGCCGCCGCGGCCGCCGTGGCGGGCGCCGCCGTCGTCGTGCCCGTGAACAGTACACCGCCACCGACTCGGCTTCCAATATGGCGGCTGACGAGTTCGACGGCGAAGGTGAGAACGGCAGCGAGGATCTGGAGATCTCCCTGCTCGAACGCCAGCTGGCCCGCGCCGAGATGCCCGAGCGCACCGAGCCGCGCGGCAACCCGGTGATGGTCGAACCGGCACCGAGGGTGGTGACGCCAAGCGAACCGCCCATGGCAGACCTGTTCGCGGCAGCCCCCGCGGACATCTCGGATGACACCGGTGCGGCCCGTGAAGAGCCTTCAGAAGAACGCGTCAGCACCGAAGCCATGGCGCCCGATGCCACCATTCAGGAAGCGCCCACGGACGAACCTTCCACGCCGCAAGGCCACGTCGCGACCAGCGACGCCGAACCGGTCGAACAGCCCCAAGCTGAACCTGCGGCTGAACCTGAAGTGGCGCCTGCCGTCTCGGAACAACCACCGGTTATCCTGCCGGAAGAACCGCTCGCGGCACCCACGGAGCCGGTCCAGCAACGGACCGTACCGGAAGAACAGCACACCGCCGAAGCGCCGGCCCAGGTGGAAAGCAGCGGCGACGAAAAACTGCACTAGAGTCTGCGAAATAAAAAAGAAGGGGAGCCTCGGCTCCCCTTCTTTTTGGCTCGCGACCAAGCAGGCCCGATTTTTCTGTAGGCGCCCACACCGTGGGCGATTCTCAATGGGCCTTTCGCCGACAGCGTTGGCTCCTATAACCCAAGCCCTTGGACCCCTCTCCCCAGCCCTCGGCAACCGCTCCCTGCGTTGCTCTCGACCGCCGGCTCCCGGCGCGGTCTACCTCCCCCATCCAGGGGGTCGTACCTCCTGCATCCATGCAGTCGTCTCCCGGAGGGAGAAGGGACGCAAGCTTCTGTCTCTCGTGGAAATGATGTGACTAAGGGACAGCTCCCGGAGAGAGGGAGTGTACGCGCAAGATGTGACCAAAAGGCAGGCTCACAGATGCCGGCGACGAATCTCCTCCAGCAAGCCCCGCCCGGCCGCCTCCACTAAATCGAAGACGTGGTCGAAGCCGTGCTGCCCACCGTAATACGGATCCGGCACCTCATCCTCACCGAGCTCCGCTGCAAATTCGAGGAACAGCCGCACCTTGTGCCGATGGTCCGCCGGGCAATCCCGCAGCAGCGCGGCGTGGTTCTGGTGATCCATCGCCAGGATGTAGTCAAAACGCTCGAAGTCGAGGTTCTCTACCTGGCGTGCCCGCTGCCCACTCAAGTCCACCCCGCGGCGGAGCGCCGTCTCCTGCGCCCGGTGGTCCGGCGGCTTGCCCACGTGATAGTCATGGGTACCCGCCGAATCAATGCCGATAGTCGCCCTCAGCCCGGCCTCGTCAACCAGGCGCTCGAACGCCCCCTGCGCCGTGGGCGAGCGGCAGATGTTGCCCATGCAAATAAATAAAACATTTACCTTTTTCATATAAAACAATCACTAATGCCCACATTCATCATCACGAAAGACCCGGAACAGAAACACAAGAACAACCAACCCTTCCATGGGTTCAGTCGGCTCCGGCATCCGGCAGATTCACTAACCGCCTGCTGCCGGGCGCTGTTTCACTTCCTCCTCCAGGCGGGCGCCTAGTACCTCCCTCGCCTTCGCCAGCTCGTATTTGTCCTGGAGGTTCATCCAGAACTCGGCTGTCGTGCCGAAATAGCGTCCAAGCCGCAACGCCGTGTCCGCGGTGATGGCTCGCTTGCCCTGGACGATTTCATTGATGCGCAGCGGTGGCACACGGATATCCGTTGCCAGGCGGTACTGGGTGATTCCGAAGTCCTCCAGGAACTCGACCAAGTGTTCCCCAGGATGAATTAGTTGGCCCACGATAGTCTCCTTCTCGGATCAGTGGTCATCCACGACCTCGACGTTGTACGCATGTCCGTCCCGCCACTCAAAACAAATCCGCCATTGCTCTTTGAATGCGGATACTGTATTGACCGGCGCGGTCTCCTCTCAATGCCTCCAAATGGTGCGAGGGCGGCACCCGTAGATCCTCCAGCATCACGGCCGCATCAATGCGGTCGAGGCGCATCCGCGCGCGCCGCTGGATATCGGGCGGTAACCGGCGCGAGCCCTCACCCCTGGCCAGTTTCTCCGTATCCCTGTCCCGATAGCCCTTGATCATGAACGAACAATAACGCCCCTCGTTATGGCCATCAAACCAGTAGGCTCAAGGACGCTCGCCTGGCTATGCGCATTTGGTTGGAGTCCTGCACATCACGCCTACACCCACCAACAGCGGGTCAAGCCAGGAAGCGGGCCAGGCAGGACAACGAACGTGGTTCCGCTGACCGACGGCGGTTGGAAAAACCATTCGCCCACGGGGTGGGCTCCTGCGGGTGGTTTTGCTATCCAGGTGTTTAGAGGGCCGTGAAACCCTGCGGCCATGGTCTATCAGTCGACCGCCCGACTCTCGACGAGCGATTGCGCCTAACGGGTTGCATGTGACAATTTTGGGCACATCCTTGACCACGCACGTCACTCCGGCGCCTGCGTTCGAGCCGGATGCGTGCGACACAGTTCACGCTACGTGACAAAAACGGCCATTTAGGTACTCGAATTGCCCATGGCACAGAGTATGCTACGTCTCGCCTGAATCCTGCCCCTTCAATCGGAACAGGCCATCTCAACAAAGGAGAGACTCCAAATGAAAAAGGCCCAGAAAGGCTTCACCCTCATCGAACTGATGATCGTGGTTGCCATCATTGGCATCCTGGCCGCCATCGCGATCCCGTCGTTCGGTGAATACCGCGCCAAGGCAAATGACGGTGCAGCTAACTCGGACGCCAGAAATATGGTGTCCCTGATGATCTCGGTGATGAACTAACCGTCTATCAGGAGAAAGAATCATGAATAAGACGCTTGCTTTTCTGCCTGCTGTTGCCATTGGCGTATTGATGTCCAGCCAGGTCTTCGCAGCCCCCATTACGATGACCACGTCGGGGTTAATCAAGACGGTCAACTGCGCTGCCCTGGCCAATGACGTATCCATCCAGCTTTCCCAGGGTGTCGTTGCTGCGTATGAATGCACTCCGCTCTCCCTGAAAGCAGCAACGTGCCATACAAAAGGCTCGAACAAGGAACAGACGCATAACTGCATCTATACGCAAGATCAGGATGAGGACGGCGTGCCGCTCGCCCCCGAATCGTGGACCGCATCAGCGCCTGGCGTGTGCCCCGCGTATTCAGACACTCTGACCGAGGAACAAAAGAAAGTAACCTTTACCGGACCTCTCGCCTACGGCGGCAAGAGCGGCGGTGGCAGCGTTGGACCGCGACAGCTCCTGGAGAAAAAGTGCGACGACAGTACGATTGGTACCGCAGTCAATGACATGAATTAACCTGTCACTGAGCCGTGCAATCACCGAGTGGCATACTCGCCGTATGCCACTCGACTTTTCGTTTCTGTTTCCGCTGAATAGATGTATGAACCTGATCAAATCGGACATCTATCAGGGTTTGAACATCGCAGTTCACTCCCGCCTCTTTTCCATTGTTCTGTGGCTTGTTGCCGCCCTTGTTATCTCCGTAATGCTGGCCGCCCAATTCAGCGCCCGCCAACCCGCCACAGTAGCACTGGATATCGGTATCACCGTCATTCACCTCGCCCTGCCGCTGCTCGTGATCTTGCTGGTGCAGGAATTGTTCAGTCGCGAGTTCGAGCGCAAATTCTTTCTGAATTCCTTCACCTATCCTCGCGACCGCAGCTATTGGTTGTTGGGGCGTTTTGCGGCGATTTTGATCATCGCTTTCAGTCTGCTGCTGATCATGGGCCTGATTCTGGCACTGCTGTCGCTGAATATCGCCAGTGCTTACCCGCAAGCGACGCCAGTTGGGCTGGGTTTGCCTTATCTGATCACCCTAGGCTTTACCGCCATCGACCTTCTGGTGGTCATTTCAATCGCGATCTTGCTGGCTGTCTCTGCCACTACCCCGAGCTTCGTGCTAATTGGCACTATCGGCTTTGTCTTGATCGCACGCAGCTACACGCCAATCATCGAATTACTACGTGCCAACCCATACGCCGTGGAACAGTTTTCTGCAGATCCGCGTCTTTACCAGGATTCGCTCGGCCTGCTCGCCTTTCTCCTACCCGACCTTGGCCGTCTCGATGTGCGCATGATCGCCCTGTACGACAAAATGACCTTCCTGCCATCCGATTGGCCGCTGCTTTTAGGCGCAACCCTCGCCTATGTCACCGCACTGTTGAGCTTGGGCGTGTGGGTGCTGAACAAACGCGAGTTCAACTAGCGTATGCCCCGCTGGTTCGCTCCTGCCCTAGCACTCGCAGCAGCGGCGCTCTTCTGGGTAGCCGTGGCCCTGCAGGGCGCCCTTGACATCCAAAGAGAAGAACGCCCGCCTGCTATCATCACGGCTGGGCCGGTTCAGCTCCTGCTGTACGGCGGTGATCGTTTTCTGGGCGCAAATATCGAGTCGATTCGCGCAGCCGCCTCCGTGACAGCAAACGATGCGGAGAATTTTCGCCTGCGTGCCCATCTGGCTGTGTCCCGTCTAAATCCCTGCCATGAGGACAATTATTGGATCGGCAATGCCTCACTCACCTGGGGCGGCGCTGAAGAGCAGGGCTTTTCGATCCTACACAACGCGATGTACTGCCGTTACTGGGATGAATGGCCTGCCTTCTTTTACGGCTTCAATCAACAGTTCTTCCTGCACAATGTGCCGGAGGCGCGCCGAATGTTGGAAATCGCCGCGCAGCGCTCACCGGCTAATGCAGCCGCATTCCGCAATTTTTCCATTATGCTCGCAGCCGGTGAAATCGACGATGTCCGCTTGGCTATAGAGATGCTCCTACGTGAGCGCGAACAAACTACTGATACCAAACTACGTGAGATGCTCAACAAGCGTGTGGTGCGCTTACGCGGACTGCTGGTGTTGCGCGATGCGCAGGCGGCCTTCGAGACACGGTTTGGCCAACGATTAAGCCGGCCAGAGGAACTTCTGGAAAGAGGCCTGCTGGAAGCATTTCCCGATGATCCACTGCGCCTCGGTTATGAGTTCCGCGACCAGACCTTTCATCTCACAAAGCTGACGATCCAGTAAGCGGATATGAAAATGAAGGCACTACTCGAGTTTATCTCCGTCAACAAGGCCTTCCGTCAACACCGACGATCGATCCAGGCGCTGCGGAACGTTTCGTTCAGTGTGAATGAAGGTGAAGTGTTCGGATTTGTCGGACCCAATGGTGCCGGCAAGTCGACGACAATCAAGGTTATGCTTGACGTGATCCGCGACTACGAGGGCGAGGTTCGTATCCAGGGGATCAATGCCCGTGAGGCAAAGAGCCGGGCCGGTGTAGCCTATCTGCCCGAGTCACCCGCCCTCTACGAACAGTTCACCCCGCTTGAAATCCTGCGCATGGCATTAAGCATGTACGGCATCAAACGCTCCGATGAACAGGCCTGGTGCATGCAGTGGCTGGAGCGCTTTTCCGTAGCGCAGAATGCCAACCGGCGCGTGCGTCAGCTCTCAAAGGGTAACGTGCAGCGCGTCGCCCTCGCCCATGCGCTGGTGGTCTCACCCCGGTTGCTCGTGCTGGACGAGCCGCTCTCGGGGTTGGACCCGGTCGGGCGCAAGGATGTGGTGGATATTCTCACCGAATACAAGCAGCAAGGCGGCGCCATCTTCTTCACCTCCCACGTGCTGCACGACGTCGAACGCATCGCGGATCGCTTCGGCTTCATCAACCAGGGCGAGTTGGTGACGACGCGCTCGCCGCGGGACCTCGTGGCCGAGCGGGCTGATTGGTTCACCGTACGTTACCTGGCGGCTGCGGAAATCGGCACAGGAGCAACGTGCGTTCGGGACGGGGAATTCGAGATGGAGATCAACCAGAAGGACCTGCCGGAATGGTTGCTGACGTTGAATCATGCAGGCGGGCAGTTGTTGGGTGTCAAACCCGCGGTGTCGCTTGAGAGCGTGTTTTTCAAGATCCTTGCCGAGAGCGGTGCCGCATCGGGCACGGCAACGTCCGGGCAAGCGGCATAGGGCGCCCTGTGGGCGCCGTTCTGCTGCTGTGAATTCTTTGCGTGTTGAAGGTGGGCATGGCCCGCCCTATGTGGGTCCGAGCGGTTGAAGGCGGGCATGGCCCGCCCTATGTACGGCGAGAACGCTGAATTGGCCGCCGCCCGGTGAACGTTCGTTCTTGATCCCCTCATCCTGTCCTCCGGCAATTGCTCCATGCATTGCCCTACCTCCTGCATCCATGCAGTCGTCTCCCGGAGGGAGAAGGGACGCAAGCCTCTCTCTAACAAATAATGATGTGACCAAGAGACAGCCCCTGTAGGAGTGGCCGCCGGCAACGAATGGCGCCTAAGCCGGGAAGAATCGCGGGCCGCTGGCCACACCTGGCGTCCCCATGACGAAACCGGATAAATCAGCGGCGGCTCAACGCTCCGTCGGCGGCGCGACGTTGGTCTGTAGCCAATAACTCACGATGAGTTTGACCACGTCGGTGAGCTGGCGGTAATCGACCGGCTTGCGGATGTAGCTGTTGGCGCCCAGATCGTAGCTGGTCAGGACGTCGGTTTTCTCGATGGAGGACGTGAACACCACCACGGGGATCATGCGCGTCTTGTTGTCGAGGCGCAGGGCCTGGAGGACTTCCAGGCCGCCCATCTTGGGCAGCTTGAGGTCGAGCATGACCAGGCGGGGGGGCGTGGCGACGCCGAGCAGGTAATCGACGGCTTCGCGGCCATTACGGGCGACCTCGATGGTGTCGCTGATGCCGGTCTGCTTGAGGGCGCGCAGAATCAGCTGTTCGTCGTCGGGATTGTCTTCCACCAAGAGAACCGTACTGGTCGCCATGCGTTTCACCTCCTGCGAATAATGTTACTCGATGGCCACCAGAGTGCGTCGGCAAAGGTGGGCGGATATTCTCGCCCATCATTGTGCCCGAGTGGAAGCCGAATGGCAGCGTACGGCTGGGGTCTATACGGTGTGCGAAACGTAGCTGGGTGCTTATTCCACCTGTGGAGCGAGCTTCGGCTTGCGAACAGCGCGTCTGGAAGCATCACGAGCGGAAGCTCGCTCCCACGCGTGGCAAGGGCTAAGGTTTCTTCCAGGGGGAACGCTTGAATGAACATTGAAGCATTGCGCGACTGGATCGGACTGCCGGTGTCCTACCGAGGTACCCGGTGCTGCGTGCTGGAGGTCCTGGAGGACGCACCTGCGCTGGTGTTGGTGGATCAGCAGGCCGGTGTTTCCCTTCAGACAGACCAGTTCGGTGATCCGGCACGGCAGGTGCCAAGCACCTATGTGGTGCCAATTTGGGCGGGCGGTGGCGGCGGATTGCATGAGGATTTCCTTTCCCTGGAGTTGCTGGACGGGCGCTGTCAGTAGTTAGGGGTGCCCGAGCGCAGGAGGCCGCATTCCTCGGGTTCCGCTTTGCTCACCCGCACTACGGGATGAGTGCCCTCACCTTTTCCAGATCCGCCGCAGTGTCTACGCCGGGGCCAGGCAGAGCGGCGGCTTCGGCCACGTGGATCTTCTCACCCATCCACAGCACGCGCAGTTGTTCCAGGGACTCGCGGGTTTCGAGCTCGCAGGCGGGCGTGGCGACGTAGCGAGCCAGGAAGCCGGCGCGGTAGGCGTAGATGCCCAGATGACGGTAATGCCGCGCACCGGCGGGCAGTGTGTGGGGGTGTTCGGCGAGGGCGTCGCGATCCCAGGGGATGGGCGCACGGCTGAAATACAGGGCAAACCCGCGCGCATCCCTGACCACTTTCACCACATTGGGATCGAACAGCTCCTCGGCGGAGGTGATGGGCGTGCACAGCGTCGCCATGGGCGCGGCCGGATGTTCCAGCAGCCCCGCGGCCACCTGGCTGAGCAGGGCCGGCGGCATGAGCGGCTCGTCGCCCTGGAGATTGACGATGACCTCGTCCGCGCCATAGCCAAGCCGGGCGATGACTTCGGCGAGGCGCTCGCTGCCGGAGCGGTGGTGGGCCGCGGTCATGCAGACGCGTGCGCCGAAGGCCTCCGCGGCGGCACGGATGCGCTCGTCATCGGTGGCGATGATTACTTCGCTGGCGCCGCTCTCCAGCGCAAGCGCATGCACGTGCTGCAGCATCGGCCGGCCGCCGATGTCGATCAGCGGCTTGCCCGGCAGACGCGTGGAAGCGTAGCGCGCCGGGATGACGACGCGAAAGCTCACTTCACTTCCTCTTCGGCCCCCAGCTCGCGCGCCTCGTCTTCCAGCATCACGGGGATGTCGTCGCGCACCGGATAGGCCAGGCGATCCGCCTTGCAGATGAGTTCCTGCTGCTCACGCTTGTAGACGAGCGGCCCCTTGCAGATGGGGCAGACGAGGATTTCCAGCAGCTTCTTGTCCATGGGTTACCTCTCGATGAGTTGCAGAATCCGACGGCCCGCGGCCTCGGGGACCCGCGCGTCCACGGGCAAATACCAGTGGTCGTCGCCGGCGAATGCCCGGCATTTCACCGCATCCTTTTCGGTCATGATCACCGGCAGCGGCTCGGCGAAGGTCAGATCGTCAGCAGCGAAAGCATAATGATCCGGGAACGGGTGTTCCACGGTTTCAAGCCCGGCTGCGGCCAGCGCAGTGAAGAAACGCCCCGGATGACCGATGGCGGCCACCCCGTGAACGCGCTGCCCCACGAGTTGGGCAACGGGCTTGCGCTGGCCGGTCTTGAGATTCACGAGCTCGCCGCCCTCCAGGCGCACCGCATCGGCCTGCGTACCGCCGTTGGTGAGGATGATGTCCACGGAATGTAAACGGGCCGGTCGCTCGCGCAACGGCCCTGCGGGCAGACAGCGCCCGTTGCCAAGACCGCGGCGGCCATCCACCACCGCGATTTCCACGTCCCGAGCGAGCCGGTAGTGCTGCATGCCGTCGTCGGAAACGATCACGTCGAGCGCATGATGGGCCAGCAGGAAACGTGCGGCGGCCACCCGGTCGGGTCCGACTGCGACCGGCGCGCCGGTGCGTCTGGCGATGAGCACCGGCTCGTCGCCCACCTCGCGGGGATCACTGTCGGCATCGACGGCCTGTGGCCAGGTTTGCGCCGCGCCGCCATAGCCCCGGCTCACCACGCCGACGCGCCGGCCCTGCGTGCGCAGGTATTCCACCAACCAGACCACGATGGGCGTCTTGCCGCTGCCGCCCACGGTGATGTTGCCGACCACCACCACGGGTACGCCCACGTGCTCGGCGCGTGCCCAGCCGCGTCGATAGGCGATGCGTCGCAGCGTGGCGACGGCACAGAACAGCCAGGCAAGCGGCAACAACAGGCGGGAAAGCGCGTTGTCGTCGTACCAGTAGTGGTCCAACCGCTTCACGTCAGACGGCAGCGGACGCCGGCGCGTCGGCGAACTGCATGCGGTAGAGATTGGCGTAAGCGCCGTTGCGCGCCAGCAGTTCCTCGTGGCGCCCGGACTCGACGATGGCGCCCTGCTCCATCACCACGATGCGATCGGCCCGTTCGATGGTGG
>Ga0265293_10002770_pt1 | contig 34098 bp, 32 predicted proteins | sample Munlanlewell138R_FD_192505 | JGI IMG/M metagenome (GOLD analysis project Ga0265293, IMG submission 192505) | Leachate microbial communities from a municipal landfill in Southern Ontario, Canada - Leachate well 138R | ecosystem: Engineered > Solid waste > Landfill > Unclassified | place: Canada... | reverse complement strand
CAAACAGTCAAGGCTGTATGTATGAAAGACAAATCCACAGTGCATTATTAGTATATTAAATTAGAACGAAAGGAGTAAAGATTTAGTTGTCTTAAGAACTAACTTAATACAATTTAAATCTTACATATTTTATGAAACATGATTTCTTTAAACAGTTTATGCAATTCTTAAAAAATGAAGATAAACCAAGTGCTGTCAAATTTGCTCTAGAACTCATTGAAAAAGAGGAAATCAGTATTGAGGATCTCTATCTCAAACTACTAGCCCCTTCCCTCACCCAGTCTTCATGCGAAGTGAAAGATGAAGCAATCTGTATTTGGAAAGAGCATTTTAGAACATCAATTATTCGAACGATTTTGGAGTCGTGTTATAAGTACGTTTTGAGTCGTGCTGAAAAAATTGAAAAAGTGAATCAAAAGATTATGGTGCTCACACCCGCATTTGAATATCATGAAATCGGTGCAATTATGAATACGCATTTCATGCTCATGCTAGGTTTAGATGCACACTATATTGGTGCGAACACACCTAAGATTGAAATCTTATCAGCCATTCGTGCTTATCAACCCAACTACGTTGCACTATCCGTGACCAATCCTTATAACTTGGTTGTGACAAAACAAACAACTGAAGACATCAAACGGTTTTTCCCTGAAGTAGGTATTCTTTTAGGTGGACAAGCCTTTAAGGACCTAGAAACAACTGAACATATTCCGCACGATTACATTCTGCAAACACTTGATGATATAGTCATGTTCGTAAAGAAGGTGAGCCAAAGATGAAACTCGCATTCCAAATCGCATGGCGATTTCTAACATCTGCTAAAAGACAAACACTAATTATCATTTTGGGAATATCTGTCGGTGTTTCTGTTCAAGTATTTATTGGTTCACTTATCTCGGGATTACAAAAGAGTTTAGTCGATCGAACGATTGGATCTTCATCACATATCACATTGACTTCAGAAGATCAAAGTGTTATTACCAATTATCAAGAGATCATCAATGAAATGTCAAGTCAAAGTGATAATTTTACAGCCATAGCACCCGTTTATGATCTACCAGGCATTCTAGAAAAAGAAGAAAATAAAACAGAGATATTATATCGAGGTTTCCAATTTGACTCTGCAAATCTTATCTATCAATTTGATGAAAAATTGGTGGATGGATCGCTTCCTGATGCTGCAAATGAGGTTGCTTTGGGTATCAAGATTCAAGAAGACTTAGATTTAACGGTTGATGATACCATTACAATAGAAATACTCGGTGAGATGAAAACACTCACGGTTGTTGGATTTTTTGATTTAGGTGTTGCACAGCTCAACCGCAGTTGGGGCATTGGAACGCTTGAGACGCTTCAAGCCATCTCTGCATCAAGTGGCGTAACCCGTATTGAGTCACAGATTCAAGATACCTTTGAAGCAGAAACGCTCGCACTACAACTAGATGAAGTATTTAAAGATAACAATCTTATTTCTACCAATTGGATGGTAGAAAATGAATCGCTATTATCAGGACTTCAAGGTCAAAGTATATCATCCTTGATGATACAGATTTTTGTGATTGTATCAGTCGTCTTAGGTATTTCATCTACACTAGCGATAACCGTTATGCAAAAGGCAAAACAGATTGGTATTATGAAGGCAATGGGAATTAAAGATTTGGATGCATCCCTTGTTTTTCTATCCGAAGGATTTATCTTGGGTATTTTTGGAGCAATCGGAGGTGTTGCACTGGGGTTAGGTTTATCGTATTCGTTTACCACTTTTGCACTCAATCCTGATGGAACTCCTGTTGTACCACTCTTTATCGATCCTGGATTCATCGCTTTATCCGCAGGTATTGCACTGATTGCATGTCTTGTGGCATCACTAACTCCTGCTATCAAGTCATCACGCATGACAGTTATTGAGGTGATTCGAAATGCCTAAAATTGTTGAACTAAAGCAAATCAATAAAGTTTATGGTGAAAAAACTGCTAATCCAACACAAGTGCTCTTTGATCTTTCACTGGATTTTGAAGAATCGTCATTCAATTCAATTATTGGACAATCTGGATCGGGTAAAAGTACGTTGTTAAACATTCTTGGTACGCTCGATAAAGCGACATCAGGAGAAGTATTGATAAACGGAAAAAACACTCAGGAGTTAAAGAAAGATGAGTTATCAAGTCTTCGAAACGAAGCCATCGGATTTATTTTCCAATTTCACTATCTTTTACCCGAATTCACAGCTTTAGAAAATGTGCTGATGCCTTATCGTATATCAAAAAAACCCATCACAGATGAAGTGATGAACCGTGCAAATGAATTGCTAGATATCGTGGGATTATCCAACAGAAAGAATAACTTGGCAGTCAATCTATCGGGTGGACAACAACAGCGAGTAGCAATCGCAAGATCCTTGATCAACAACCCTAAGATCATTTTAGCTGATGAACCCACAGGAAATTTAGATAGTGATACAACGGAACAAATTTATGATCTCCTCAGAGAGATCAACCAAAAATATAAAACAACTTTCATTATCATCACACACGATCGTCATATTGCAGAGAAAGCAGATCGCATCATAGAGATTAAAGATGGTCGAATTAATCTTGATATTCAAATATAGACATAAACCTGATGTAAGCCATCAGGTTTATTTTTTTTGATCTATTTATTACAAGTTTCTTAAGATATGTACAACATATATGATTTCATTGTACAATGATGTTGCAAGAAAGGAGTCTTACCATGGATACGCTCTTATGGATCGTCTACTTTATATTTGCATCGATTGCCATCATACCGGTCATCAAACTTGATGAGATCAAGTCTAATCCACAATATCGTATCTTGTGGATATTGTCCGTGCTTGTTTTCACATGGGCTGTTGTTGTAGGTATCAATCTAGTATCGACTGGACCATCATTCTTTTATTATGGTCGTCTTATTACCTATCCGATTATCTTCTCAGTATCTTATGCCATTTTTGTATTGCTTCAAACCTATACGCATCACAAAACATCACGAGTTGTCCACTTCATTGCAGCATTCTTTTTGATCTTAAACGTACTCATTTCGATAACCAATACTTTTCATCTTTGGGTTTTAGATACTTCATATTCACATGACCTTGCTAAAGAAGTCTATCTTCAGTCATCAAGAGGATGGTTTTTCTATCTTCACACAACGATTTGTTATGTCTTATTGCTCGTTGGATTTGTTAATATGCTCATCTATCTCAAAAAAAGAGAACGAAATATTAAAGACTCATTTCCATTTCCGATGATTCTAGTGAGTCTCATTGTAGGAATTGTGTTAAATATCATTCACATCGTGTTTTATCATTTCAGCATTGATCCAACATTTATCTTTGTTGTCGTTATCACATTTACACTCTATATGATCATCTATAAGCGTGATTTTAATGTCAATCTCATCTTAGCTTCCAGAACTTTCTTATTCAATAAAATGAGAGAGATGTATGTTATAGCTGATCATAAACATCAGATCATCGAATATTCACAAAATTTACTTGAACGTTTTCATACACTCGAATTAAATCTTGGAGACACAGTTAATGAGTTTTATCGGAAGCTAAAAAAACAAGTGATCTATTACAACGATATCAGTGAGATATATGACATACCTTTTGACGAAACAAAAACCTATTTACATATTGATGACCAAGCTTATCAGATCGATCGATTTGAAGCGAGTGGCGAATTGATTTTGCTTTATGATGAAACACTAGCCATACGCATGATGAATGAAATTGATATTATACGCTCTCATGATCAAATGTCTCATGTGTATAACCGTAACTACTTTGAAGAAAACAGATTGCGGTTAGAAAAAGAATACCCATATCTTGGTTTGATATTGATCGATGTTGATGGATTGAAACTCTTAAACGATTACTTGGGACATCATGAAGGTGATCAATTGATCATTCGCTTTGCTAATATTTTGTTAAAACTTGAAAAAGTTTATAGTGATCTTCTTCCCATTCGCTTTGGTGGTGATGAGTTTGTCGTTATCGCTAAAAGAGCGGATCAAAAGAAACTTGATGATATCATCAGACGGATTGAAGAAGGAGCAATGCATCCCAATCCATTGCTCAACATCAGTTTCTCCTATGGTATCGCAGTGAGACAACCAAACGAGCAAATACGATCGATGTTGAAGCGAGCTGACGGATGTCTCTATGAGATGAAATCTAAAAAATCCAATTATAAAGAAGCTTTTATTAAAGCATTGAAAGAAGCATCCAAAGATGAGGATTCAGCTAACGACTAAAGAGACCACCGGTCTCTTTTTAATAAAAAAGCAATCTGTCGATTGCTTAAGCTGCGATACGGATGGGATTGATATCTTCCAAGGGGAAGATGACATATGCTGTTTTCGTTACCTGTTTATCAGCGGATATGAATGTATAATCAACCTTCAAGTAGAGATTTGGATCAGTCACTTCCACAAACCATAGTGGTTTGACAGGCAAGCTGTAATCAAATGAGACAATGATTTGACGGATATGGGTAGCTAATGCTTGTGATTGTCCTATAGAGCGCATCGTTGTCCAATGTGTCTGCAAGACAGGAGTAACAGTCACGGACACAATGTCATAATTTGTTTTGGGTTGATAGAACAAGTCAAACTTATAATAACCACCGGTTAGAATATTTTCATCATTAAGTGTTGGATGTTTTAACTCATACCACGAAATATCAAGCGTAAGTGCATCGATTTCTTCGTGTGATATGAATTTTTTGATATAGACCGTGTTTTCTGTAGGCGTCTGATCAAAATGAACTTTTCGGTTATTGGTATAAGCACCGATATAGACTGTCAATATCAATGCTACAGGGATTAAGATAATAAATAAAGATAGTGCAATCTTCAAACGATTTTGGTGTACTGAAGTCCAAAATTTCTTCTTTTTTTGTATAGGTTTAATCTTTTTGTCCATCGTTGTATAATACTCCTTAAAATATGCATTCTTATTCTATTATACATGAAGTTATCAAATAATGACAAACGTTTCAAGAGGAAACGCTATAACAATCATTCACACACTTTTTCACATTCATCAACGATTTAGATGACCACTCTTGGCTTTCGATTTTCTTCATTGACTTGAAGGGTAAAAATACGGTATAATAAATCAGTACATGTAGTATAAAGACAATTTGAGAAACTCAGTTGTTTAAGAATAAAATATGGAGGTGTTAGAATGCTCTTAGTAGCACTCAATGCTGTAGAAGGCATCATCTCCGGTTTGCTAATCGTAGGCGCACTTTTAATTGGTTATTTTATTCGTGTTTGGCACCACGAAAAGAACCTTAAGTCAAGTCGCGCAACGGCTGAAAAAATTGTTGAAGATGGAAAACGAGAAGCTGAAAAAGCAAAAAGAGAATCTGTTTTAGAAGCTAAACAAGAAATTTTTGCGTTACGTAAAGAATTTGAAAATGATGTACGCGAACGCAGACAGGTTGTGCTTAACCTTGAAAACAAGGTATCACAGCGAGAAGATACACTCAATCGCCGTGCAGTTCACCTTGATAAACGCGAGGAAACCTTAGCACTACGTGAAGAAAAACTCGAAGAAAAAAGACAACAACTCGAACAATTAAATAGCAAAGCGGAAGAGGTCTTAAAGCAGCAAGAAGAAAAACTGATGGAGATTTCTGGACTAGGAGTCGATCAAGCCAAGGACATCATTATGTCACGCGTGAGAGAGTCTATTTCAGATGAAATAGCTACCTACATCAGAGATGAAGAAGAAAAGGCTAAAAACGAAGTACAATCGCGGTCCAAACAGTTATTGGCACTAGCGATACAGAAGTATGCAAGTGAGACCACTACAGAAAGAACTGTCTCTGTTGTTGATCTGCCCAACGACGATATGAAAGGTAGAATCATTGGTCGCGAAGGACGTAATATTCGCACCATAGAGGCATTAACCGGTGTTGACTTAATTATTGATGATACACCTGAAGCAGTGGTATTGAGTGGATTTGATCCCATTCGTAGAGAGATTGCTAAACGTGCACTGAGCACACTGGTGTCCGATGGACGTATTCATCCAGGACGTATTGAAGAAGTGGTAGAAAAAGCACGTGTCGAAGTGGATATGTTTATCCGCGAAGCAGGTGAAGACGCCGTCTTCAAGACAGGTATTGGACGTATACATCCTGATCTTGTCAAATTACTTGGAAGATTAAGTTTTAGAACAAGTTATGGACAAAATGTTTTGAAACATTCCATTGAAGCTGCTTTCCTTGCAGGTAAGTTAGCTGTTGAAATTGGTGAAGATGAAATCCTTGCTCGCCGCGCAGGTTTACTTCACGATATTGGTAAAGCTGTCGACCACGAAGTTGAAGGTGGTCATGTCGAAATCGGTGTAAACATTGTTAACCGCTATAAAGAACCCAAAGAAGTGATTGATGCGATTGCATCACATCATGGAGATAAAGAACCTGAATCAGTTATCGCTGTCTTGGTTGCAGCTGCAGATGCGTTATCTGCTGCAAGACCTGGAGCACGTTCAGAATCGATGGAAAATTATGTTAAGCGTTTGGAACAATTAGAAGCCATTTCGAACGAAATTCAAGGTGTTGAAAAATCGTATGCAATTCAGGCAGGACGTGAAATTAGAGTCATTGTCAAACCTGAACAGATTGACGATATGTCAACATTCAAAATTGCTCGAGAAATCAAGGAACAAATCGAAGAAAAGATGACATATCCTGGAACGATTAAAGTAACGGTTATCCGTGAAACGAGAGCAACTGACATTGCAAAATAAGAGGCTCTTGCCTCTTTTTGTTAGAAAAGAGTGAAAACATGAAAGTCTTATTTATCGGAGATATTTACGGAAAGCCAGGATTAGACATTTTATCTGAAAAACTGCCAGAATTAAAAGCAACTTATAAACCACATCTCATTATCGTTAATGCAGAAAATGCACATTATGGTCGTGGTATTACACAAAAGATTTATAAAGAACTCATGAACCTTGGTGTTCATATGATTACCATGGGAAATTGGGTATGGGGTCAAAGAGAACTCTATGATTTTATTGATCAAGCGAACATCGTTAGACCTTTCAATTTTAGGGAAGCACCAGGCAAGGGTTATATAACGATCAATTTTAATGGTCAAAAGATTCTTATCATTAATGCTTTGGGTAGAACATTTATGAATCCACAAGTATTATGCCCCTTTGTAGGTGTTGAAAACATATTGAAAGAAAATCCTGCAGATTATAGCATTCTTGACTTTCATGCAGAGGCTACATCCGAAAAAGTTGCTATCGGTCATTATCTTGATGGCAAGATCAGTGCAGTCATTGGAACACACACCCATGTCCAAACAGCAGATGAAACAACGCTACCTGGAGGTACGCTCTACATAACTGACGTCGGTATGACTGGACCTAGAGATGGTATCATCGGAGTATCGAAAGAAATTGTACTCAATAGGTTTCTCAATGGTTTTTCAACACCCAACGAAGTTGCACCAGGAGCAAAACAACTCAATGGTGTGATCATGGATCTCAAAATGAAAACCATTGAACGCATACATCTAGAAAGCGAAACAGTGTGATGAACACTGTTTTTTCATGTATAATAAGAAATGGTGATGAAATGAACAACATAGATATTGAAAAATATTTTAAACCCGATCTCAAACAAGCTCGAAAGCGAACGAGACAAACGGTTGAAGAACTCAAATTTAATCTTGACCACGAACACCAAAGAATAGGTGTTGGAAAAACATATAAGATTGACACCTATGGATGCCAAGGTAACGAAGCTGATAGTGAAACCATGGCTGGTATTTTGGAATTGATGGGATTTACGCATACAAGCCAAGAGAACGAAGCTGATTTAATTATTATCAACACATGTGCGATTCGTGAAAACGCCGAGAATCGTATATGGGGTGAACTTGGACGACTTAAAAGTTACAAAAGACAAAATCCCAATCTCATTTTAGGTCTTGCTGGCTGTATGGCTCAAGAAGAAAATGTGGTTGATCGTGTTCTAAAGAAATATCAACACGTTGATATTGTTTTTGGTACGCACAATATTCATAAATTACCCGAATATATCCAAACATCCATGTTTGCAAAAGAACGGGTGATTGAAGTATTCTCAAAAGAAGGAGAGATTGTTGAAAATCTACCGAAGGTTAGACAACATCGCTTCAAAGCTTGGGTCAATATCATGTTCGGATGTGATGAGTTTTGCACATACTGTATCGTCCCTTATACACGTGGAAAAGAAAGATCACGTTCGAAGGAAGAAATCATTTTAGAAGTTAGAGAATTAGCTGAGGCTGGATACAAAGAAGTCACGTTGCTCGGTCAAAATGTTAACGCCTATGGAAAAGACATCAAGACAGATGATTACACCTTTGGTGATCTCCTTAGAGATTTAGATCAAACAGGAATTGAAAGAATTCGTTTTACAACTTCTCATCCACATGATCTCGATCGTAAAACGATGGAAGCCATGCGTGACTGTAGCCATGTCATGCCTTACTTTCACCTACCTGTTCAATCAGGATCAAACACCGTACTCAAACGCATGAACCGTCATTATACCAAAGAGTCTTATCTTAAGACATTGCTTGAACTTAAAGAAACAGTTCCCGGTATTTCAGTTACAACCGATATTATTGTTGGTTTCCCTGGTGAAACAGAAGAGGATTTCTTTGAAACGATGCATTTGGTTGAACAAGCACAGTTTGAAGGAGCCTTCACCTTTGTCTTCTCTAAACGTGAAGGAACGCCTGCGGCAACGTTTGAAGACACAACACCTGAAGAAGAGAAAAAGCAAAGACTATATCTTCTCAACGAAAAAATCAACGATGGATACCTTAGAGGAAACCAGCGCTTTCTTGGAAAAACAGTCAGAGTATTAGTCGATGGTGTTTCAAAATATGATGATTCGGTTCTTGCAGGTTATACCGAACATAACAAACTCGTCAATTTTAAAGGTGATTCGAAATATATTGGATCCATTGTTAACGTAACTATTACTGAAGCAAAAACATGGTTTCTACTCGGTGAGATGTCATGAGTGAAAAAGATAAGTTAATCCACATGATCCAAGAAGACGATGAAATACAGCGCTATAAGAAGATTGAAATGTATTTGAATAGCAACAAAGAACTCAAAGGAAAATTCAATCAGTTGAAAGCTGTTCAAAAGCAACTTGTCAACGCCAAACACATCGGAAAACAAGAAGCAGTAAAAATATATCAAGCCCGTTATGATGAACTTTATGAGGCGATTGAAGACTATCCTTTGATGTCGGATTATTTGGCTTTGCAAAGCGATATCAATGACATGATACAGGCAATACTTGAGATTATAGAAAAAGGTTTAGAAAACGAATTGGATAAATGATAGCCCTATCAGGGCTCTTTTCATCTAAAAGCCACTAAAAAACTTGTAAAAAATCACTATTCATTGTATCATTAAGTAAAGAAGTGTGATGGAGGTTCGTTATGGCAAGACTGACAAGAGATAGTATAGTACTAGTTGGTACAAAGGAAACGAAAGTTGACGATATCCTCAAAACAATCATCTACTTACCCGCTTTTCAGGTTAAGTCTTTTTTCAATGAAATAGGTTTAACAATCCCCCGTGAAATCAGAATGTTTGTGCTGAGAGAAATCCTCAGAGAGCGTGTTATTGAAACGAGAAAATCAAGATTGACACTGGCAGATGAACTCAATTATCGACTTTCATGGTTTACTGAATTTACTGAAACTCAGCTAGAAAATTTACTCATTTTCTATGATGATCCTGTACTCAACAAGACATTTCTAGAAGATTTTTGGACTGATTTATTATCATATATGGTTGATAAAGGTGTACCACCTAAAGACCTCAAGAAACTGATTGATCAATCCATTTCACATGTCAAAGCTGTCGGTTTAGATTTACCCAATATGAAATCGTATAATCGTGAGATTAAAGATCTATTTTTTGATTCTCACGGAAGAATTGATGGTCTTTCACCCAACAAATTTAGACCCGTTCTCTTTAAGAGTTCTACGCTTGGTGAAATCAGAGATTTAGGACAAAAATACGATGTTGAAGTACCGCGTAGACTTAAAAAAACCGAACTAGCAAGTATCATTATCAAAGAACTTAAAGATCGTGGACAGCACACGGAAGAACTTGAAAACCAAGTTCGTTCAATGTCAGTTATCGTCATGCAGCGATATGCTATTGACCACGATATTAAAGCATCAACTGAACTAAAAAAAGAAGAAATTATTGAATATATTCTAGCCAACGCTAAGGAAACAAAAGAAGCATACTTCATACCTGACTCTCCTCAGGTTTACGAAAAGGAAGTCGAAGAGGTTCAACAACACGTTGAAGAGGTTGTTGAACAAGTTAAAGAAGAACCCGAAGAAGTCAAAGAAGAAGTTTCAGAAGAAATTGTTGAAGAAGAACCTCAAGTTGAAGAGGAAGTAACACCTGTCGAAGAAAAGGTTGAAGAAGAACCTAAACCCGTTATCAAACAAGAAGCACCGATTCAATATGTTCAATCAACCGTTGATCTATCCGAACTTGTTTTAGAAATTAGACATCTTCGTGAAACGCTCGAAAAAGCACTTGAAGAACCTATACGACAAGAAGTTCAAACGAAAGAAGAACCCATCGAAGAGGGTCGTGATAGTGTTGTGATTAATACAGCTGAATTTTACGGACAACCCAAGTCACTCAAGCGCATTATTAAGAAAGATGAAATTGAAGAACGCGAAAAGTTTGTAGAAGGTAAAAAATCATCATCTTCTATTGGTACAGACCAAGAAGTTGAAAAAGCACCTGCTGAACTTCGCTTCTTTAAGAAAGTCGGAACAGGTCTAGGCAAGTTCCTTTGGAAATTACTTAAGGTAATCTTGAAGATTGTCTTGATCGTGGCTGCAGTTGCACTCGTGATCTTCTTACTCTACGGTATTTTAGCTTATTACACCGATCTGACCTTCCTACAAGGTGTTGACAACTTCTTAGATAGTATCCAAATTGGTGGTCAGGGTCTACTGACCAGATATCTAAACTTCTTGGGTAGCATATTAGGTTAAATCTAGAAATAAAGGGGACAATCATGGATAAACATCAATTTACCCCCATGATGCAACAATATCTAACCATCAAAGAAGACTACGCAGACGCGCTAGTCTTTTTTCGATTAGGTGATTTTTATGAAATGTTTTTTGATGACGCAATTTTAGCATCCAAAGTGCTAGAGATTGCTTTAACATCAAGGGATGCAGGACAGAAAGTTCCGATGTGTGGCGTTCCGTTCCATTCGGTTAAACCCTATATTCAAAAACTTGTTGAAAAGGGATTTAAGATTGCACTTGTTGAACAGGTTACTGAACCTGGCAAGGGATTGGTTCAACGTGAAGTGGTACGTCTGATTACACCTGGAACTATTTTAGAAGATGGTATTTTGGATGCAGGAACAAATAATTACATAGGAAGTTTAATGCTTACTGAGCTCGGTTATATTTTAAGTTATACCGATATTTCTACTGGTGAATCCTTCTTAACAGACGGTCTTGATAAGAAACAGGCACTTGACCTCATCTACAGTTTGGATATACGAGAAATAGTTTTACCACCACACTTTGATAAAGATTTTGTTCAATCACTTGATGAATCGAATCGGTTAGTTTCTTTTTCAGATCAATTTCAAATCAATGATCAAAAGGCGACGCACCATCTAGAAAGAGAACACAAAAGAGCTGCATCACACCTGATCAATTATCTAGTTGAAACTCAAAAATCAGCGCTTACGCACATGATGCCTTTTTCAATCGTTCATCAAAAAGGTCATATGCATATCGATTATCGTGTCAAGAAGCATTTAGAAATTGATGAGTCACTCCAGCTGAACAAGGAAACAACCGTATTGCATCTTCTGGATCACTGTCAAACAGCCATGGGTTCAAGACTGCTCAAACGATACCTCAATCATCCCTTGCGTGATATGAAAGAACTGAATGAACGCTATGATATGATTGATGCTCTCATGCTCTATCAGAAACGCGAGATGGTTTTAGGACATCTAGCGCATATCTATGATATCAACCGTATTGTCGGTCGAATCGCGTTTAATACGGTAAACGCGAGAGACTTAGATCAACTGAAAGAAACACTTAAACAGATACCGGGATTAAAGGATGCCCTAAGCGCATATCATCATCCAAAAATTGATGCATATATCAACCGTATGGATGCCCATCAAGATCTTGTTTCATATCTTGAAAGTGCCATCCACGAGGAACCTCCACTAAGCCTTAAGGATGGGGGTATTATCAAAGAAGGCTTCAATCAAAAACTCGATGAATTACGAGATATTACACTTCACGGTCAGGAATGGTTATCTGATTTTGAGGTAGAAGAGAGAGAAAGAACAGGTATTAAAAATTTAAGAGTCGGATATAACCGTGTTTTTGGTTATTATATTGAAGTGTCTAAAGGTAATAGTGCACTGGTTAAAGATGAATTTGGATATGAACGTAAACAGACACTGACGAACTCTGAACGTTTTATCACACCAAAACTGAAAGAAAAAGAAGACGATCTTTTACATGCTAAAGATCGTGCGATGATTTTAGAATATGAATTATTTAAAGAAATTCGTGAAGAAACACTCAAGTTTACAGTAAGCCTTCAGGAATTATCACTGGATATTGCAAAGATTGATCTCTATTTGAATTTAGCCATTTTAGCTGAAAAACATCGCTATGTTCGTCCTAAACTACATACATCAAGGGATGTTAAGATCATTAAGGGTAGACATCCAGTTGTTGAACAATTCGTGACGTTTGTTGAAAATGATGTCTTGATGACAGAAGGAGAAATATTTTTAATAACCGGTCCAAATATGAGTGGTAAATCGACTTATATGCGTATGTTTGCTGTCATTGTCTACCTAGCACAGATAGGTTCATTTGTTCCCGCTGAACAAGCTGAATTACCACTTTACGATGCTATCTATACCCGCATAGGATCATCAGATGATCTCTCAGGTGGTAAGTCAACATTTATGGTCGAAATGGTCGAATCCAATGAGGCTTTGACAAAAGCAACCCATGAATCACTGATTCTCTTCGATGAAATTGGTCGAGGAACAGCAACGTATGATGGCATGGCACTCGCTCAAGGAATGATTGAATATATTCATGAAAAGATTAAGGCACAAACCCTCTTTTCGACACATTATCATGAGTTAACTGTTTTGGAAACGAGTTTATCCAGATTAACAAATCTTTGCGTAAAAGCAAAAGAAGAACATGATACCATGGTGTTTCTGCACCATGTTGAAAAGGGAACCACAGATAAATCCTATGGTATTCAGGTAGCCTCCTTAGCGCACCTACCCAAATCACTGATTGCTCGATCCAAAGAGATTCTCAAACACTTGGAAAACAAGGAAAACAAAGTCGTTCTCGACCTGTTTAATTATGATGATTATGAAAATGAGACGATGGAAGTCGTTTCTTTGGAAGCTATTCAGCTCTTAGAGGAACTTGAAAAGCTTGATATCGATCACTTGACACCTATTGATGCACTCTTGTTACTCAAACATTATCAGCATTTACTTAAGAAAAAATAAGGAGTTAATATGGCAGTAATTCGTCAAATGGATCATCGACTAGCCAATATGATAGCAGCAGGAGAAGTCGTTGATCGTCCAGCATCTGTTATCAAAGAATTAATTGAAAACGCCATCGACGCACATGCAACAAGCATATCTGTCGATGTTTTTGACATGGGTATGTCTTTGATGAGGGTCACCGATAATGGTATCGGTATGGATAAAATTGATGCTAAAATGGCTTTTTCAAGACATGCAACATCGAAGATTAAAGACGAATATGATCTATCACATATTAAAACACTTGGCTTTCGTGGAGAGGCTTTAGCAGCTATTGCATCTGTATCTAAGGTGATGCTAAAGACCAGAATGGAACATAGCGATGGTGTTTATGTTCTCTTTGAAGGTGGTCATCAAACAGATGAAGGTTCAGCTTCACTCAACGTCGGAACAATCGTTGAAGTGAAAGATCTATTTTTCAATACACCTGCACGTTTTAAGTATATTAAGTCAGATTATGCCGAAAAACAAACCATCATGGATATCTTCGATCGTTTGGCTTTAGCACATCCAGAAATTCGTTTTCTGCTAACAATGGATGGAAAAAAGGTTAAAGAAACCTATGGCAATCAAGATTTTCATCAGTTGATTGATCGTATTTATGGATCTCGAATGACTGAAGGGTTGATCACTTTTGAAAAGCAGATTCAAAAAATAACGATTAAGGGATATTTATTGTCACCGCAAATTGTCAGATCAAGAAAAAAGGATATATCTATTTTTGTTAATGGAAGATATATTAAAAACTACGCACTCATTCAAGCCGTTGTTGAAGGTTATCATTCCTTCTTAATGGTGGGTAAATATCCGATTGCACTCATTCATATCATGATGGATCCCAGTCTTTTAGACTGCAATGTTCATCCACAAAAATATGAAGTGAAGTTTGTCAACGAATCCATGTTAGCTTATGCAATCGAAGGTTTTATTAAAGAAGCATTGGTGGAAAATAAACATGAGATTCCAAAAGGTGTTGTAGAGCGTTCACAAGAAGAATCGAACGTCTATACACCCACTCAAATGAGCTTTTACGAACCAGAAACAGAGACGATTATCGAAGAAAAAGTCTATCAGAAAATTCCTGATATGACCTATGTGGGTGTTTTTTCTGGAACGTATCTCATTTTTCAAAATGAGATGGGTATGTATTTGGTCGATCAACATGCTGCAGCTGAAAGGGTTCGCTATGAGCATTATGTCAAAGTATTAGCCAATCCAACAAAAACAAGAAAGCAGATGCTTCTACCCTACACCTTGAAGTTAACCGATGAAGATCATCTGATGATCAAAGAACACATAAAAGCATTCGATGAACAAGGTTTTAGTTTCAATGATCAACTGGAACTAAAGAGCTCACCCACATGGCTTAGAGATGAAGAAATAGATCTTGCGATAGAAGCTATGTTAACAATGCTTCAATCAGCAGGCACCATCGATTTATCCAAACTTAGAGATGCACTGGCTAAGGATATCAGTTGTAAAGGAGCCATTAAGGCAAACAAAGCGTTGTCGATTCAAGAGATTGAGCATTTAATGAAACAACTCAGTCAATGTGAAAATCCCTACCACTGTCCACATGGTAGACCGACCATGATCAAGTGGTCTAATTATGATATTGAACGCATGTTCAAACGGATTGTTTAAGATGAAAAAAATCATAATTATCGTAGGTCCTACCGCATCTGGTAAAACCCTGTTATCCATTGAAATAGCTAAGCATTTTGGTGGTGAAATCATCAATGGTGATTCCGTACAAGTGTATAAACAATTAAACATCGGTTCAGCTAAAATTAAACATGAAGACATGCAGGGTATCAAGCATCACTTGATCGATATCATCGATCCAAGCAAAACGTATAGTGTTTACCAATTTCAAAGAGACGTAAGAAAATTATTTGATCAAATCGATCTACCGATTATCGTCGGTGGTACAGGGTTTTATATCAATGCTGCTATCAGTCGTTTTGAGTTTATTGAAGAAAAAAGAGACACAACATTTGATCAATCGTTTGATGATCTATCCAATGAAGAACTCTATCAAAAACTCATTGCACTCGATCCTCTTATTCAAATTGATATGCAGAACAGAAGACGTGTTTTAAGAGCACTCGAACAAGCGATGCAAGGTAGTCCACGGTCACAAAAAAACAAGAAAGATGAACGCTTATTTCATCCACTGATTATTTACCTTGATCTCGATCGAAAGATGCTAAAAGAACGTCTCAAAGTACGCCTGGACCACATGCTTGATGAAGGGTTCATTGAAGAGGTAAAAAACCTTAAAAATCAAAACATCCATCTACAAGCAATCGGTTATCGAGAAGTGGATATGTATTTAGATGGAATCTATTCCTATGAAGAGATGAAAGAAGCCATTCTTAAGGCATCTAGACGTCTAGCTAAAAAGCAAAAAACATATTTTATCAATCAAATGAATCCCATGGTCTTTGATGCAGAGTCTCTAACACTTCAAGAGGATGTTAAGAAGGCAATACAACAGTATTTGGAGGTTTAAATGAAAAACATTAAAATGCCACGGTTTCTTCATGAGTTATTTGGAGAAGAAACCAATCAAAAAACGCTCATTACAACCCTTGTCTTTAGTGTGGTTATGACACTATTTACCGCCTGGTTAGGACAAGATCATCTTGCTACACTACGTGTATATCAACTCATCTTACTCATCATTTTAATGGTTGATATCTATGGTGGAATTGTTGCTAATTTCTCAGTTGGGACATCCAAATACTACATGAAACATCCTGTCTTGAGACGAATATTTGTCATCATACACCCACATGCTTTTTTCATCTTTTTATTGTCAGGTATGCCATGGCTCTATGGACTTTATTCCTATGCGTTTTTAGTTGCTGCATCCTATATCACCTCACGTATTCCCAAAAGAAATCTTCAAGAATTACTTGCTATCTTGTTTGTTCTCGTTGGAATCATCATCAATTTCATTCTATTTAAACAAGTAGAAACCTATATTCGTCTTTTATCGCTTGCACTGATTATCAAATTAATCTATGCCTTTTCAGTAGAACCCATCCTGTTAGAGGAACAGCTATCCATATGAGAATCTATATCATCGGTATGCCCGGCTCAGGTAAATCCACCGTGGGTAGAAAGTTAGCTCAAGTGCTCGATCGTCCTTTTATTGACTTAGATGGACTCATTGAAAAAGATGCACTCATGTTTATTGAAGATATTTTCGAGAAATATGGAGAAAAGAAGTTTCGAGAATTGGAAACGGAAGCACTCAAAAAAATAGTAGATGATAACCAAGTCATTGTTTGCGGTGGTGGTATAGTTACCAAAAAGGAAAACAAACAGTTGATGAATGGATTCAAGATCTATTTAGATACGGATATTGAATTGATCAGAGAGCGACTGGAAACCGATTATATTAGACCGCTGCTCAAAGAAAAATCACTTGATCAAATCTATCAAGAGAGATACTTAAAGTACATTGATTTTGCAGATGCGATTATATCGAATGATCGAAAAATTGATCAAACCGTTGACCAGATCATCGAACACTTAAAAAAGGAGCAGATACTATGAACATCTTACTCATTCATGGACCAAATCTCAATATGCTCGGTTTACGCGATCCAAAGATATATGGCGATATGACACAAGATATGCTCTATGAGACATTAGCCAATGAATATCAAACCGTCGAATTCACCTTTTATCAATCCAATTATGAGGGTGAACTCATCGATGTTATACATCATGCGATAGATGAAAACTATGATGGCCTCATCATCAATCCAGGAGGATTGACTCATACATCCATATCACTGCGTGATGCACTTGATCTGATCGATATTCCCAAAGTTGAAGTTCACTTAAGTGATCTATCTAAACGCGAAGCATTTCGTCAGGTTGATGTCATTAGGGATGTTTGTGATGCCATCTTTATGGGAAAACATATTGAATCCTATTATGAAGCGGTTGAATATCTCATTGAACATGTCAATAACGCATAATTCCATGGCTTAATTCTTAAAAAACAGCAGTTTTTATTGTGTATTGATAGGCTTTCATGTATAATGAAAACGGCAAAAAAACCAGTAAGGAGCACTATTCATGATTAGTACAAACGATTTTAAAACCGGACAAACCATTTTATATGAAGGTAACATTTATTCTGTCATTGAATTTTTACACGTCAAACCAGGTAAAGGTGGTGCATTCGTTCGCACCAAGCTTAGAAATCTAAGATCGGGATCCATTACCGATATTACATTTAATGCAGGAACAAAAGTAGAACGCGCTCAAATTGATAAGATCATGATGCAATATCTCTACGCAGATGGTGATAAACACGTCTTTATGAACACAGAGACCTATGAGCAAATAGAAATTCAAAAAACACAGATCGAACATGAACTGAATTACCTCTATGAAGGTCTATCTGTCGAAGTTATGTTTTATAATAGCACCGAGATTTTAGGTGTTTCACTTCCCGATAAGTTAGCATTAGAAATCACGGAAACCATGCCTGCAGTCAAAGGTGACACCAAAGGTAACGCACTTAAAGACGCGATTTTGCAGACGGGATTAATGATCAAAGTACCCATGTTTATTGAACAAGGTGAAAAAGTGATTGTTAATACCAATGATGGTTCTTATGTCTCTCGCGATAAGTAACTTAAACAAAAACTTCTAAAGAGGACTTCTTGTCCTCTTTTATTTTTGTTCATGGGATGAAACATGACTGAATATATGTTATAATACATGGGGTGATAAAAGTGGAACGGTTACAAAAAGTACTTGCTCAATCAAATGTTGCATCGAGACGAAAATCAGAGGAAATCATTCTTCAAGGACGCGTTAAAGTTAACGGTGAAATCATTAAAGAATTGGGTTTTAAAGTCAGTAAAGATGATCAGATTGAAGTGGATGGAAAACTCATCTCTCGGGCTGAACACGTTTATTTCTTGTTGAATAAACCAACCGGTTATATTTCAACAACATCTGATGAAAAAAACCGAAAAACCGTAATTGATTTACTCGATCCTGAGCACCAATCCATGCATATTTATCCAGTAGGTCGGCTTGATTTTGATACAGCAGGCTTATTGCTATTGACCAATGATGGTGATTTTACCAATCGGATGACACATCCAGAACACGAGGTTGAAAAAGAATATCTTGCACGCATCGATGGTGTCGTTATTCGAAAGAAGATTGTTCAACTCAGAAAAGGTGTTATCATCGATGAAGATTACTTAGCTGTTCCTAAATATGTCAGATTAATTGAAATCGACAAAGAACATCAAACCACTTTACTCTCTATTACACTCGTTGAAGGGCGTAATAAACAGGTTCGCAAAATGGTGGAAGCCATCGGTCATACCGTTAAGAAACTGACACGTGTTCGTTACGGCTTCTTAACCCTCGAAGGTGTTGAGCGAGGTTCATATCGCCCACTCAAAATACACGAAGTGCGAAAGCTCTACGGAATTGCTAACCCTAAAAAATCATAAAACACGATAACAAAGACAAAAAAACTATGTTATAATGAAATACGTATGGAGGAAAATCATGTCAGGGTTTAAATTAGCCATTGATGGACCAGCGGGATCAGGAAAGAGTACAATTAGTGCTTTGATTGCCAAAAAACTGGGATGGACACATATTGATACCGGAGCGATGTATCGTGCAGTTACACTGCAAGCCATTGAATTAGGTGTCGACTTAGAAGAAGAAACATCCTATCGTTTTTTAGAAACCGCGAACATCCATTATGATTATGACAAGATTTTCATTGATGATCGTGATGTATCACAAGCCATAAGATCGGATGCGGTCACACAAAATGTATCCTTGGTATCGAGTTTTCCTTATGTGAGAAAAAAACTCGTAGAGTTGCAGCAAAAAGCAAGTCAAAAGGGGAACATCATCATGGATGGACGTGATATTGGCACGGTGGTTATGCCACATGCAGATCTCAAAATCTTTTTGACAGCAAATGTTGAAGAACGTGCGAAAAGACGTTATAAAGAACATGTCAAAAAGGGAAATCAAGCGCATATTGAAAAAGTGATTGAAGATATCGTTATCAGAGATCAAAAAGATTCAACACGAAAAGAATCACCTCTTCGTAAAGCAGATGATGCAATCGTACTCGATACGACTCATCTAACCATTGAAGAAGTGGTGAATAAGATTATAGAGCTAACCGAGAAGAAGGAGAACGACTAACATGGAGTTAAAGTTTTTGAGACAGGGATCAATCGTTGAAGGTACAGTTATTAAAATTGAATCGAATACGATTTATCTCGACATTCAGGCACAAACTGAAGGGAAAATACACTTGGATAATTATGACAAGCCAGCACCTGATACGTTTGAAGGCTTGATTCAAATTGGACAAAAAATAAAAGCACGTGTGCAAAAAATCACCGATGATCCTGCACAGATTCTTTTATCACGCTTACCTCTACTTGTCGAAGAAAAATTCGAAAAAGTTCAGGCTTTAGCAGAATCCGGTGAAACCGTTAAAGCACGCGTTAAGCAAATACTCGAAAAAGGACTTGTTTTAAGTTATATGGAACAGGAAGTCTTCTTGCCATATAGTTTACTCGATTTTGATCTTGTTAAAGATAGAGACAACCTCAAAGGTAAAGTTTTAGAAATTCAAATCATAGAAGCTACCCAAAAAGGACGTAGCAAGCGCATTGTCGCATCAAGAAAAGCGATATTTGAACGTGAAAGACAGATTGCGTATGAACAAAGACTTCAAGCACGTCAAGAAGAACTTGATACCATCAACACGGGTGATATTATTAAAGGGGTTGTCGATAAAATCGAAACCCATGCTGCAACCATTCGTTTTGATCATGTCGTTGGACTCCTACGTATTTCACAGGTTTCACACTTTCGAATTGAAAAGATTGAAGACGTGTTAACACTCGGTCAAGAAGTCGAAGTCAAGGTCATTAAAAAAGAAGGTAATCGTTTAGATCTATCGATTAAAGCACTTCAAAAAACACCTTATGAGAATTTTTATGAATCTCACAAAGTAGGAGACACTGTCACAGGTACCGTTTTTCAAAAGTTACCTTTTGGTATTATCGTTGAAGTTGCTAAAGATGTCAGAGGATTATTGCATAAAAATGAGTTCTCATGGAATCCAAATGATAACTTCGAATCCTACGTTAAAATTGGTGATGAAGTAGAATTAGCTATACTTCAGATGGATTTAAAGAAAGAACGTATAGCTCTTTCCAAAAAAGCACTTGAAGATAACCCGTGGAAAAACGTAACGATCAAGCGTGGCGATCTAGTAGAAGCCAAAGTCCTTGAAGTGACTAAAGATGGACTCAAAGTGGAAGTTCAAGGTGCTGAAGGTGAAATTCCTACACCTGAACTCGCTGTTGAAAAAATCAATAAACCCGAAGATTACTTCGCCGTTGGAGATCAAGTCAATGCTGTCGTTATCGATCTAAACAGAGATACTTGGACACTTAAATTATCGATCAGACGTATTCTTGAAAAGGCTGAAAGAGAATCTTTTGAACAATATCTTGAGGATGAAGAAAGTGATCAAAATCCGACACTCGGAGATCTCTTTGGAGATAAACTCAAAGGCAAGAAAAAATAAGGTAGTTGAAAAGTAGGTTTTAATATGCCATATAAGGTAGCCATTGTTGGCCGTCCCAATGTCGGTAAATCAAGTTTATTTAACCGACTTATCGGTTCACGTCTGTCCATCACAGATGATCAACCTGGTGTAACCAGAGATCGTATCTATGCCAGAGCCGAATGGCTGACGAAGCATTTTAGACTGATAGACACAGGGGGCATCGACTTAGGCGATGCTCCTTTTTTAAATCAAATCAAAGCTCAGGCACAAATCGCGATGGATGAAGCAGATACCATCCTTTTTGTCGTTGATGGCAAAACAGGATTACTAGACGCTGATTACTATATCGCAAAACTACTCTACAAAACAGAGAAACCCGTTATTTTAGCAGTGAATAAAATCGATGATATCCAACAAGCAGCCAATGCTTATGAATTTTATGCGCTTGGATTTGGAGATCCCATCGCTATTTCTAGTATTCACGGTATAGGTATTGGTGATCTGCTCGATAAAATCATTTCCTATATAACAGAAGAAGATGTCGTCTATGACGACTCGATTATCCAGTTTAGTATCGTGGGTCGACCCAATGTAGGTAAATCATCTCTTACCAATGCTATTTTAGGTGAAGAACGTGTGATTGTCTCGGATATTGCGGGAACAACAAGGGATGCTATAGATACCAGGTTCAAAAAAGATCGCAAAGAATATGTCGTCATCGATACTGCAGGTATTAAAAAGCGCGGGAAAGTTTATGAGGCAACCGACAAATATTCCGTTTTAAGAGCGCTTTCTGCGCTAGAGAGAAGTGATATTGCACTTCTCGTCATTGATGGCAATGAAGGCATTTTAGAGCAGGATAAGCACGTTGCTGGATACATAATGGAATACAACAAAGCGTGTGTCATCGTCGTCAACAAGTGGGATGCGGTTGAAAAAGATGATAAGACCATGAAAAAAATGGAACAAAAAATCCGTGATGAATTTCAGTTTTTAACCTATGCTCCTATCGTCTTTGTCTCTGCAAAACACCAATCACGCATTCAAACCCTATTTCCAGCAATCAATTTAGCATATGAGAACTATCTCAAATCTGTTCAGACTAGCTTGTTAAATGATCTCATTCAAGATGCGGTTGCGATGAACCCGACACCGATTCATAATCATGGGAAAGCCCAATTTAATTATGCGACACAGGTAGCTATTAAACCTCCAACCTTTGTCATCTATGTCAATAATCCCGATTTTGTTCACTTTTCTTATGAACGTTATTTGATTAATCAATTGCGTCAAGCTATCGATTTCACAGGAACTCCTGTTAAAATCATCTTAAGAAAGAAGGTGTAAACCATGAAGATTGGAATTATTGGTGGTGGTGCATGGGGATGTACGCTCGCTCAAGTACTCATCGATAACGCACATCAGGTACTCATCTACGACATCAATCAACAAGCAGTAGACACCATTAACAATCATCATCATCCCTTTTTTGGAAATGTACTTGATGAGAAGATTAAAGCAACCACCAAGTTGGATGAAGTGATATCATTTGCTCAAACCTATCTCTTATCTGTTCCAACGAAAGCGATACGGTCCGTACTCAAAGAAATCAACCCTAAACTCACGAAACAATCTGTCTTTATCAATGTTGCGAAAGGTATCGAACCAGGTTCGCTCAAACGAGTTTCAGAAATAGTTGAAGAAGAGATATCACCTCTTTATCTAAAAGGATTTGTCGTCTTGACGGGACCTTCGCACGCAGAAGAGGTTATTGACCGCAAACTGACATTGTTAGTCAGTTCTTCAAAGAAGATGAGTCTTGCAAGAGAAGTGCAGCATATCTTTGCAAATGATAAGTATCTTCGCATCTATACATCATCTGATCTGATTGGATCGGAAGTTGGTGGTGCAGTGAAAAATGCTATTGCAGTTATCAGTGGTATTTGTACAGGCTTAGGACTGGGTGAAAATGCACGAGCTGCGGTGATCACACGGGGTATTGTCGAAATTGTCAGGGTTGTTGAGCTCTTTGGTGGTAAAAAAGAAACAGCCTTTGGGCTTACAGGTATCGGTGATTTAATCGTTACGGCATCTTCAGAGAATTCACGCAATTTCAAAGCGGGTCGAAACATTGGTTTAGGCATGAAAGTCGATCAAGTTTATCAAAAGGAAGCCCAAACAATCGAAGGTATACGAACGATTGAAGCGATGTATCAACTTGCAAAGAAACATCACATTGAATTACCGATGATTAACATTGCTTATGAAATTATTTTTCATGGATTACCCGTAGAAAAAGGGTTGCAACAATTATTGTCTCGCGATTTAAAGAGCGAAGATTTCTAAAAGAAGGTACTTTATGAAGATTGAAGATCTTAAACAAACCTATGGTTACAAACAAGTAAATACCTACATGACGGTATACTTTTCTGTTGGATTGTTTACTGCACTTTTCATTGTTGTGGGACTAGTCAATCAATTACCTGTATTTACAATTGTAGGTCTTGCATTAACAGGTTTCATGTTCTATCTTTCATGGAACCAATTTCAAATGTTACGAAAAATTAAAATTCATGCCAAGTCGTTTGAGATTTGTGAAGCAAAAGCAATCAATGTTGCTACACTTGCTAGCAACTATCGATATAACAGAATCGTATTTGAATTTGAAGACTTTATGGGTGAGTTTCATCGTATGGAATCAAATAATATTGTCCAGTCATATGAACTCGAATTGTATCTAGAAAAGACAATGGAAATATGTTATTCACCACATCTTGAACGGGTTTTAATCATGAATCAATTGACGAGAGAAGAAACTCAAAAAACTGAGGAAAAGAATGAAGATGATCCCTTTAGTTATTAGTAATCTCTACCGATTCATTCAAGTACAAAGGATGTAAAAACGGTGTGATTTGAATGATTTATGAAATAAATTGCTTTATTAAGCCATTCTATTTTTGCAAAATAGGTTCATATTGTTGCTAAATACAAACTAATTTGGTAAAATAAAATCACTTTAAGGAGGATATCAAATGAATAAGACAGAATTAATCGCAGTAATTGCTAATCGTGCACAGGTTACACAAAAGGTTGCAGAAGATGTTTTAGAAGCTTTTACAAGCACTGTATCTGAAACATTAGGCAGACGTGGTGAAAAAGTTGTCGTCACAGGATTTGGTACATTTGAAGTTAGAAACCGCGTTAAGAGAACGGGTAAAAATCCAAGAACAGGTGAACTCATCACAGTTCCTGAACAGAAATCACCCGCATTCCGCGCAGGTAAGTTACTTAAAGAAGCTGTTAAATAACAGCGCACAACAAAGAATATGGACATAAAAAAGTATTTTGCTGGGTCAAGATACTTTTTTTGTACATAAATTTAGATCTAAAACATCAACTCTTTCATATTGTTAACCACTTATTATATAAGTGATGCAATCAAATTGCTTTTCTACTGACACTTCAAAAAGGGTTTAATAAGCCATTTATCCACAAAAGTTGTGGAAAAAGTTTGTCAAACCACATGATAAAATGATAGTGTAAGGTGGTGTTATGAGATGAGTATCTTCATGAAAGCCGCAGAAAACGATCTCGAATTTGTTAAATTAAATATGACCCATATTGAAATGGTTGATGAAAAGAAAAGAACGCTGTTACACTATGCTGTATTGGGTTCAGCTATCGATACAATCCATTATTTACTCGATATGGATATCAATGTCAATCTAGCAGATGAACACGGAGAAACTGCTCTTTTTGATTGTGCGAGAAAAGGTAAATTAGAAATTGCTAAACTGTTGATAACAAAATTTGCATCCGTAAATGTGGAAAATCGCACAGGAGAACTTCCGATTCATCTCGCAGCCTTTAAGGGTGACATGGATATGATCAAATTGCTTATTGAGTCAGGATCTTTTCTCAATAAGAAAACACAGGAAGATAAGTTCCCTGTACACTACGCAATTGCTGGTGGAAGAGTTGAAGCGATCCCCTATTTACTTAAAGAAGGTAAACAACACTGGTTTATTCGCGACGCTTATGGCAATACGCTTCTACATCATGCTGCGAAAACATCCAATGTACAGATCATCGATATGTTGCTGAATCAAAACCTCGATCCCAACGCATTAAACTCACAGTTTGAGTCTCCAATATTCAATGCCGTTCGATTTGGATCTGTTGAAACACTTCGTTTACTTTTGGCAAGTGATGCGTATATTGATATTCACAATAGACGCTATGAAACACCGATTGATACAGCCATGATTTTTGATAAAAAAGATGTACTCAAATATTTACAAGATTATATGATTACACCTAAATACGAACGTCTTGTTCAAAAACAAGCACTTTCTATAGCTGTGCTAAATCGTGATCATGTCTACTTAAGAAAATTGATTGAACGAGAAACACCGATGAAAAAGGACCGTTTACAGAAAACAGCCCTGGATTACGCAAAAGAATACAATTTGGGACTTTGTGTCAATCTCCTAAGAGATGTCGAAGTCAGTAGTAATGGCAATAATTAGCACTCGAAAGAGTGCTTTTTTATTAGAAAATGAGATGCATGAGTACATCCGCTCCAAGAAAATGAAGCAGTAGAAAACATAGGATAACAATCATCCATAAAATCATGGTTGCTTGCATGTAGATGTTATCTTTTTGAATATGATGAATTCGCTGAGTATCTATAAGTGAGGGTATGGATGCCAAAATAAAGATGAATCCAACATAACGTATAACATAGACAAATAGAGATGAGTTGATCCATAGGTCAATCAGATAACTCAATAAAGCAAACAAAACAAAGTAAATCAATGTAAGCGATAAAAATCCCAAAGTTTTTATAAGGATGCTTCTAAAGTAATCACCTAGTGTTTGACCAGATACATAATCGATACCTCGGGTGACATGGATCAGTAGTTTAAAGATGTCTTCGATGTGGATCATAATATCACTTACTACTTCAACGCATGTTTAGCGAATCGTTTTGGTTTTCGAATAACATCATAAATACCCCAATGTTTTTCCGGTTCATCCGATGCTTTTGATCCCTTCCAGGGTTCATCAAATGCTTCAAAGATAAACATGATGATTCCTCTTTCTTTGCTCCAAGATAAGATTTGATCGAGATATGCTTTTTGATAATCTTCGTTTGTTTCACTTTGTATCATGGGACCATTTGATAGGGTTGGCCATCCGAACTCCGTAAAGATTATCGGTTTATTAGGATAAAGTTTTTTTGTTTGTTCATAATCACTTTTCGTTGCTTCAATCGCTTTGTCAAAAGGTACTTTTAACCATACGGGATAGGAGTGTATCGAAATAAAATCGACAACCTCAGCAATCACTTTTCCATCCTGTCTCCAATGATGAGAACCTTCACAAAATGTGATGGGTTGTTTGATCTTTTGCTTGAGGTATTTCACATAGGATGCCATGGTTTCAGGTTTCATCAAATTGTGATGCCAAGATGAAGTGTTTTCGTTGCCAACCGATGCAGCAAGAATAATGTCTTCGTAAGTATTGCAAAGTAATGCAAGACGATCAAGCTGCTCATAATTGAAAACGAGATTGTACTCAATCTCTTCATCTGAGTGAAGTCCACCCCACGGACAATTGGGATTACTGATTTCACCTCTCGGTTCAACGCCAAGCATCACCTTGAGATCAATATCATATGTCTTGATGACCTTAAGTACCGTCTCAGCATGCTGATAAGGGTCGTACATACGTATGTACTTAAAGTTCTTTTCAAGAAGCTTTAGATCTTCTAAAACCTCCTGTTCACTCGGATAGACTTTTGTGATAGGACTTTGATTTTCACGATAACCTGAATAACAGATAGCTGGTGCATAATTAAACATAAATTTCTCCTTATAGTATGATGAATATCAAGAGTATCGAAACCGCATTATTGATGATATGAACAATAATAGGAATCATAATATTGCGCTTAGCTTTAATGTAAATATAAGAGAATACAAACCCCATAACAAAATATGCAACACCGTTGACAATGGCTTCAGCAAACGATTTCTCGGTTACAACATGAATAAAACCAAAGACTAAAGTAGATACAATAATAGCGATGGAATCTTTTTTTATCAGACCAAATAGTGCTTTTCTAAATATGAGTTCTTCGATGACTGGACCGATGAATACTGCGGAGATAATCATTAAGATACCTGTCTGCGATGTGACAGCTGATATGATTGCTTGCTGGTTCGCAGATTCAGAAACTTCTAGATTAAATAGACCTGAAAAATAAGTTGATAACAATCCTGATACGAGATTACCTACCCAGACATAAGCATAACCGATGAGGATTGGAATAAGCATTTCTTTTTTCTCTGATTTTGTATGTTCAAAATCGATCTTTAGATCACTTTTCATAAAGAAATAGATTCCAGGAATCATCAAAAAATAGATAAAAAAATTGAGTATTGATGATGCGTCATCTGTAAGTGTATAGGTTGGACCTGTAAATAATCTCGTTTCTCTTAAATACGTTGTTGAAGCATCCATATTCTTTCCATGATAGAGATGAATAGGATTTCCCTCACTCCAGTCATCAATGTTATTAGAGGAATCTAAAACACTCTCTAATTTCGATTCATCAAAGACCATAATCTCTGTTGTTTCATAGGGACTAAAAAGGAGCTCTTCAACATCTGTATTTTCTGGATGCACTAACACAATATAATCTTGATATTGTCCAATGACTGAAACTTTATTTTTATAAGCATCACGGTATTGATCCCATGTGTCATAAGGAATCACAGCAAGTCCACCTTCATCTTGTGCAATAGCTTCGATTACACGTTCATCTTCCGTTTGTGCTACCATTCGAAATATGGGTATTTGGAGCATGATAATAACGAAAACTGATGCTACAACATACATGATCAGTCCATAGTAAAGAAGTGCATAAATATAACCTCGTTTATTTTCATGATAAACAGGTTGTTCCCTCTTTTTATGATTTTTATACATTTCCTCAAAGGTTATGATTTCTTTCTCTTGATCCATAATATCACCTTCCTCCATTATAACGGATTTTGGGATAATTGCGTATGATGATTTAAAATATGTGATAATATAGAAGAGAACAAATGGTTTCTTTTTTGAGGTGATAATTATGTTTAAAATGCTCATCGCCAGTCAAAATGCACACAAGATTCGAGAACTCAGACAACTCTTTAAACATCAACATGTCACACTAATAAGTTTAAAAGATTTAAATGATGATGAAGAAGTCGAGGAAAATGGCGAATCATTTTTTGACAATGCACTCAAAAAAGCTTTATATTATGCAAAGAAGTATAACATACCATCGATTGCTGATGATTCGGGTCTTGTTGTCCATGCACTGAACGGAAAGCCTGGTATCTTTTCAGCACGTTATTCGGGTCAAGGCGATCGTGCAAATAATATGAAAGTTCTAGCAGAAATGAAAGGTATCGAAGATAGAAAAGCTTATTTTATTTCATCGATTGTTGTTGGCTATCCAAACGGTGACTTCAAAGCGTATGAAGGTAAATTTGATGGCTACATTGCTATTGAAGCTAAAGGATCAAACGGTTTTGGCTATGATGCAATTTTCTATTTGCCTGAATATCAAATGACAGCTGCACAGATTGAACCAGAACTTAAAAATAGGATATCCCATCGTGCAAAGGCAATGAAATTATTGATGGAGGATATTGATGAGATTATTAATTACGAGTGATGTTCACGGAAAACGTGAACTACTCGAACAGGTTATCAGGAAGCATAAAAACATCGACGATCACCTCAATGCTGGTGATATGGCCATGCGACCTGAATACTATGAACCTTATCATTTAATCACGGTCAAAGGCAACAATGATTTTGGTGTCGATTTACCGTATGTTCGAATATTAGATATAGGTGACAAAAAGATTATGTTGACACACGGACACATAGACTATGTCAAATTTGGTCTTGATCGTCTGAAATTAAAAGCTAAAATCCAAAAGGTTGACATCGTCATTTTTGGTCACACACATCAAAGATATCTGATGATGGAAGAAAACATACTATTTATTAATCCAGGTGCTTTAGGAGACTATCAACGGTCATATGCGATCTATCACGATGGTCAAGTCACCTTTTATCAGGAGTAGCATATGAGTCATGAAGCATTAATTAAAGAGCGCGCAGCCCATGCATTTGGTGTTGATGAAAGTGAAGTTATGATCAAAGGTAGACTCTTAGGTGGTATGAGTCATTTAACCTATCACATAGCAATCAAAGACATTGATTATACATTTCGCATCATCGGTAGTGAAGGAAATCGTTTTGTTGACCGCAACATAGAAAAACAGAACTTAGATATTATTAAGCCGCTACAACTCAATAATGAAACCGTCTACTTTGATTTAGAAACCGGTGAAAAGGCAGCACGTTTCGTCGAAGGAACGGTTTTGACACAACTCGATTTTAAAGAGCATCTAATAGATGTGGCAGATGCACTAAAGATCTTACATCAAACAGACTTAAAACCTGCATCTGATTATCAATTGATCGATCGACTCAATCTTTATGAATCCTTTACGGATAAAAGATCAAATACCTATTTAGATCTTAAAGCAAAATGGATACATATCTACCAAACAGAACGCATGATGAAACCTAAAGTCTTTTGTCATGGTGATGCTCAGCGATCCAACATTGTTATCGGTAAACGTGTATATCTTCTCGATTGGGAATACGCAGGCTGGAATGAATTTTACTATGATATCGCATCGTTTGGAAACGTTGATTTTAAGGATGCATTAATGTTATTGGATGTTTATCTTGGAAGAAAAGCAACCAAAGAGGAAGCTGATGCTGTACGCTTCTACAGAATGTATCAAGCACTACAGTGGCATCAAGTAGCATTGCGCAAAGCAATGATTGGACTGTCCGAAGTACTTCATTTTGATTTTGACATGCTTGCAGAAAAATATCTTCGATTAGCAGATACACTCTATCACGAAATAAAGGGCTGATGATCTGTGCGTCTATCCGACGTTTTAAAATTACCTAAACAACCGCATAGTCTATCCATCATCAAAGACTTTCTAGAACAACCGCTCAGTCATACGGACTATCAAGCGGCTTTTAGTTATTATTTTGAAATTTGCATATCTTTAGAAGCTTATGATATGGTTTTCGAAGAAGGAGAAAAAGTATTACATGAAATTGAACTCCAAACAGAAACCCCATATTTTGAAAAGATCTTAAAAGCTTTAATCGATGCTTCACTCCATCTACAAAAGTATGATGAGATGAGAAACTATATCGATATTCGAAAACAGAAACTCCCCATTTTGAAACAATATCTAGGAATTCTTGATGATATTCTCTATAAAAAGGCACTGCAACTTCCCTATTTAGACGATATTTTACGCGTCATCAAAGACGTGATACCTCCAGATGTCAAAATCTATTGTCATCAGGAACTCTTTTATATCTATAAACAAGATCATCAGGATGAGATGGCACTTAAAGAACTTTATGCACTCTATGATTATGACTTAAAGAGTCAATATATCGGCGAAGAATTGATCTTGTTAACAAGACTTCAGCGCTATGATGAGGTCATTCAAAAAGCACTCAAAGAACTCAGAGATAATCAACAATCGATTTATATTTTAAAACCCTTGTTTGAGGCATATTTAGCTAAAGATGACTTACATAAAGCATCAACGCTTGAATCCGAATATGAAGAAGCAATTGATCAGGCTGCAGATGATATCAAGAAAGATATCTATGAACTGATCATTAAACTCTATCAGAAGATGGATAATAAACCATCGGTCGATTATTATCAAAAAAAGCTTAAAGCTATTTTAAAGACGATTGATAAAAAGAGCGTTAAAGTAGAAACCGATGTACCCAAGGAAGAAAAGGTCGTTTTTGTCGAAAAAGTCGTCGACAAAAGCATGAAGCATCAGACGATTTTAGAAGATTTAGAACGTGCACATGACCTGATTATCTATGCACATCTAATCGATGAAAAATTAGCACTTCGGGATTATTTAAGACAGTTTTTCATCCAGGTTGAGACCTATTTGAAAGCAAAAGATTATATCGTCTATCTTGAAGCAGAATCCCCAAATCTCTTTCACTACAAAGTGGAAAGACTCTACGATAAGACAATCCTCAATCAGCTATTAAGTGATACGATCATCTCGCATGTGCTAAAATCAGGTGAAGAAGTTTTTGAGGAAACCAAAGCTCTTAAATTATCAAAAAATGTAATCACACAAAAAGATTATGAGGATGATATCAAGTTTGTTTATGCATTTCCTTTAGGTGATCAAGGTGTCTTTCTTGCTCATTTTGAACAGGAGATCAAAGATCCAGGAGAACACTATGATTTATTAAAATTGGTCAGTGCTATCCTCTTTGCCCACGTACTTGATGAAAAGAAGCTAACGAAGATCAAGGAAGAAAATCGTTTTTATTCTGAGGTTATCAATGCTCCAATTCTAGCATATCGCGAATTAAATGATCATCGATCAACCTACAATGAAGCAGCACAAAACATGTTCAATATCGATAAACATCATCACTTTGAACTCTTTTTAAGAGATGTATCCTACGAACATGTCAATCATTATAAACAGACGATTCAACATCTCTTAAATCACTCAGGTGAGACAAGTGACCTAACCTATCGTTACCAAGAAAAACACATCCATGAAAAGCTTTACGGACTCAAAATTGGAGAGGAGCATATCGTGATGAGTTTATTTTTTGATGAAACACTCACTGTTGAAGAAGCTAAAGAACTCGTAGAACAAGCTACAATCGATCCTGAAACCGATTTAGGTAATCGCTTTTTGTTTCATAAGGAATCAGATGATCATCTCAAGGACAAGGCAACCTTCCTTCTCATTGAGCTCGATGAACAGATGAAACATATCTATGGCCATGAACAGATGAAGTTGTACTTCAAAGAGTTCGCTCAACACACAAAAAAGTACTTTAATGAAGGCGTTACCTATCGCTACGATTTTAATCAACTGCTCGTTGTACTCCCCTATAATGATATAAGAAGTGTGACAAAAATCGTTAAAGAGTATTTTAGATATTTAGATGTCTACGTTTCTAAAATTTTACGCTTTGAAAAATTTAATGCTCACATGGGTATTTTGAGATATCCTGTGGTCACCATCGAAAAACACCTTGAAAAGGTGATGCGTTTTTTAGATATTGCATTGAATAAGGCAAAACGCGAAAAAGAAGATAAATACGTTTTCTTTGTCTATCGCGATTACGAAGATGAACTCTTTGAACAACAAGTCATCGATCATCTGAATGTGGCTATCGAAGAAAAATCACTTGGATTGGTCTTTAATCAAATTACGGATATTAAGAAGAACAGGGTATGGCAATACGAGAGCGAACTAGCTCTTCTCAATCTATCTATCGATAATCGTTATTTGATGGCTATTGCGAAAAAAAGAAACCGTTTGGTTGATCTTGAACGTTTCCACATCAAGAAGGTCTGTCAGTTTTTAGTTGATTTGGAGAAAAAGACAGAACGTCTGATCAAAATAACGATTCCGGTATCCAAAGAAACATTCCTTGATGCAACATTTAATCCCTTCCTACTTGGAACACTCAAAGAATATGGTATTCCGTATGAGTTTATACGCATCAAGTTTGATATGGATTTAAGACCTAGTCATTATGCTAACCAAATTCAAGAACTCATTGATCGTGGGATTTCTCTTGATACCACGTCACTCGATATGGCGCTAGCTTATCCATTTCATGCACTACACCTTGAAGCCAAAAAGGAATCCATTAAATGGCATAGTTATGTTGCAAAAGTAAAAGAAATGCTTGAATCTTTTCAAATGGCATTGGTCATACGTAATATAAAAACAAAAGATCAAAAAGAAGCACTTGAGCGTTTAGGAGTTAACTACATTGAAGGCTCACTTTATAAACAACTTCCTGCACCTATTCTAATTCAAAAAATTAAGGAAAGTCTATGAATTTAGAAGAACTTAAAAGCTATGTCTTAAAATCCAGAAAAGATGAGAAAAATTCGCATGGATACCGTGCGGTATCCTCTTTTTCAATGCTTGAACATGTCGATTTGATGATCGATCAATATCTTCATGAGCCACAAACAGAAAGAGGAGCGATTTTGCTCGATGTGTTTGGCATTCTACAAGGTCTTTTTGTAGGGATTGACGCACTTTACGATCTAGCAATTGGATTAACCCAATATAAATATCATATCAATGTGAATGCCAATCCAACATTGCACGAACTCAAGTATATTCGAAACGATATCGTAGGTCATCCAACACATCGTACGTATCCTCATGGTGGTATGGGTTTTTCATTTTTATCAACGGAACATTTATCGAAAACGAAATTTAGTTATCATACCTATGTCTTTGAGAAAAACAATTTAGATGTTAAAACCAAGGATGTCTACTTAGAACCTTTACTCAAAGCATATACCTTTGAAAAAAACCGTATTTTTGAAGATTTGCTCAGCTATCTCAAACATGTGACAACGAAAACGAACATACCCGAAGAGTTATATACACTCTTTGAAACACTCAATGGTGACAAGTTAAAAGACATCAAATCGATGTTTATTAAAACCTATAACTTACCCGAAGATTCATCACACCGCTTTTTATGGCGTGTATCTTTGCTAGAAAAAATCATTGATTGGCATGAAGAAGATGATGAACTCAATCATCTCATCAGTTACATGGGTCAATATCAAGTCTCAAAGCTTTATAATATTGCACTTGACTTGGAAAATA
>Ga0265293_10002769_pt1 | contig 34110 bp, 36 predicted proteins | sample Munlanlewell138R_FD_192505 | JGI IMG/M metagenome (GOLD analysis project Ga0265293, IMG submission 192505) | Leachate microbial communities from a municipal landfill in Southern Ontario, Canada - Leachate well 138R | ecosystem: Engineered > Solid waste > Landfill > Unclassified | place: Canada... | reverse complement strand
TAGGCTGTGGCCGCTGGGAAATAGGCGTGCGGTAGCAGCACACAAAGCGTGTCCGGTCCCCCGCCGCCCGAACCACCCGACACCGTGGCAAACTCCAGCCCGGTCTCGCCAGTGTTCACCCTCACGTATTTTCCGCCCTGGCTCGTATACGCTGACGGCGCATCCGACAGATCGGTGAATGCCGACGCACCACCACCACCGGCGATGAACTCCAGCGCGGTTTCTCCGCTGTTTACCGCCACGACCTTCCCTGCCTGGCCGGTGTAGGCTGACGGGGCGTCAGTTAGGTCCGTGAAAGCCGATGCCCCGCCGCCCGTAGCCGCTGCCCATGCACCCTTGCCGTCGCCGTCCGATGTCCATACCTGGCCGGATGTGCCTGCGCTGTCGATCAGGAACTCGTACTCTGCATCATTGTCGGTGAGCACGTCCCCCACATCCGTGAGCGCTGCTTCGAGCTCGGCCTCTGTATCGACGGCACCCATATCATCACCACCGCCCGAAATGCCCGCGAGGAAATTGGCCCTGGTCATCACCCGGTTTGCCGTGGCCGAGTCGTCATAGAGAACGATCAGGTCCGCGTCATCGGCGGTCGTGGCCGCTGTCCCACCGGCGATGTCGAGCCCGGCGATACCCACGCTACCCGCCTGCAACTTGCCACCATCGAGCAGGCCCGCGCTGTTGGCGATGACGTGTCCACCGGACCCCAGCGTCAGCGTACCGGGGACCACGAGGCTCGAACCGTCCGAGGATGTGATCGAAGAATCCTGCAAGGTCTGGCCGCCGGTGCCGTCGAACAGCGCGAGCGCGTTGTCTGTGCTGGTCCCTGGCCCGGCCACGTTGCCGGACCCGGCCGGTGTGGCCCAGGTCCCGTCTGCGGCCAAGTATTTGCCCGCGGCCGCGTCCCCTACACCGGGAGCAGGGACAATACCTGCTGTGCCGCCAGAACCACTATCGCCCACCATTACAGGCAGAACAGTCGGGGATAATTCAGAAGCGAACTCCCATGCAGTTTCTCCAGACGAAACCACAATAGGATACCCTGCTGCGCCTGTATAAGAAGTTTCACCATCGGACAAATCAATAAGAGCGACTGAACCATCTTGCGCCGCAGTTATTCTCCCTGCACTATCTATGGTAATCCCTGCGAGTGTATAGGAATCAGCAACAACGCCGGATGCGCTTAGCTGGGTGCTTGTAACCGTCGCCGTTTGTATCTTCCCACCATCAATCAATCCAGCACTATTAGTCAAAACATGCGCCGAACTCCCCACGGTCAACGTTCCCGGTATGACAATTGCGCCAGCATCTGAAATGGTTACGGTACTGTTTTGAGCGGTATCTCCATTTGTTCCGTCCCACCTCATAGCCGCATTGTCCGTGCTGGTGCCTGGACCGGTAACGGCTCCAATACTAGGCGCTTTAAACGTTCCATCAACGCAAAAAAACCGGTCTAAGGTACCCGCCGTTGAATCTGGCAAAAGGCCGGACACACCAGCAGCCGATTCTGTAGCGCCCTGATAAATGTCCGTAGGCAAAACCACCTCGGTCATTGTTAATGTGGTATCGCCGTTAGAAACTGGAGCAGTACCCGATGCACCCGCAGTGCTCATAGCTTCAATGTTATCGTTATCCGTAAAAACATTTGCTACGTCGGTTAAAATGGTTTCGAGTTCTGTTTCAGTATCAATATCCGCTTCGGATAAATCACCGTATGTTCCCACAGCGTTCGCCGGAATAAGCAGACAATCAACCGTTGTATTCGTACCATCCTCAAGAGCAATGGCGAATGCTCCTATTGAATTCGCCGTGCCTCCTGAAATTGCTTTTCCAGCGGTGGTGGAAGTGACAAGATAATCCCCGTTTGTAACAGAACCAGAAACCGATACGGAATAAACGCCGAATAACGCAACCTTGCCGGTTGCATTATTGTCTATCGCCTCTGCTGTAATACCTGCAACGGGAGTATCTCGTTCCGTTGTGGTTGTTTTGAACGCAAGTGCGTTCGAATCATCAATAACCACAATGGAATATTGCGCTACCTGACTTCCCGATTTATTTGTAAGGCGCGATGTTCCGAATTGCGCGCAGGCGGCAATCGGGAAAGTAAAAGCAAGCAGCAAGCAAATAACAATACGCCGTACCATCGAGATACCTCCTTTTAGGACTTTGCGCTATGTGGCAACCATACGTTTCGATACACCTTGCGTTTCGAATTGCTGATTACGGAATCACGCGTGTCCAAATCAAATATCTTGTCGCCCGCTGTGATTGAGCATAGTACAGTTTGCTCGAAAGAGTAAGACACTTTTTGAAACTCCAAATCATATTCGGTATCCGTGACTAAGGATTTAACACGTAGCTTATAATTTCCGGGCTTATGCAAAACAAGAACCCGTTCAAGGGAGAGCGTCCACTGCTCAGGATTCGGCTTATATTCAATCAAGTGGTTTATGGCAACGCATGCCGCTGTTTTTACGGTCTGCACACCCGGAGCGCGGCGCAATGATAATCGTCCACGTGATAAAGGCACCTCCTGTTCGTTGTATTTCGGCACCCTGTTTTTTATTTCAAACAACATGCGCAGAAGCATTGCGTTCGGTATCGAACTTTTAAGCAAGTATAGCGAACGCAAATTTGGATAATCATTCAACCAATCCTTCAATGTTGCATACCCGTTTATAAAATCCATGGTGGGTTCTATCGACGAGGCATTCTTTCCACCATCCGCGCTGAAAAACCTGTAATCCTTTGTAATGTTTACGCGGTCACCTGCTTCGCCCGAATCAGGTGTCGGGTCGTCTGGCATCGTTGTTGAATCCCAGTCAACATCACCCGTGCCACGGTATTCATCCTCGAATGCTTCCTCTCCTTCTATTTTTACGTGCGCAATACCATCACGGGATAGTTTGCGCGTAGCATTCACCAAAACATTATAGTCCGTGGTAACAACATCCCGTTCCTGTATGACAAAGGTATGCGAAACAGTGGTGCCATAATCCTTCAAATATACGTAATCATCAACGTCAATATACCAATGGCATTGTCCGATAATGCTCGTAATCGTGTTCATCGCCTCGAACAAATCCGCTTCCGAATCATCGAAATTCAAATCATCTATAATAGTATCGTCACCAGTCAGAAGCGTCGAATCTGCTACATGCAATCCGCTTGGCAAAAATCTACCCAAAAGGTGCCTGAATATTTTCTTTGCATCATAATCATCTATTTCAGGCACGCGTGCCGTGGGCGGATAACTGCCGCCATATCCCGGACGCCATTGATAAGTATCGAACGGAAAATCACAAGTGGTGCCAATAACGGTATTGTCGTCGTAGTATTCAAGTTCAGAGGTTTCAAAATAAACGCCGCCGGTAAGGTTTGCATTCGTGGAACGGTACACCCTATATGCCGTTGCTCCACGCGCCTCATTCCATGCAATCTTGACCTTTTGCGTTGATGTTGGCGTAGCAGACGCAGAATACAATGTTGTTGAAAGGCCGGTTGTTGCATCGCCTGTATATGTTTCCCCTATTTCATCAATCGAGGTAACGCCGTAATAATAAGTAACCGCGCCGGTGTGGCTTGATTCCTCTCCTTCATCCAGATTTACAAGTGAAACTGCAATGCCGCTGGGCCGAAGCGTTTGCACCTCGGAACCATATCTGCCATATGGGATGATTTCGTTCAGTTTAATCCGTTTTCCAATACAGGAGATAGAAAGACCTGCGTTTAAATCCGTGCTTAGCGAATCAACGTACCCAACCCACCACGTTGAAATGCTGCTATACTTTATAACCACCTCATCAAGTCGTTCGATGCCGAAAAACTCGTCGAAATCGGCAGATGAAATCATTAACGACGCCGTTGATGGGCCGTGCTCGTCCCATTCAAAGGTGCATTGGTTGACAATAGTGGTGAATGATTTTCCACCAATAGTTATCAGCCGTGCGTAATCTGATTCACCCATTATTCCTGTCCTATCGAATCGGTATCTGCGGTAAATACACCTTTCACCGTTTTCAAATCGCCATCCTTGCTAAGAGCGGCAACGTTATCACCGTCCTGATTCTGTATAACGAGCAAATCGCCATAATCAGACGCGCCCAAAACGAGTGTGACTAAATCTGAAGGCCCGAATAGCCGTGCTATGGGTTGCTGATTTTCAAAATCTGTCATGGTTCATTCCACCGTTATTGATTCAACCGTTTCGACCATGCCTATTGTTTGTATCGAGCCATCGTCCGAAATCTTAGCAACGATTTCGCCATCTGAATTCTTTACGATGAATGCGCCGCCAGAATTTAAACGGATGATAATAGGACCGTAGATATAGGAACGCATGATAGGCGTAGGGTCTGACGGCGTTTCCCAAATGCCCTCCTGCTCATCTGGTATCGACGGACTTTCTGGCTGCGATTCAGATGGCGTCGGCGAAGTATAGGAGGGATCATTTGCATCAGACGGGCCAGCAGGTTCTATGTAATTTTCGTCATCATTATACCGAACCAGATTGTAGGCGCGCGCCTCGGTAGCGGCAATGTATTCACGTTCAATACCAGAAGGAACGAGAAACGTCATGGTGTAATTAAGCATCCCATTGAACGGATTTTTTGGTGAACCAACAAAACCGAGGTTCGTGCATACGACATTTTCATACCATATTTTATTGCCATCGTCAGAGTAGTATTTATAAAACGTAAACGGGAGTTCATTTTCAATTAGATATTGCTGAAGCATCCGCTTGTATACAAGAGCTTCTTCCAACGTGCGTGCGGAAATTGTTCCCGCAAAGGACAACGTTAACGGGCCACGGGATGAACGTGAAAGCAGAACGCCGCTTTGCAAAGGCACCTTTGTTGTTCGCGTGTCACGCGTATAACTTTCGTTGATTTGCGTCAACGGAGTAGGCAAAAGAAAAACAACGGAGCCTATCTGTATCCTTGGCGAATAGGTATGCTTCCAGTTTATCGTAGTCGCCATTTCAATCAGCCTTTCAACCTGAACGACGCATAGCGTTGCTCAGTAATAATACGCGATACAAGACGCTCCAATGTTTCCCTGTCGGGGATGCTTTCTACCTGAATGTTTGTCGTAAACCTCGGTTCTTCCTCCTCGCCGTTGGCGCGCGCGCCCCTGCCCGCTTCATAATCGCTTGCAGGTATAGTAGGAGGAAGCATGAGTTCCTGATACGGTGCGGTCATTGCTAAAGGATGCCCACGCCAAAATGCATCGGCGACGGGAACGACTATCTTATCAAGTAATGTTTGCAAGTAGGTTGGTGGCATTGCTTGTTCTGTTTCCATCAATGGGCCGCGACGCGATATTTCTTCCGATTCCGGCTCAGGGATAACAGGTTCAATTGTCGGCCCCCAAGCACGCATACCGGCTTTATCAGACGCATCAAGTGCGGATGCTATCGAACTCGGCAATTCCTCAAGTGTTTTCTTCTCAAGCTCAATATTTCCCGATAGGTCATCAATGGAGGTAGATAAAGAATCAAACGCAATTAGCTGCTCGTCCTTTTCATCCGTGCTTTTCTTTTCTCGGGCGAGTAACATAGCAAGCAACGCGTCAAAATCACTTGTTGGTGCGCCAGGTTTTCCTTTACCGCCCGACATCAATTCAGCAATGCGCAGGGCGGTGTTGTAATACTTCATATAGTCCGCCATCGTGAAGCCTTCAGGAGCCTGAATCAACCTTGATTGCCCCCAATTCACGTTCCCTGACGCATCTTTTACAAGGTGTACTTTTATTTCACCTTGGTTCATCATATCGACAATTCGTCTATGCGTTTTTAAAAACGTTTCTGCTATTTTCTCCGCATGCTCCCTGTATACCTTTTTCATCAAGAGCATGCCGTCCGTAACGCGGTCGATAATAGATGGCGAACGGCGAACACGTGGGTCCAATAACTGCATTGCGTTGCGTATGGTATCTATGATGCCCATAACGCGTTGCTTAAAACCGTCCCATATATTGATAACGGAATTCAATGCGTTTTGTACCACGCCCGAAATCATCCAATGCGCATTGCCAAATTCCATCAACGTGCCGCGTATACCGCCAAGTATGTTCGAAACAGAACCCATCGTATTGGATGTGGCCTGTATATACATTTCGTACCCGTAAAGGGCAGAATCAAGAGGCGACGGAGATTCCCTGTGCTCCATTGATAACTTGTGTAGGTCTTTATAAATCGTATCAGCGACTTCTGCGGTGCTTTTGCCCGCTTGCTGCAATGAAAATATGTATGCGTCCATCGCGGATTGCTGTTCAGTAGCCATTTGATTGTAGGCTTTAGCGACGGTAGGGGCGAGATTCAGAACTTCCTGCTTGAACTCCTGCTGCGCTTTTAACGCCTTTGCATCCGCCTCCTGTTGCGCCTCTGCCGCCTGCAAAGTAGAGTCTATTTTTTGGCGGTCAACATCTGCCTTGATTGCAACGTTCTCCAATTCAGCTTCAACGCGCAATTTATCTATTTCAGAAAGTTCGGTATATACCTCCCTGTAAACTTCCTCCAAATGTTTTAACGCGCCAATATCTTCCTGACGCCATTCACCAGTCAATTTTGCGTGCGATACAATTTCTTCCTTTAAAATGCGTATTTGCTCGGCGACATTGCCAAGTGTTTCGCGCAATAACTCCCTGTATTGCTCCCAATTCTGCGACTGAAATTCAAGTATCGCGGTTTCTTCCTGCGCGGCTACAGCCATTTCATTGATATGTTGTTCCCTCAAAAGACGCTCAATGGTATATCCTTCCTGAAGTTTTGCTAGGTGCGCGTCGTTTAACCCAAGAATAACCGCCTGCGCCGCAGTGCGCATATCAAGTTCACGTTGCAAGGCGATTGTGCGCGCCATTTCTATTTGTTCTTCGGTCATCGCCTGACCTACTAGCGCTTCCGTATACAAACGCAAATCATTCACGCTCAAGTCTTGTATCATGCCACGCGTTGATTGAAATTCTTGCGCTGTGCGTATGCGTTGCAGATACAATTCCTGTTCTTGCGCGGGAAGTTTTGCAAGTTCGGCGAGTTCATCTTTGCTTAATTGCAAAGCGATTGCTGAAGCGGCGATTTTATTATCCAACATATAACGTATGCGCGTTTCTTCAGCAAGCATTATTTCTTGGCGCGTTGCAGCAGCACCACGTTCTGCTTCAATCGTAGCAGCAATTTCTGCGCGCCATTGTTCGTGTTTATTTGATAATGCCGTAACGGTGACTTCCATCGCCTTGGCATATTTATCATCTGCATCTGCGGCAGAACGAACGGAGGCAGCCTCCTCTGCCGTTATCTGGTTTTTCTCTTGAAGTTTCTTTATGTATTCATCAATGCCTTTGGACAATTGTTGCTGCTTTTGCTCGTATTCCTCTTGCGCCTTTTTCACGTTGTAATAGCCGACAGCCAATGCTGCGAGCAATGCCACTATTGCGCCAATTACAACCAGCCATGGCAATGAAATGGCGGTCAACGCACCAATAGCAGCGGTGAGTCCGTGAACGATGGCGGGCAACGCCATGATTACCTTACCCAGCGTAGAAAAAGCCCCACCAATTACTTTCAATGTCAGCCCAAGTGAAACAAGTGTTACAGCCAATTTCGCCGCAGCAATAGTCCACGAACTGAATACAGCGGGATTTTCTTTCGCCCAATCCCTGAACTCTTTTATTTTTTGTGTCGCTTTTTCCAACGCGCTGACAACCATAGGCAATAATTCAGCGCCGATTTCAACCATCGTTACCTTAAAGGCTTTCATCGCCTCATCGAACTTAAACGCAGAGGTTTCAGCAACAATGCTGAATGCCTTATCAATACTACCTAAAGAGCCGTTCATGAGGTCGAGCGATTTTGTATATACAGACGCGTCCTGTGAAGCAAGCATCAGCGCGCCTTTTAATGCGCGAATATTTGGAAACAATTCAACAAGAGCGGTGGTTGAACCACCCGTTGCTTCAGCAACCTGCTTCATAACTTCAGAGAAAGAAGTCGCGCCTTTTCTAAATCCTTCAAGCGATATGCCATAACCTTGAAATGCTTTTTCCGCGTCGGGTGTTGTTTTTATCAGTCCGAGAATGGTCTGGTTCAACGCGGTGACTGCTTCATCCGAGGATAAGCCTTGTTTCGTCATCGCCGCGATCGATGCGCCTACTTCCTCGATAGAAACTCCAGCAGATGCTGCTGTTGCAATAACATTACCAATACCGCTCGCAAGTTCTTCAAAACGAACTTTACCATCCAACACCGTCATAAACATAACGTCTGCGATGTGCGTCGCTTTTTCGGTGTAGGATGCCCCCTTCATCAATTTATCGCCGTAGGCATTCACCGCAGTGGATAAAGCATCTACGGCAACATCAACATTCGTCAGCCCGGCGACTGCCGTCTTGGATGAAACCTCGATGAACGACAAAAGATTATCCCGTGGTACGGATGCGGATAAGGCTTCATATGCAGCATTCGTTTGAACGATTAAGTCTTGCCCAAAACGCACAGATAATTCTTTAATTGACTCCCCCAATTTCTCCATTTCTTCATCTGTATCGCCGCTAATCGTTTGAATCTCTGCAAGCGCCTTTTCAAAATCCATTGCGCTTTTAATGCCATAAACCAAAGGTGCGCCGATTACGGCACCCCATTTCATCATAGTCGTGCCCATGCTCGACATTCTCTTGCCGATAGCATCAAGCCGTTTGCCAAAATTCTTCACCTTATCGTCCATGTCAGCTATGCCACGAACGAATTTGGTGTTATCGGCAACGAACCGAACTACCGCTCTGTCGAGTTCTGTTCCCATGGGCTATGCCTCTACACAATATCCAATTTTATACTGGTTTGTAATGTCTCGGAATAACTCGAACGTAAGCGGCAATATTGATGCGCCGCTCCTTCTTCCTATCGGGTATTCAATGTTTGCGTCTGACGGTGCTGCACGATAAAAAACATATGTGCGCGTTTTATTGCTGATCCCTTTTCCGATAATCGTAAGCGAGTATTCAGAAATGATCGAATCATCGCCACCAAATGTAAGCGTTGAACCGCTCAGGTTTCCAATAGGCTCCTGAAGCACGCGTTGCATATTTTGCAGCGTTGATTCGAGCAATGTGGTAACGACAAAATAACGGTCTTGCACAACGTGGCTTCTTTTAACTCCGGGGGCGTGGTCGTTTTCTACCTGCTCATACTGCAATTCCCTCCGCAACACGACGCCGCCTTCGGTATAACCAACATCTATACCGCATATCTTGAAAAGCGCACTGCCAATAATGATCTTATTTTTGTCGCCCATCGCCTACAGCCTCCTGCTGCACAATATCTACTCCAAAGCCGCGCAATTCATGGTCAGACAAAAATGACTCAACATCGTCCTCGTCGTTGGAGAACCTATACGGCGCTCTGAAAATGCGGAATACTCTTTCGTTTTGGGAAACATAGTTTGTATACGTTTCCTTATTTGCATGAAACGCCATGCGAACGTTGTTTGCTAGGTCGAGCAACGCTTCACGGCGTTCAATTTCAATTGCCTTTGTAAGATGCGTCCATGCACCAACAGATAAATATCTCAAGTCATTCAACGAAAGTGTTGGTATGGCTTTCGTCAGTTTTATAACTTGTTCTGCGACGGTTATTCGGTTGTCTCTTTCGTTTCTGATGCGCGTTTGCTTTTGTATATCTCTCGAATTTCCGTCGCTTGAAAAAAAACCCGGTGGATTGCCTCCACGATGGCTTCTTTGTCCGACATTTCCAACGATTCATTGATAATATGCAGACCATCGGCAGCAGGCAGTGCGCGCGCAACGTCCATCGTGCAGCCATGAACAACATCGACAAGCACAAGATTCATCAATGAAGGCATCTGCGCCACGACGGACTTTATTAGCGGTATGGTCAGCTTGAACACGGACGAAACTTCCTCATACGTCTGCAAGTCGCTTTTCGCTACGATGCCTGCATAACTTTCAAGCAATGCACGTGAATCGGACGACATTGCGTCGCCCAACGATTTCACGACTTCGCTAAAGATGCGCGACAACGTTACAAACGGCAACGCACGAATGCGCACAGTAACCTTGGATTCAGGCAGTGCGATGTCCGTTCCGTTGTTCAGGATTGATTCAAAAGCCTGTTCGTTTACTTTTTGCATAACTAAAATCACCTCATCTTGCGCTGTTCATTTTTTTCGTTAATCTTTCCACTGCCGATTGCCGCGTTCAGAACGTCCTTGCATCCTGCGTTGATGGTGTATGATCACCACTTCGCGCAAATTGTTTCTCGCGGTATTATAGGCATTTGGTTCAACGAGCAGTCTGCCGCCCATGTATTCCGAATACAAGGTTTCAAGACCAACCTTGACGTTGTATCCGTCAATGCCTATGAACACAAAACGAAAATAGGTTCGTTTGTCGTTCCCACGAAACGGGCGCAATGTCGCTATCTTTGCTTCCTTAATACGCGCCAAAACAAATGCAGCGAAGTTAAAATCGCGTGTTTCGTAAACATCCTTGTCGTAGTCGATAACATTCGCCATCGGACGTTCATGTTGGTTGACCATTACCATTTACCTTCACTCGTTAGGTAAAAAATTTCATCTTCATATTTGAACACAAACGCATCTGCGACAAACGCAACAGCGAATGCCATTACGCTTCAACGCAATAACCGATCTTGTCCCCATTGTCACTATCCTTCATTACCTCAAAGGTCAGCGGCACGGACGATACGGCATCGCGTTGTCCGATGGGGTGCTCCACGTTTTCAGACGGCGTTGCTCTATAGAAGGTATACGTGCGGGTTTTCCCGTTAACGCCCTTACCGGTTACCGTAACAACATATTCAGTAACCGTAGGATCTTGCCCGCCGAAAAACAGCGATGAACCAACGGTAAGATTTGCTTCACGTTCCTGCATGACACGTTGCAAATTCTGTAGCGTTGCTTCGAGCAAGGTGGTTGTAAGGAAGTACCGTTCAAGAGCAATGTGCTTTTTAACGATACCGGACGCTTGGTCACCTTCAATATCGACGTACGTCACGTCCTTGCGCAACATAACACCGCCTTCAGTGTAGCCGACATCGACACCTGCAATCGACATCGAGGCATAGCCGATGATAATATTGTTCTTATTACCCAAAATTAACTCACCTCCCTCCATGTAATTCTCAAGCGTATAGACGCGCGCCCGGTCCCACGCTCGGTTTCAATAAGGGACACCGGCGATTCGCCGATAGCCCTTAAGGACTCGGTTTGAATAACTGCATCCTTAAACGATGCATCGAACATCGTGGTTTTTTGTTTCGCAAGTTCGCTGATTTGCCCAATAATTACAAGAGCATCCGCACGCGTTTCGGCAAAAGCAGCGCATGTAAGTTCAGCAACATATAGACCAGTATCAGAATCCTCCGACATCGGAGAATGAAAAATATTTTCAAGTATCAAGCAAGGGACATCGAATTCGTATAAAGAGGATTCAACCGCTATCCTTGTTGTATCTCCACCAAGCAGAGCAACGAGCGTGGCATCTGAACGCAACCAGCCAACAAGTGAATTTAAAAATGATTTGAATTTCGTATTTGCCATTGCTATGCAGCTCCTCAGCCGCCAAATACGCCTTTGTTTCCTGTAGACGGTTTATATCTACCCGATGTGGGTTTTTTCGCCCTTTGCTCTGCTTTGTCACGTGCAGCCATTTGCTTCTTTTGAAATGCGCTGACCTCTGCTTTGGTTCTTACAACGGGATAACCTCGAATTGAACGGCGATGGAATCCAAATTCATATGGGCAATTTCCCCCCTGCTCCTCCGTTTTCGCCGCATCTATTCTCGGCTTATCGTTGAGCACGCGCACCCATGAACGCGCAACCGCCTTTTGCGTATCGTACCCCAATTGCTGATAGCATTTTGTAATGATAGCGCGCCATTCTCTCCCCAATTGGGCAACGATCCATTTTCTATTGCCTTTTATAGCAGGGACGATATGAGGGCGTGCGAGCACTTGCGATTTCACACCAAGTTTTTTACCTCCGGCAGGGTTTGAAATCATGCCCATTACAGCGTGCCCGACTTCCAAATAAATCGAATACTGCATATAAGCGCCGAATTCTGGCTTCAGATTTCGGCTTGCAACGTGAAAGCCAGTCGCAATTTTATTCAACCTCTTTGATAGCCCATCTAGAGTTTTTGCTACCTTAAAGGTGACATCAACGGCGGCGAAACTTGCTCCTTTATTTGTTAGTGCCATCGCTAATCACCTACTTGGTCTAATTTCAACCGAGAAAGTGTAGCATCACGTTCCGTCATTTCGGGTTCATCATCATCGCTTTGCCCAAGCAACAGAGGTATCAACGCTTGTGCGGTGATAGCAAGACCGGCAATAGCGGTTACAATCGGGCATTCAATAAAGCAAGGGCGTTGTTCGTCGTTTTCAAAGCGCCGTTGCATAGCGATTGCCGGATAGCAGTTTGCTTCACCTACGCAGAGCTTTCCCATAAGGGGACAATAGTGTTCTGCGTTCTGCGTCTCATCCGACATCGCAAACCCTCCAAAAAAATTCAGAAAACGTTTTTGGCGGCGTTAAATAATCAATGCCGTCGTTTAAACGTCCTCTGAACCTATACCGTTTTCAGCGAACGCCATAAAGGCATCGCCAAAATACTATGGCTCTTGTTCGGTAGACAAAGGCGTTATTTCGTTATCTTCCTCTCTCCTTTCATACCTGCGCTTTCGGCGTTTGCGTTGCGGTATGATTGACCGCTCCATCTTTAAAAAATCCTCCAACGCGCCAAGCGCTATAATCAATGCCTGACGTATGGCGAGCAATAACGTTTTCTGCTCCATATTTACCATACCGCTATGTCTTCAGTTTTACAACAACAATTTCAGAATACGCTGGGTCGCCAAACGAGCAGGGATGACGGGTAGAAAGAATCCTGTACATTTCACCTTCAAAAAGCAATACGCAGGTTTTCAAAATAAGTTCGTTGTACGTACCGACAAAACGGCGCACGCCTATATCCTGCTCAAGCCCATGCTCGGCAATAACGGCTTCCCTGCTTTGCGCAGTCATGGTTGCTTCCATAAAACGCCAAGCATCAACAACGGTTGCATATTCAAGATAAAAGCCACCCGCGCCGTCGCCTGTTTTCGTAGGCGAAAGGATTGACCCATTCAGGTTGTATCTTGTCTCCCGCGCCATGATGGTACCTCCAAATCAGAAATCTATAATGCCCATTTGCGGGATAACGACTACGAACGGCGCGAGCAAACCGTCTACCGCAGCAACCCCCGTATACATTGGCGCAGATACTTTTCCCGTGCCCGCCTTATCACTTCTTGTGTATGAATAGCCGTCAGGCCAATGTTCTGATGTAAATTTTTCGTATTCTTCAGAACTTCCAGGAGTAATTTCTTCACGTGCAAGCAACACCGATGCTGCTTTGATTTGCTCCGGGACTGAACCAGAACCGAACGTTCCTCGCACGCGATAATTATGCTTACCCTTTACCCACAACGAGCCGTCCGTCCGTTCAAGTGCGTGTTTGCTCGCATGTATCCTGTAATAATCTTGGTCTACCAATTCTCCAGATGCCTCGAACGTGTCCGTTGCGGCGTATTCTTCGCGGTAATAAACGTCGGTAACGGCGTTTATAGGCCACCGCGTATAATCGTCCAACATGAGAAGTTCAATTCCCGCGCCATCAGCAAGGACAGTCATTGCGCGTGAACCAAAATGCGTGCCGCAAATGGCATCTATACGTTGCGCAGCGCGCAACATGGCCGTCTCAAGCAACGCATCAGTCCATGCGGCAGGGACATCAAACGCACCAAGCAGGGTTTGAATATCCGTCTTGTCGCAATAAACGTTATCGCCTTTTACGACCGTCATTTCTCATCCACCTCATCGTGTTCATACCAACCACGGTTTAGGAACAGATTCGTTCACCAATTCCAACGGCTGCGTATTATACCACGGTTGTGGACCCTTCAGAACGGCCCATTTCGCCATGAGTTCAATGCCGCGTCTCCAGCCAATGCGTTCGCAATAACCCAAAACATCCACCGAACGTGCGTAGGTAGAATAGGCATATTTCACCTCGCAAGGACGATCTGACAAGTGTTCGCGCGGATAGGATTCTGGCGATACGTGCATTGCGTTGCATACTGTATCTGCCAGTTCATTCACGGTAACGTTTTCCATCCCGCCAACATTGACGATTCTATGGTCATGCGGGATTTGATTTTCAGAACAAACAAGATCAATAGCGCGTATAAAGCACGGCAGGGAATCACCGATGTATGAAAAGGCACGTTCCTGCTTACCATCTCCATAAATGAACAAAGGCTCCCCGCCCATAATCCTATTCATGAAAATGCCGACAACATTCCTGAATTTATCATTCAATGCTTGCCGTTCGCCGAAAACATTATGCGGACGGATAATCATATAGGAAAAACCGTGAACGCTGGCTAGGATTTCAGTCACCCGTTCCATAGACGCTTTATTCACGCCGTATACATCGACCGGCTGCCGTTCAAACGTTTCATCAAACGGCGTTTGATTTTCTCCGTAAACCGCCATCGACGAAAACAGAACGACGTGTTTCACGCCTGCTTTCAAGCAAGTGGTTAACGTATTGATGTATGCGTAAAAATTACGGTGCGTTACCGAAATCGGTTGAAATTGCGATGCCCCCTCCCGTGCGTTCGCAGCGCAATGCACCAAAACGTCAGGAACGCCGTGCAATGCCAAAATATTTTCAAATGCAAAAGAGTTCGCGCAATCGGCAACGTTGAACCTGAGCAATGTCGGACGGCCGCTTGCGATGGCAGCCTCCTGAACATTTGCTCTGCAACCACCAGATAAGTCATCCATGATGCAAACAGAATCGCCGCGTGCGCAAAGTGCTTCAGCAATATGCGAACCAATAAAGCCAGCGGCACCGGTTATGAGAATATTAGCCATTGCTTAGCACTCCCACCTATCAAGAACGCCATATAACTGCTCCTCGGTAAAATTGCCGCTGATAACTGAAAACACGTCATGCACGCCTTCGCCTTTGTAATTTTTGAAAACATACCATGCGGAGGAACCATTTTCCCTGCGCATGATCTGCTTGAAATATAGCTGCCGCATGAAACGTTCAAACGAATCCTTTGTCAGAAAACCCGGATATACGTGCGCGTGCTCACCGCCACCATAGCCAAGATTGCCCTCCGGCATAGGAAACGAAAGCATGAACACCCCGCCATGTTTCAATAAACGCTTTGTCAACGCAACCGCATAATATGGGTTCGCAAGATGTTCAATCGCCTCCGTGCAAAAGGCAAAATCACAAACATCATGCACAGCCGTATCGTTATCTATCCACATATGTGAAACGTCTGCGTGCGCCGCGTATAGCATAAGATTGTTGGCGTTTTTTTCCCATTCTTTCATTGATGGAATGTATGCGCAAACATCATGTATTTGTTCGACGGGTTGTGCGTGCGCCCATGTCACAAGCGATTGCCACGACGCAATCGAACAATCAATGGCGATAGCAGAGCAATCACGTTCCGTTATCAAACGTTTTATCAAATCACCGCGCCCAAAACCGATTTCAAAACATGCAGAACGTTTCGGCACGTCAATGCCCGCATATTCGAGCAAACGGTCCAAGGCTTCACCACCCGCACCTGTACCCGGCCCTTCCAACCACGCCGCAGACTCGCCATAGGTGAGGTTTATTTTATCGACGCAAATACGGCTATCCATTTTTCAAAGCAACCTTATATCATGTTCAACAACATTTCCGCGCGCGCCTTGTTCGTATGATGCGTGCGCGTATGTTCAATACCAGCAGACCCAATTCTATTCGATGCCTCTAGATTTGACAATGCCTCATCTATTTTGCGTATGCAATCCTCCGGTGAGCAGTCATATATGAACGCGGTTTCGCCAGAAACATAAGGGTTTGCATACATCAAGGGCGTTTTGTCCGCAACGAGCGTTGTCGTATATGCGGTTTCCCAGAAGCGAACCGTGTCCCACCCAAAACCACGGACGCACACACCAACCAGTGCGTTCTTTAAACGGGCTATATATTTCTCCCACGGGAGAAGCCCCGGATTTTCAAACCCGCTCAATCTGTTTTCGTTGTCCGGTGAAAGCGCCACGAAAACGTGGTCATTACCATACCGCTTCAAGATAGCGCTTGCGACTTCCTGCCTGAGTTTATACGTATTGCCTGCACTGAAAACAACGCGCCAAGGTTCGCCCTCCTCCCGTTCTATCTGGTCAATAGCAGAGGAGGGTGCGCTGAACGGAAAGCCAACGATTCGAATGCCACATTCTGTGCTGTCAGCAGAAGGCTTATACAATTCGCCGTTGTTTATTAGCTCCCTTTTCAGAAATATCTTTGGTTGTATTCTGCGCAATTCCCTCCAAGGGATGTGCGGAGAATCCTCGCCATCGGCTATAACCACAGGCGTATTCGACGAACGTATCATGCCGGAGAAAAAATCAAACGCATGCACTGCATCCACCCGAAGCGATTCTAATACCACAAAATCAAAGAACTTTGACGTAAGCAGGTCATTTATCCGTTCAACATTATCAATCACGTGCTCACGTGGGAACGTGCCAGACCAAGGCAAGGGGCAAGTCACGCCGGGATCGCCACTCGGTAAAGTATACGTATGCGTTGTTCCGTGATAGGAAAGTTTCAAAGGAAAATCGTATACGTGTTCAGCACCAAGCGCCTCGCATAATCCGGTGAACAACATTGCGCCGCCGTAATCACTTTCAGGATGATTCAGAAAAAGCACGCTCACCTTAGAACCCTTCCATGCAGCTAAACAATTCTTCCTCGGTGAAGTCCCTGTTAGCCATAACATGGGCGTCTACCATGCCTTCACCTTTGTAATTCTTGAACACGTACCACGCGGATGACCCGTTGTTCAAATGCGCCACTTTCTTGAAATACATCTGGCGCATAAATATCTCATAGGAATCCCGTTGCAGGAAGCCGGGATAAATATGCCCATGCAACCCGCCGGTGTAACCAAAGTTATCTTCTGGTCTGGGAAAGGAGACAACGTATAGCCCGCCATGCTTCAGCAAATGCTTTACGATAGCAGTCATGTTGTGTGGGTTCGTAATGTGCTCGTAAACTTCAGACGCAAACGCAAAATCGACCAAATTCTCCTGCACATTATCGCTATCGAGCCGGTAAAAACATATGTCGGTAAGGCGGGCATACAACGACGGGAATTGAATGATATTCCCATCTGCGTTTCTCCAATACCCATCATCGCCGCGTGTCGGCCACGCATCGAGAATAGGAACGTTATGCTCGATAGCCCATTTATCAATCCATTCCTTAGCCATTTTATTTATATCGAGCGCGATAACGTTGGCTTGGTATTGCTCGATTAATCGTTTAACCATGACGCCTTGACCGTATCCGATTTCAAGCGCATACGCATTGTTCGGTACATCGACATTATATAGTTGCTTCAAATAGTCGATGCCTGCGCCCCCTGCTCCCGTTCCTGGCCCCTCATAATTCCATGCCAGTTCTGCCGTCTGGTTTGCTCTATGCAAATAATTTGGCTCTCGGTCAGTCATCGCTATTGCACCTCCTCTACCGTTGGCGCAAGCGCAATGCTATTCACATAACCAGTCACGCCGTTGAACTCTACCTTGTAAAATATTGATTGTGGTTTGCTGTGCTTGACAGATATTCCCGAAACGGAGAACGTATCGCCGATGAACATTTCGGCTAGGATTTCCTTTTCCATCAAAGCGATAACTTCCTGCATAGTCATCATCGCTTCTATTTTCGGTGGATATTCGCTGTTCATGACGTTCACTTTGCGATGCTGAACGCAATAACGTTTGCCGACTTCCAGCTTATTAAAGAGAACGGTTAACATGGCGTGAAAGCAACCCCTGTATTAAAGTTTGCGCAATACGGTGTTGAATGAAAAATTATTATCAAACGTATTATGTTCAACAACCTCGTATTTTGGCAAGTTAATAGTACCAAGCCATTCGTAAAACTCGTCTGACGAAAATTCACGGGTATGGGTAGAATCAATCAGACCCCTGCCATTGTGCGTTGCATCTGGCATCACCAAGCAAACGTATCCACCAGTCATGGTAACGCGCATAAATTCACGCAATGCTGATTCTTGATTCCGCAAATGCTCGAAAACATGGTTTGCGGTAACGCCTGCAAACATGGAATCAAAAAACGGAAGGAGTTCATCAGCATCTACCCGCATATGCGGGAAACCCTGATTCGGATACCGCCTTGTATCTGGAGATATGCCGCAATACTTATCCGTACCCAGCGTAGACGGCGCAATGACGGTAGATGTTCCAACGCCCAAGAAGATTTTCCCGATTTGCGTGCCGAACCGTATCGACCAGTAAAAGTCAAAGGCACGTTGCTGATACCCGGTTATGTTTTCAGATAACGACATCTTGCGTTCCTCTCCGAGTTCCCAATAACGAAAACCCGGCACCGAGGAAATAACTTCAGCGGAGCAATTCTTTGTCAGCAAAAGCAGTTCAAGGTCATCGTAACGCAACGCAGCATGGTCTGCGTTGTCCACCACAAGCAAAGATTTATCTATCCTACCATCACTTTGCCTGCTGTACCAACGCAATGTGGTAGGATCACGAAATTTCTGCATTGTTAAAACTCCCCTTCATGTTCCACCAAACGTGGCGTATATATAGTTTCTCCGCCAGGAAGCTGCCGTGTTTCAGGTTCGCTTGAATAATCTGGCGCAAGATAACGCAACGGTGTTTTTGGAATCTGCGTCATGAGTTGCTCGTTAACGAAATTGAAATACTCGTGTGGGCCTACCGTATCCGGCACGCGCCATTTCTCTCGGTACAACGCACGTGAAGCGCGCATGCGTTCTGATGCTTGCAATTCAGGGTTTGCACCGAAGGTATACCCGTGCGTATGGTATGGGCGCGGGTATGCAAACCCAAACGATGCGCGTTTATAAGAAGCGCAACGCGTACCCCAGTCGCTTTCTTCATGGAAGGAAGTCAAACGTTCATCAAACGGACCGACTTCATCCCAAACGGCACGCGTGAATGCAAAGCAACACCCGCACGGGCACATTACCCTGCCAAGACCCTGCCCATCCCCCTGCAAACTGCTCACGTTCGGAACACCTTGTTCTGCAAGGTAGCCCAAGTCATTATTGGTCAATTGGTCTGCTGTAAGAAACAGCGTATGCGAGAGTATGGGCAGAATCGCCTGCATAGCGCCGTAAGGAACACGGTTGATCGGATTCCAAAAACACGAACCAACATGCGGATTGTCTTTGTTCGCATCGAGAAAATACACCGCAACGCGCAACCAGTTTGGAGGCATCAGCAAATCATTGTTTAAAAGAACGATGATGTCGCCGTGCAAGGCTTCAACAAGGTGGTTCCATGTTGCCGGTATTCCCATGTTTCGCTCATGCCGAATAAATGTTGCGCCGAAATACGCGCATACCTTCCTAGTTTCTTCCACGACATCATTATTCGTTGTGCCATCATCGCACACCACCAAATCAAAACCTTCGTCGTCCAAATAGGTGTACCACCGAATGCTTTGCAGGAGAAGTGAAAGGTAGCGATGATCATTATAGGTCGATATGCCTATTTGAACCCTTTGCATAGCGCGCCTCCATTTTTCTTTCAGCGGTCATTGCCACGTAGAACATTCGCATAAAGCCCTTCATGCTTTGCTGCGATTAAATCGGGTGCGCAGCCTCTAAGGTACGTATCGCAATTCCTGACAAGCGACGATGCATACTCCTTGTCCGTAAGCAAACGCGCTATTGCTCGGGACAAGGCAATCTTATCGCCAAATTCTACCTTTGAAACATGCTTGCCATCCTCGAATTCATTGAACATCGTTGACGTGGTGCAAACGATGGGACGCCCTGCGGACATACCTGTGCGTATTGCGGCAGAAGCGGAGTAATACCCCGTGATGCTGTAATTAAAAACCAATGCGTTGTTCGTGCATAGGCGCGACACGACAACATCATTCGGTTCATAATCGCCCTGTATTAAATACAACCCGGCATCAATGCGTTCTTTGTTCATGCGTATTGCATGTTGCGCGTAGGTGTTGTTAGCCAAACGGTACCCGATAATCTGGTATCGCAAATCGTGTTCAGTAATTGAACGTACCTCGTCATACGTATCCAAGAATTCAGAAAAGCCCTTGTGCGAATTCCAGAAGCCGAACGAGCCTACGAAATGCGACGGCGAATCCATCAAGCCAAAACGCGCACGCGCCCGGTCAATACCCAAGCGTGAAGGCATTTCAACGGGAAGGTGTATCGCAGGAATGTCTGAAAAATCAGGTTGCTCTTTCGTAACAAGAACAATGTCCACCTCAGTGCGCAACCTGTCAACAAATGCGCATGGCAAAAAGGTGTGAATGGTCACGATCACCTTCATGCCGCGTTCGCGCAAACGCTTTATCAGGGTAAAAAAGTTCTGCTCCTCATCCGGCGTTTTACAAAAGAATGAAACTTCATGCTGAAAATGCACGATAGACGGGCCGTAATCAACAATCGAGTTCAACAACCTATCGTGCTCTGTAAATTTTCTAGGCCAAGAGCGTTTAACACGCGTATCGTCCGGGTAAATCAAAACGCCTTTGTCGATGTCCTCATACGGCGCAAATATTCTGTAGGAACAATTCAAATGGTCTACCCACAAACGGGTAGTTTCGGCAATGCCGCACCGGTTTCCCCATGAAGTAACAAACGCAATTCGTGTCGATGTTGGCAGGTTTGCTTTTTCCTGAAGTTCAAGCACAGGTTCTTTCGCAATGGGCGCGTAAAGTTCTGGCGCGGTGATTTTCAAAATGCTTCCCAACCTTCCGCGAAGGTTGCTGACGGTGAACAAGCGTGCCACCTTTTTGCGTTCACGTATTGAACGTTCAAGGGAAGTGCTGCCTGCTTTCCACTTTGAAAGCAAAAGGCCAACAGCGTTCACCATTTTTTCGTCATCTGAATAATAAAACGGCGCGTTTTTAAACGTTTGCGTAAACACCTCAAGTGGTTTTGCAAACACCGGCACGCCCGCATACAACGCTTCAGCAACAGGGATGCCAAAACCTTCAAACTCTGACGGATGAATCAACGCACGTGCGGACGAAAGCAAACGCCATTTATCACTTTCGCCCATATTTTCATACAAGGTTACGGTTACGCCTTCCCGTTCAGGCATGATGAGCTTGGTACAAGCGTCGCCTAATACGTCAATTTTGACCGGTAACGCATTTTCGGGCAGCAACCGTATCAAAGCCTCTACCGTTTGCTTGATCGCCTTGTAGCGCACGTTTCTCGAAATAAGGACTATCCTGTTTTCGCGTTGTTTAAGATCATCAACGGGCGCATTTGCATCCTGCAAAATGGAATCAGCAGTAATGCTGTCTATCGGCGGGTTTAAAACGTATGCTTTGCGCGCGCCTTTCAGGTGTTCAATCCACGTTGTCAGGTGTTCTTTTACAATGCGCGAAATACAAAGGATTAAATCAGCAGAATCAAGTGCGCGTTTATAATCCTCCCAATAGGCTTCCTCTGCATCCGCGCCGCTCCTGTATTTCGCAATATAATTAGGCGTTTCGTACAACGTCAGGATACATTTAGCGCCGATGGATTCAGCAAGCGTTTTCGCGCGCAAACCCAAATCAACCGGCTGCGCAATAACCGCCTCGAAGGAGGGATCAAGCGAAAGGGATTCAAACGAGTCGATTGCGTGAACGTTCAAACGGTCGCCAAACAAATTTCGTTCAACGGAGATGTCGCCGTTCGCATAAACGAAATCGTTTGTATCGGTGAATACGTGAACGCTCAAACCTGCGCGTGAAGCAAATAGTTTTGCAACCTGCCACAAGTAAAAGCCGCCGCCCGTGAAACGATTGCCTTTATCAAAAAGCATTGCCACTTTTACGGAGGCTGCGTTTAAAGGAAACTCGCCATCCAAAGTGGTTAAAAACGGCTCCTTTTTCGCAGGGTGGTTCTCTGATACCATGCGTTTAATGTCAGCAACGATGGCATCAACGTTCAACCGATGCATACACAACGCATGCCCATCAGAAAACTGCGAGCAAAATGATTTGCGCAACCGAAGGCAGGGCAGGCATTCCAATTCTGCGCTGTGCGTTGCAACGTTCTTGAAATGCTTGATGCTGAACTTCGGTAAAGTAGGCCCGAATACTGCCACTGTCGGAACGCCTATAGCAGCAGCAAACTGAACAAGGCCGGTATCGCTGCCGAAAACGGCCATGCTTCTGCGTATAAGTTCTGCGGACAAACGAATGGATTGATGCCGCGCAAAATGAATCCAGCCATTGTCAGAAACAAACGTTTCGTCCTTCAACGAGCCAATGCACAGCACGTGAAACCGTTTGTTATCTGAACCTGCGCTTGCGATGCCTTCGCAAACGCGTTTCAACGCAACAGATGAAAAACGTTTTAACGGGTTGCTCGAACCAAGGCAAGCGACAACGTACTGCTCACCTTGAAGGCCATTCGTTTTTAAAATACGGTCGGCATGTTCTGTTACCGTTCGATTGCCTGCAAGGTGTTCGCAAACGGAAAGCGGCTCGAATGAAACAGATTCTCCATCGCTTCTCGAAAGCCCAGCACGTTCAAAATGCAATGCGAAATAATCCGTATCGTCCTCAAGTTTATCGGATAATCTTCCTTCTGGCGACTTGCCTGTTTCGATAACGCCATCAAAGGGGATGATGTAATCGCATTGCAAAACGCACGGCAGTTTCGCCGCTTCGCTCAATGTTAGTACCCGTTCGAAAACATCAAAGGACGAAACGAATTCAACCAGTTCAGAACGCACGGCTGCGCGAAGGATGCAATTGGGCCACCTGCGTTGCAGTTCAGACGCCATTGCGGCAATGAAAACAACATCGCCTATGCCGCCATTGCGTTTTAACAGGACCACCTTCGCATTTAAATCATCGTCTGCGCCGATACTGTTCTTGACGGAAGGAAGCATAGTGGAATCGCCTATGCTTATTTCTGGAAATTCAGGTAGGGAGCAATCTGCTCGGCCAAGTTCTGAAAAATAGGAAAGTTCTTTCAAGCGTAAGGCAAGCGAATCAGAAACCTCTACCGGAATGCCACGTTCAAAATCAATACCATCTATTGAATACGATGGGTATCTGCGCAATACGAAAAACCGTGACATATTTTTATCCTCATAATTACGTAGGAACAACGACAAGCAAACGTGCGCAACGATTAGGTAGCGCCGAACCTGCTCGCCGAGGTATCCAGCACAACATCGGTCGCCTTGACGACGGCATCCGTATTTTCAATCAGGAAGTCATTGCGAATGAACGCAGTGACCTCAAAGATGTCCTTACGGATAGCCTTCTCCGTAGCAACGCGGAGCCGACGCTGAACAACGTGAATCAGGTTGCGCGGGTCGCACAGCATAATGAACGTGCCAGTAGAATCCGTACCCGTGGCAGTCAGGTCTGTCGGCAGCAATGCCACCTCCAGAGGACGAATGCCAAGTGGTGCGAACTGACCTGCGTCGTTCTGAAACGCAAGGTCGCCGAGACCTGTCGTGCGTTCGACGATTTCTCCTTGAAGGTCAAGGAAAACATCGGGGTGTGCAATCCAACGGAGGTTCGCCCTGTTGCGGCGATATTTCGTCGGGAGGTCACGGTACATTTCGCTGAGCAGCTTCCACGAAACACGTTTCGCACCTGCGTTTTTGGTGTGCGTGCCCAGTGCGGTGGTAGACAGAACGTGGAACCCATCGTTCGTTTTGAGAAGCATGGATTCGTCATCTGTTCCACTAAGGCTGGAATCACCTTGAATGGCAAGCATTTCGAGGTCGTTCGAAATACCAACCATGAACGCATCGGTGAACGCCGCCATCCCACCTTCACCTTCGATGTTGTCCTCGATGGTTTCAGCAGGAACGTCCATCTGTGCGCGCGCCTTGACCGTGGTATACGTCAAGCCGCTCGTGACGGGACGGCGTGTTTCCGTGTCGGCGGTATTTTCCGTCGCTTTGCGAACGAAATGACCGCTGATATTAAGCTTGGCAATGTCGCCGCTGGGTTCGTTCACAAACAATGTGCGAAGTTCACGCAACAGCGCGGACTCGTCCACTGCAAGGCGAACAAACGTTTCAGCAAGCTGGCGAGCGGTTGCTTGCGTTGCAAGCGTGGACGACAAGAGTGGGTCTGCCGTCTTTTTTACGAATTCAACGCCTGCGCCGAACTCGTAATCGCCACCGCCCGACATTCCGCCAAACAAAGCGGACAATTGTCGCTCGATGATTTTGTCAGTAAGTGCTTTTCCCATTTATTGTCTCACCTCCTTTCGTAAAAGAACTGCAATGAAAAACTGCTCACGCACGCGGCGTGAACAGGGCGCGCCCGATTGCGGCCTTTTGAAGTTTGCGACGATCCTCCTGCGACATTTCGTCAAGAGCCTTCTTGATGGAAACTGCGTCTACGTTTTCATCATCGTTTGCCCTTGACGGTGCAGTGCGTCCTTCGATCTTTGAAAGCCGTTCACCAAAGGATTTCATCTGCGCGTTCATCTGTTCAGAAAGCGTTTTGAGAATCCCAAGGGCGACTTCCTCACCGCCAGCATCATCGGCTGGAGCATCCTGCGTTTCGCCTATAGCAGCATTATCGGTTGCTTCAGCATCGGCAGGGGGTTCAGCAGGCGGTACTTTCGCCGTTTCAGGATCGGTAGGAGGCGTTTCTGCCGTTTCCGGTTCGCCCTCTACCTGCTTTTCAATAGCACTAAGACGTTCAGTCAAAGAACCGAGTTTTTCGGTAAGCTCTGACTTCATCGCATTCAGCGCCTTCAATATTTCATCCATAACAGGTTCACCTCCCTCCTTGTTTGCAATAGCGTCGCTTTGCGCGTTTGTGTCTTGCTTGAGCAGGTCACGTTCCTGCTTGGTCAACACCTTCGTCATATCGTGCAAGCCCATCAGGGCTGCCTCATCCTCTGTGCATAGTGACAGGATGATTTGCTTTGTAGAATCCTCTCCTTCGCCTTCAACCTCTGATGCGAAAAAGACGGCGCACGTTTTATAAAGCAAAGCACCATCCTCCGTTTCGCAACCGGCGAATTCATACAGCGCAATCGTTGCCAAATCCTGATTCGCCGACAGCCGTTCCGCTTCTGCGCGAACGATGCTGAGCACATCGCCCATGCATGAAGCGGTTACCTTTTTCGAAATCAGGTGTCCTTCATTCGTTGTGAACAGTATCCTATACCGTTCATTGTCTGCAATGGTTCGCAATGTCCCTTTGATGGAAACGTTTTCGTTCAGGTCGAACGGCACGCCGTTTTCAGTAATCAGGATCGCCTTTGACTGGTCTGATTTTCCAACCATGAACAGCGCACGCGTATTTGCTGGCATAAACACCAGCGAAAGTTCGCGGATAATCAAACGTTTCACGGTGCCCGCAGGGTTGCGTACCAACATGCCCGCCCATGAAAACGCGTTCAAACGCCCATCAAGAACCAGCGAAGCAGGTTCCTTTTCAAGAACGGCAGCAACCACCCACAACCCAAGATCGCCGTCCTTGACGGAAAAACGTTCTGCGTCAGTGCTCGTAATCGTGTCCAACGGTTCGCCAGTTTCGTCATCAACAACCGTGAACGCGTTGATGCCGCCGTTTGCATCCTTTTGAACTTCAACCCTACCGATGTTTGCTTTCTCAACCCGGCCAATAGGAACAAACGTTCCCGTTTCAGGTCTGCGGTACAATTCATGATTCAACCATAACTGCCCGTTGCGCCTGAAATCTTCCAGTTCGAACTTTCTCGCATCGAGGTTCATCCCGTGCGCATCAAGCCCAGAAATGGAAGCAAAGCCCTTCACGTATAGAAGCGCATCTGATTTTGACGCAGGCTCCTGATGCGCCAGTGATGGCGAATTGAGCTGGATGAATTCTGAAAAGGTCTGCGCTGTTTTCATCCCTCAACCTCCTGTTTCTCATAAACCTACACGCAAACGTTACCGCAAAACAAAATGGTTGTCAATAGTCATTTTTAACGCGTGCGTGCGCCGCGTCTCCATACCGTATCGCGTTATAGTGTTTTGCTGGCATATACGCGTCGAAATCCCCAGCGCCGCCGTCAAGAATTGCAGTAATACGCTTTGCTTCTTTTTCGCCGAATAACTACGCTAGGCTCCATGCGTGCGCTTTATATGCAACGATGGTATTGTCGCCGCCATAACAATCCTTCATGCAGATATACCTGCGACGCACAATCAGGGTATTGCTTCTGTTTAAAGTGAACGGAGAAAAACTGCACCCTAAAGGTTTTGATTCGTGAACGCGGCACGTGCCGTCATCGTTTTTAAATACACAACGTTTTCGTTTCGCATCTGGAACCAATATGCCGTTTTCAACAAGAGCGCCCTGCGATATAAACTTCTGTGCTTCCTCCGGCACGACAACCACGTTGCGCACGCCAGATCCCTGACAGCATTTACCATTACAAACATTGCGCACATGCTCTAAGGTGCAATGTTGAAACATCAGGCGCATCATTTTTGAGGACACCTTTACTTTGACAAGGCGTTCTGTTTTTTCTCCAGTGTCGTGCGTAGATGTACCGCGCATCAAGGCTATAAACGCTGGCTTCTTTTCCAACGGCATGGTTAGCACTCCCTTTGAACCGCTTTAATATTTCTCGCCTTTTTTAATGCCGGTTCTTTTTACATCTGCCTCCCCAAACCGTGCATAAAAACCTTGTCCAACATCCTCAGGGGAAACATTCTCCAAGAAGGTAATGCGTATGTCTTTTCTGCTCACGGGATCTGTAACCTTCAAGACACCCTTGCGCAAACTGGTAATCGCCTTTTGCTTTGTTTCTAAAACTTTCAGTTTACCCTCAGTGAGTTTAAGCAGGCTGTCCTTGTGCAATTGCCAAGCAGCCTTTGTTCGTTCATCATTCAGCCCGTATTTATAATGTATTTACCTTGCTCTTTCGAAAAGGTACTCAGTCGTTCTTTCAAGTTCAGCAAACTTAGAAATTTCAACATCGTATTGCTTAAGTATTTCTGCTTCGCTTTGCACAATTGATCTTGCAAGATCGGGTTGTGGTTCTACTGGTACTTCAGGAGGTTTCGGAGTCGGCTTTGGCTTACGTGGGCTTACGTGGCGTTCTCGGTTTGCGAGGCGCTTTTGGTTTAACAGGTTTTGGTGTCGGCGTAGGCGTGGGCACGATAGGTGGTGTTGGTGTTACCGGCAGCGTTACAACAACCGTCGGCGTGGGCGTCGGCGTGGGCGTTTTTGGTTTGGGAGTAGGTTTTGGTGTCTTAGGCGTTGTTATTCTAGGCGGTGTTGTTGTCGTTGTAGGCTTAGGCGTTTTCGGACGTTCACGTTTGGTTTTTTCAAGCAAAGCAGGACCGCCGACGCAACGGCAATTAAACGGAGAAACTGAACCACTGCCTGCATCCATTGACCCATCGGGAAACGGCTCATTAACCGGGATAACGCCAGCAGCATCATTCATTGCGTGCGCATCACGCACGCGGCTATCGCCAACGCTTTGCCAAATCTTCCCTTCCATTTCTGCTTCTGCGCCGTATTGCATCAAGGCATCGTTCTGAACAATTGCGCCCTCAGTGCGCGCCCACAACATAGCACGGGAACGTTTATCAAGGTCAGGGATGATGCTGTCGAAACGTTTAAGGATGTCCCGCGCTATATCGCGTGCGCCAAGGCCGCCCTTCATGTTCTCATACAAATCCTTGCGTATAATCTTTTTTAAGTCGGCGAACTCCTTTTTCGTCAGGTTGACCACCTTGACCATATCCTGCCGCTTCGCAATTGTTTTCAGCAGGCGCGGCTCACGCCGCATTACAATATCAGCAAGCACGGAATCTATGTCTGAATATTTGGAGGAGGAGTGCGACGCAAAGCGATACTCCTCCACGTAATCCTCCTGCTTTATCTTTTTAAAAATCATCTTGAAAAACTTGCCAACGGATTCCAGAATCAAAATATGGTAGGTGGTAACCAAACGTTCCCAGTCGGAATATAAATCGCCCAAAGAATCCGACGCGTTTTGAATGGCAGCATCAACAACGGCAAGCGATGCGCCATCATCGCGCATTTCCTCACGTATTTTGGCGCGCACCTGCGCATCGCTGTCTGAAGGCAACCGGACATCAAGATATAACTGCACCGCGTCCTGCGCAATGGCATCCCACGCGCCTTGTGCTTTCATACGTTCATGCAAACGGGAACGTTCACCGCGCAAATAAGAATGCAGCACGCGCGTTGCGTACTTTTCCAATTGCATGCGTTTCGAAATAAGCCACGGCATCAACATGCGTATTTCAGAGTTAACTGCACGTATTTGCTCAGCAGCCATATGCCGAGTATCAAACAACATGCGCGTATTGAAATACTGTTCGTACCGTTCATCAGCGGTCATCATGCCGCTACTCCTACTCCGAAACTTCAATCAATGATGCCGATGCGTCCTCAAGCAAACGTATGCATTCGTATATCTCGCCGATGTCCACATCCTCTGAAGGCGCATTCGCAAGCTGCCCGATTGAATTTGTCCAGTCGTATCCCGCCGTTGCGCGCCCGTAAAAACGCCATTTATCCTTCATCGCCGCATACAACAAATGGTTTGGGCTGCCCGGTATCCAATTGTATTTCACGCCTTGCGAATCTTCATACAACCCATTCCGCGCAAGACGTTCAAGTGCGTTACGCATATCACGTATATATGCGTAGTCGTTTAAAATCCCCTCCTCGGTTGGTGAACGCAGCGTTTGCGGTATCTGATATGACAACCTGCCCAAGTCTGGCGTGCTTACACCGCCGTTCGGCGTACCCATTGATGTTTTCGTGCCGTTTGAATTGTAAACGTACCATTCAGTCTGGTCGTAATCCAACGAAACGGTTTGCTCAACGGACGGTTCCTGTTCGTCAGGGTCTGCATAATCCGGCAATATGTTTTCTGGCAGATTATCAGGGTCATATGCACTATCAGGTGGAAGCAAATCGCCCCAATGCGTCCATACTGCCGTTGCTTCGCCTATTCTGTAATTTGCAATAGCGCTTCCCAGCGCAGTCATGCCGGTATAAAACGTGGTCAACGACGGCGTATCATCGGGATCGATGTAAAGTTTATAACGCAATATCACGCCGCGCATTTTGCACAGCATGTACAGGTACCCTTCCTCATCGCATGCTATCGAATAATAAAACGACGTATAAGGCGTCACCGGTACATAATCAATCTTTCCTTCCCATAAGCCGGTATGCTGAGGAAACACCGAGGATGAAAGCGACGGAATCAGGTAGCGGAAGTTTTGATAATCAGTCGTTGCGTACAATTGAACTTGCTGCGGAGCCATCGCATTGTTATAAGGGTACGTCGTTTTATTATCGCAACGCAGGTAAACATACTTCTGCGTCGTGACAAGCGTATTGTAATTGAACAGTTTTAATTTGCCACCAAACGTTGTGAACTGTTCGGAAACATACGCGCCGCTTTCAAACGAAACCAGCAGTTTCTTGTGCTTCATATCGCATGCAATCGCGGTGTGAATTTCGCCGATGTTTGAATCCACTCCCGGAGGAAACGCTTCAGAGGTATCAATAACAGAACGGTTGGAAGGAGCTTCAATCATCGGCATGCTGCTCGCAATATGATAACGGTACAGCACAACGTATGGCTTTCTCGGTTCAAATTTCAATACGCCGTTCACCGTAATAAACGGTTCGCCGCGATACCCGCCCAGCGCAACAAACGCATCGCCTGTATTTCTATCGTGCGCAACGCTGCATGAATACACCACCTTTAACCAGTCAAGGTGTTCCTCTGAACCGGATAAACGATTCAAGCGGTAGATACAACGCACACTATAATCCGCGTTTAAAAACACACCGCACGGCGTGACGTAATCGTATAGCCCAAGCACAAACGAAGTGCCGTCGTTAAACACTTTCATTTGCTCAAGGCAGCACACGATATGTCCGTTGTGCGTAAGGCCATTCGGCGCAATGTGCGAAATGACCTTGCCCGCACTATACATCGTCACTTTATAAACAAACGACCCCACATAAGAAATACCGCCCGGTCCTGTTAAACGCGGCGCAGCAGTGCTATCAAAATTGTTCGCAGTAAGGTAGAACGAATAGGCTTCCGTTTCAGAGGAGTATGAAATGTCGGATATGTTTTGTATTTTCTGTTTCAGGTTCCGCATGTTGCTGTAAGGCGACGCGGCTGAATATGAATACCTGTTTGCAGGGAACAAATAGGAGAATGCGTAATTGCCAACGTTTTTCAACGATAGGCAAATCCGGTTATCGTTCGAACTGCTTACTGCGTTGTAAATGCTTTCTGTAAAATCATCGAGCAATTTACCAGTAGCTGAGAAATGCGACACGCCCATCGTATAGTATTTCGGATAGGCGGGCGTGCTTACGGGGTAGCCCGCAAACTGATAGGGGTTATAACTGACAACAAGGCCGCCACTTTGGTCTTTCACCGCAAGTGAATACGGTTGAAACTCTTTGTTTGAAAAAATAGAGAACCCGGTGCCGCGCCCAAAGCCATACGCATCGGGATCGTCTATTTCTTCCTCGTCGGGAACAATAATGCCGGTGAGTTTTTCGAGCGCATTGATGCGTCGCATTGCGTCGCATATATCTTCGCTCTTGCGTTCGCGGTTCACCCATTCATTATTGTTGCCCACTGCATCAGGGTCTGCCATCGTTCCATCACCTGTTAAAAAAAATACGCCTTGGTTGAACAACCAAAGCGTACCATGCGCACGTCATTTTTAACAATCAAAAAGGCGAGGCGTGCGAGCGCACATGATGTTTATCAAGAGCCTAGCCATTAACCGCTTGCAGCACTGAAGCAAACGCGTGCAATAGTTCTTGCGAATGCCCGGCGGTAGGGTAACGGGCAACCCGGCAACATACCAAGGGAGAGGAAAGATACATTGCTGAAGTCTGTTGCATGCGTTCACCGCAGTATGCGTTCACATAAAGCTGGTTTGGTGGGCTTTGCTTATGGCGTTTTGTGGGGGATACACAACACAGGCGCTTTTATGTAACGTACACCGCAAGCAGGTTGGCTGGTGCGCGCCCAGCAGGGAAAACGGGGGAGAAAAACCCTGCTGGGCACGGCACCTTATGACCCTCAAACACCATGATGCGCTCGCACGCTCTAGGGGGCATATGTTATGTGCCGAAAACGCCGTCGATGGCGTTCTTTAATGCAAGGCGCACAACGCGGTGAAGTGCGCCCCTATTAGCGGGAACAGAATACCGTATAATGAGTAAGCGCTACGGTATCCACTATTCAATTTTTCAGGGCGCATCGCATAACGTATCATGCGTATGCGTTCATCATGTTGGCACGACTGCCTGATTTTGTCAAGCAGGCATTTACAACGTGAACAGCAGAGGAACGATTTGCTTGAGCTTGTTCAGAATGTTCAACGCCACCACGGTCACCCCTGCTGCCTGCTCTTGCCGTTCAATCACGTCATAAACACGTTTTATTGAAACCTTGATGTCGTCCTCGGTGAATGGCAAATCCTTCATGGCATCTGCCGCGTTTGCAAACTCGTCAGAAGCAGGCGCAAACGGTGTGGGCTTAAGAACATCCTCCGATTTCTCATACGTATCCACAGCGGAGGACAGTTCGAACTCCAATGCGCGCACTGCGCTAAGCACTTTGAGCATGTCGTCTTTATTCATCATGGTTACCGTTCTCCTGTTTGTGCGTTCACGTTCTTCCATTTCGAGAACCTTGTCGCTTATTCGCGTCGCGGTTCCAAACCACGAACGCCATTTGCATTGATGTTTCCTTCCCTGCAAATCGAAATAGCAGGTGTTGAACGTCCTTGGCAAAATCCAATTCAGTAAGTTCACGGCTTACGTACCCCCGCAACCGTGAAGCAAATCACTTCATTGATTTTATCCGCCGCTGTTTTCGTTCAACGTATAGGTTTCAATGCCTGTAATAATCCGGCCACGGATAATATCAAGCAGGTTGCTCCACGAATTTGCTGTATCGTCCGATTCAATTTCGTTTGCCGCCTGCGATGCGCTTATGGATTCGGCAGCAAGAGAAGCGATGGCATCCACCAGTTCGTTCGCCGTTTCTGGCGTTACCGTTTTTGCGTTCTGGTATAACTTGATCGCATCGTTCAATCGTCCCGCCACCATGAACTGATAGGCAAGTTTCGTTTTGAATTTCAGCAATTGCTCATCGTAATAATCGTTCGACTTGTCCAATTCGTTCGCAAAGTCGAGCGCAACGGCTTTGTATTTTGCAATGTCCACTTTGCCGTCCGTGCCGGTCAACGCCGCTTCTGCTGAAGCGAACTCTGCGGCATACCTGTTCGCGGACAACGCCTTTGCTTCCTCATTGTACGCTTCAAGAATGTTGAACGTATTGTCCTGCACAACGGCGATGGTCTGGCTTTGCATTTCAGTAACCAGCCTTACGGCATCAGGCGTTGTTGCGCACCCTGCAACAAGCAGCAGTGCGGACAGCAGCATCACGACGTGCGTTTTCATTTCGTTCTCCTTCATAGTTAAATTTGCTCTATACGTTTTTTGGCAGAACATCAGCGCCCAGCAACACGCACAAACGATCCCATTTTGCATACGGTAGTTTCTTATAATCAATGCCAAGCAATTCAACGATTTCAAGCGCAAGCAATTCTGCTTTGTTGTTGTTTGTGTTTTCAATCTTACGCGGCACGTTGCGTTTCTTTTTTGCATCTGCTGCCGCAATGTGCTTGGACAAACGGTCGAGTTTGCTCCAAAGGACACGCAGTTCAACGTTTTCCATGATTCATCGTTCCATTTTTTCAATTACGTTGTATGCAGTATCCGGCAGCAAACGCCTTTTTGTCAATAGGGTGCTTTGCTGAAATGCTATTCGCCATTGTTGCTTTGCTCGGCTATTTTGCGTTCACGTTCAATTGCACGCCCCTGCCGTAATGCTCTTTGCTTTGCGCGTTCACGCGATGCGGCATCGTTTTGATCGTAGGTGTAACACTTGCCGCGTTCACCCCATTTGAAACCCGACTTGTTGTTTAACGTACAACGTTGAATAGGCATGAGCACAACCTCCCTTTGCGCATTGCGCGCGGCGTTTTTACATCAGTCCTCCTTTTTCAAATCAAAGAAGTTCTTAAAGCCGCAATGCGCGCATACAACATAATAACGCCCTTCACCGCCGGGATAACCGGCATCAATGATTTTAAATTCAGGCATATCATCCTTCGGCAGATGATCGGGATAATCCGGCGCAACAACAACGCCGCAATTCCAGCACGTTGCGTTTTCTACCTGCTTTTTGGTAAACGCGGGCCACGTGCCGCGTGGTGAATCAAAGGTGAGTGTATTGTACGCGTGGCGCGTTCTCCCTTTCGTAATGTGCGCCCGTGGTAGACGTTTGCTTTTGTTGTTCATGAACATGTTGCTCCTTCCTATAAATCAAAACCAAAACGCGTGCGCCAATGTTGCTTAGTCCTCTAGGCGTTCTTTTGTAACGTTCAAACTTGTCGGGTAAAATTCAAACGTGTTAGAGCATTCAGGCTTCGCTTTATCATCTTTGGCATCAAGGTCAATCTCTACCTGAACAACATGCAGCAATTCTTTAAGGCGCTTTTCAAGTTCAAGCAGTGCGTCACGCCTGGTAGGCAAAAAGCCAGTCATGGCAAGTTCTTTCTCGTCGCTATCGTCGTCCTCCCCAACGGCGAACGTAGCACACTGGACAGCCGCGCCAACCGGGCGCAGTAACGCCTTCACCATCGCCACATTTTCCTCATGCAATACAGCCAGTCACTCGATCGCGTTCATTACTCGCCCTCCTGTACCATTGCATGGCGTTGTCAAGTTAAAATAGTCATCCTAGATTTCGTCGGCTTAAACTTCTTCTCCATGAGTCTTCTTCGGTCTCTGTTGGACGCGCATCATTAAATCCCTCGCGATAGGCGTCCTCCACGAGGTCTGGTACCTTTGTCCGCAGTTCATCCATCTCTTCCTGTGCATCTCTCAGCCTTGATTCGAGGTCTTCGATTTGTGCTTTTAGATC
>Ga0265293_10002767_pt1 | contig 34149 bp, 26 predicted proteins | sample Munlanlewell138R_FD_192505 | JGI IMG/M metagenome (GOLD analysis project Ga0265293, IMG submission 192505) | Leachate microbial communities from a municipal landfill in Southern Ontario, Canada - Leachate well 138R | ecosystem: Engineered > Solid waste > Landfill > Unclassified | place: Canada... | reverse complement strand
GGCTGGGCTTCAATTGCGTGAAGATCGATCTGGGCAGCTTCGCCCAGCTCAAGCGCCTGATCGAGCTGAATCTGGGCAACAACGATGTGTTGCACCGGGAGTTGTCGGCGCTGGGGGATTGATCGTGCGCGGCATGGGATCGGGCTGATCGGCACAGCCCCATCGCGGCGGGGCCACTTTCACGAAATTCAGTGCGGGGTGTGGAAGGTTCGCGCCCATCTTCGATGTGTTCTCCTACCGTTGCGGGGGTAGCCGCCAGTTGCGGGATGGCGCTGGGCCGCAGGAGCGCACCCGCAGGGGGCGCGATGACCCGATTCTTGCCGTGCACGCATACCCTCACGGGATTGAATGCGAGGTGTGGCAGATTCGCACGCGGTTACGGGTTGGCGCGAAGCGGGGTGCTTTATTGCGCGGCTTCGAGCGCCTGGGCGAGGCGTTCGACGGGGATGATTTCCAGATCCTTGATCGGCTTTTTCGGGGCGTTGGCGCGCGCGACGATGGCGCGTTTGAAGCCGTAGGTCGCCGCCTCGCGCAGACGCTCCTCGCCATTGGGCACCGGGCGGATTTCCCCGGACAGGCCGACTTCACCGAACGCCACGGTCGGCGTTTCCAGCGGCCGATTGCGGAAGCTGGACAGGATCGCCAGCAGCACCGGCAGGTCGGCGGCGGTTTCCTGCACCCGGATGCCGCCGACCACGTTGACGTAGACGTCCTGATCGTAGACGCCGATGCCGCCATGGCGGTGCATCACCGCCAGCAGCATCGCCAGGCGGCTCTGTTCCAGCCCGAGCGCGACGCGGCGCGGGTTCGCCAGCGGGCTGGCATCGACCAGCGCCTGCGCTTCGACCAGCAGCGGGCGGGTGCCTTCGCGCGTGACCATCACGCAGCTGCCCGGCTGCGGTTCCGGGCTGCCGGACAGGAAGATCGCGGACGGATTGGGCACTTCGCGCAGGCCGGTATCGCCCATCGCGAACACGCCCAACTCGTTGACCGCGCCGAAGCGGTTCTTGAAGGCGCGCAGCACGCGGAAACGGCTGCCGCTCTCGCCCTCGAAATACAGCACCGCGTCGACCATGTGCTCCAGCACGCGCGGCCCGGCGATGCCGCCCTCCTTGGTGACGTGGCCGACCAGGAACACGCTGATGCCGGTTTCCTTGGCCATGCGCACCAGTCGCGCCGCGCTTTCGCGCACCTGGCTGACGGAGCCGGGCGCGGCGGCGAGCTGTTCCGAATACATGGTCTGGATCGAATCAATGACCACCAGCCGCGGCTTTTCCTTGGCCAGCTGCGGCAGGATGCGCTCGACGCAGGTTTCGGTCAGGCAGCGCAGGCCGCCCAGTTCCAGCCCGAGGCGTTTGGCGCGGGCGCTGACCTGGCCCAGGCTTTCTTCACCGGTGACATACAGGCCGGGCAAACGCGGCTCCAGCGCGGCCACGGCCTGCAGCAGCAGGGTGGATTTGCCGATGCCCGGATCGCCGCCGATCAGCACCACCGAGCCTTGCACCAGTCCGCCGCCGAGCACGCGATCCAGCTCACCGATGCCGACCGGCTCGCGTACTTCCTGATCGTGCACCACATCCGCCAGGCGCGTGACCTTGCTGGCACCGCCCTGCCCGGCATAGCCGGCGCGGGCGCCACGCGCATTGGGTGGCGGCGCGGCTTCCACGACGATTTCGCTCATCGTGTTCCAGACGCCGCATTCCGGGCACTGTCCCTGCCATTTGCTGGCGCTGGCGCCGCATTCGGTGCAGACGTAGGCGGTTCTGGGTTTGGCCATGGGTACGGGGTTCTCCGAAATGCGGGCAGCGGCGTCTCAGTCGCGCACGGCGACGAGAGCCCAGCCGGCCAGTTCGCCGTTGTCGAAGGCCAGTGCTTGCAGGTGCTCGATGCGGCCCGGAAAGGCATCGAGCAGCACATGGATGCCGGCTTCGTCGAGCGCGAAATCCACCAGTTCGCGCTGTCGCAGCTGCGCATCCAGCAAGGTCTGGCGCAGCGCTGACAGCCTTGCGTTGCCGGCTTCTTCGCCCAGTTGTGCGACCTGGGCCAGCAGCTGCATCACGGCCTCGCGCTGCTCCAGCATCACGTCCGGGTACTGCGCCGCATCGATGCGTTGCTGCAAGGCACGCAGGCTGTCGTTGAAGGCGGCGCGTGCGGCGTTGGCGCCGGCGTCCTGCATCAGTGTGCCGCGGCCGGCCGGGGTCGCGGCGCGTGACAGCGGCTCGATCATCGTGCTGGCGCGGGCGTAGAGGCCATCGGCTGCCAGCAACGTGTCGATATGGATGGTTTCCTCGCGCCCGATGCGCACCGGCAAGGCATCGGCGTGGTGCAGCACCGCAGCGAGCCGGCCACCGCTGCGCAATACGCGGCCGGATTCGGAAAACGCCGGCTGGCCGACATATTCAATGCCGTACTGGCTGATGCACAGATCGAAAGCGGCATCCGGAAACGGCAAGGCGGCGACATCGGTTTCGCCATGCACCGCGATGCGAGCGACGATATCCGACGGGAGCTGTGCCGGCCACGCCGGTGCGATGCGGGCGGCATCGACCATGGCCAGATGCGCCACGCGCGGCGCCTGCGCGGACTGCATCAGCAACTGGCCGAGCGGGGAATTGCCGCAGCACAGGTCCAGCACGCGGCCCTGCTGCGGGAGCTGGGCGAACACCTCCTGCCAGAACGCACCGATGGCGCCGTCATAATTGCCGGCGAAGCTGCCGGCCAACGAATGCAGCGCACCGCCGGCCCAGTAGCTGCTCCAGGCGCGGGCACGGTCGTGGGCGGTCGGAGTGGTGTTCGCGGATGGTGTTGTCATGGAACCGGCGGAATCCGTTGCTGCGCGGCGTGATGGCCGGCCATCGTAATGCATTGCCGGCACCACATAGGTCGGGCTGAGCACAGCGATGCCCGACAGCCATGCTTCCGTCGCGTGGAAACTTCGACATTCCGGCACGCCCGCACACAGAAGCCTTGCCCCAATCACTGCATAGGTTGGTGGTGACCCCGGACGTGATCCGGACGAATCCCAACGCATGGAATCTGGCAGGCGATATGCGGCGGTGGGATGGATAGCGCGGCAGCACGGTTTTGATGTCGGGCATCGCTGCGCTCAGCCCGACCTATATGGGATAGGCATCAGCGGGAAAGCCCCAAACGCGGGCCCGCCCGTTTCTGCAGAAACGGGCGGGAATTCTGGATCAGCGCGGGTTCGGCATTGCGGTCAGGGGTTCGACGCCATCCATGCGGAAGCGGGCGTTGAAGGCGACGGTGATGCGCAGGCCGTCATCGTTAACTGGCTCGAAGGCGGTGACTTCGTGCAGCATCCAGGAGGGGAACAGCACCAGCTGCCCGGGCTTGAGCCGGATCGGCCAGGAGCCGGTGTGGAACGGCGGCTTGAGCTTATGGGACGCCATGTCGACGAACATCGTGCTGAAGGCGTACGGGCTGATGAAGGTCAGCCTGCCGCTGGTCTCGTTGTTTTCATCGCCTTCCTGGCAGACGCAGTAGACGCCGGACCAGGAGTGCAGCGGGTGGTTGTGGGCGCCGAAATAGCCGCCCTTGCGGGTTACGTGGAACCAGGATTCGTGCGCGACGTGCAGCCGCGCCAGGGTGGCGTCGTCGTACTGGTTCAGTTCGCCGACGGCGCGGTAGAGCGCGGCCATGCACTGGTCGCGCAGCTTGGCGATGGCCGGGTCGTTCCAGTCGAACAGGTTGAAGGCGCTTTCGAACAGGCTTGCGTTGCGCTGCACGAAGGGCTCCTTGTTGGCCCAGGTGTCGCCCTGCGCGGCGTATTCCAGGAAGGCCTTGCGCAGTTCACTGTTCATTGCGTCGCTGTCGTCGAATTCGACATTGATCAATGGCACGGCATAGGCCGTGAGGATGGAGAGTTTGGACATGGTGGGTGTTTGCCCCCTGACGGAAACCGTGCAGTTTACCTTGCGTTGGCGGTGGAATTTGCCTTCTCACGCAGCAAGCGACCTGGTCATGGCGTGATGTGGGATAGGTCTGGAGTTGCCGTGGCTCAGGCCCGGGGGGGGGCGGCGGCTGCGTCTTACCGGGTACGTGGCGTCTCTCGCTGCCACCCCCACATAGCAGTTCGAAGGGGCTCTGGATTCAGAGCCCCTTCCTTTCGCTATTCACGACAGATCATAGGACACAATTAGCGGTAGCCATGACCCAGTGCTCACCAAACTGATAGCCTGAGTCTACGACCCTGAAAAACATGACCTGTCCACCCATGCCCGCACAATTATTTTGAATATCTATCTCGGCCAGCTGGACAGCAAGCTCATACGTTGACGCCTGACCATATCCATCGAGAAAAACCGATGCTGCATGTGCACAAAGACTTACTGCAAGTAGACCAAAAATGACGAGTACCGATTTGATGTTACGGTTCATTTTTACCTCTCCTTAGCGGAAGTACGTATGCTGATTTTTATCAGCAGTCGCATGGTACGACACCTTAAAAACATCAGCAACGCGCTTGCAATATATGACGCACAAAAAAAGGGGGCCTCTTGCGAGGCCCCCTTTCATGTTGCAAGCGTTAGATCCGGAGGGATCAGAAGCGCTGGGTGTAGCGGAAGTACGGCACACGGCCCCACACATCGTACAGGTCGGTATCAACCGAGTCAGCCTGGTAGAAGCGGTACAGGCTGTCCATGGTCGGCTCACGGTCCAAGGCGTTGCGCACACCCAAGGTCACCGTCGCATCCCAAGGCGCGTTGTAGCTGAACTGGATATCGTGGCTCACGTAGGACGGCATGGTCTTGCCGACCAGACCTTCGTTGTATTCATCGAAGCTGTAACCAGCAGGCTCACCCCAGGTGTTGTCCGCCAGCCAGTCGCGGTAGGTCCACGAATGGGTGTGGTGGATGTAGCTGATGTTCCAGCTCACCTCGAAGTCGCTGATCGACCAGATGTTCTGCAGGCCGGCACGGATGCGCGGTGCGCCCGGCTGACCGACATAGCTCGGGTTGTCGTTGGTGTGCTGGTCAGCCATGTAGCTGATCATCAGCTGGTTGCGCAGCGAACCGAAGTTGCCCAAGTCGAAGTTGGTGCGGGCGGTGAAGTCATAGCCCTCGGTTTCGACCGAGCCCAGGTTGGTGTAACCGGTCTGGGCCAGCACGATACCGCCCGCAGTCGGATCAAGCTCCAGACCCAGGCCAACGCCCGGATTCGGCGCGGTGGCCGAGGTGCCGGCCGGCAGGTAGCTCAGGCCGGTCGGGCAGTCGGTACGGGTGCCACGCAGACACTGCGTGATCGTGACCGAACCGATGAACGCGATCTGGTCGGTGATCTTGATGTTGTAGTAATCAAGGCTCATGTTCAGCCAGTCGGTGGCATCCCACACCACGCCCAGGCTGAACTGCTCGGACTGCTCCGAGGTCAGATCCGGGTTGGAGATGCGCCAGGTGCTGATCTGTGTGGAGCAGTTCGACTGACCGGTCAGCATCAAGCAGGTGGCGCTGTCGGTGGAGTCGTCAGCGCTGAAGCTGGGCTTGGCGGTCAGGATATCCAGCGTCGGGGCACGGAAGCCCTCGCCGTACGAACCACGGAGGGTCAGGCTCTCCAGCGGCTGCCAGCGCATCGATACCTTCGGTGCGAAGTCACTGCCGTAGTCGCTGTATTCGTCGTAACGGCCCGCGATGTCGACTTCGAAGGTCGAGGTGATCGGGAACAGCACTTCGAAGTAGGCGGCCTTGACGTCACGGTCACCGGCGGCGGAGTTGCCGGCCGAACCCACGACCTGGCCGGACTCGGACAGCGGATCGTAGTTGTCCTGGTAGAACTCTTCGCGGTACTCGGCGCCGACGACCATCGCGGCGCTGCCACCACCCATCGAGAACAGGTCGAAGGCGGCGCTGCCGTAGATTTCCTTGGTGGAGGTCTTCAAGTCACGCAGGATCGTGGTGGTGAAGCCGAGGCCGTTTGGGTCACCGGCGTAGGGATCGTAGATGTTGTACGCGCCGCTGGTGATCGGTGCCTGGGCCAGGCCGCCGACAACGTAGTTCTCACCCTTGTCCCAGCCACGGCTCTCGTTGTAGCGGGCGCCGAAATCCAGCTCGACATTGCCGACCATGCCGCGCAGGCCGCCGGCGTAGTTGCTGGTGGTGACTTCCGAATAGCTGTCACGGTTGCCGAGCGCCGCGAAGCGGTGGAACAGGAACAGATCCTGACCGGCGAACTGGGCGTAGTAATCGTCGTAGTTCGGGTTCAGGCCGCCGTCTTCCGGCGCGGTACCCGGATGGTTCGGGCTGCCGGCCACGAGGCGGATAGAGCCACCGGGGAACGGGCTCGACGGAACCGGCGCGTAACGGCCGAACGCGGTCGACTTGTTGGTGCTGGTGTCGAAGTAGAAGGTCCAGTCTTCGTTGATCTCGTAATCGCCACGGGCAAAGATGGCGTTCTGCTTGCTGCTGGAGATCGTGGCCGAGACCGAAGCGTGGTCGTACTGGCAGGTGCTGATGTTTTCACCAGTCACCTGATCCGTAATCGGGGCCATCCAGAAGCCCGATTCGCCGTTCGCGCACAGGCCCGGCACGGTGGTGCCGAAGGTCGGGTGGCGCAGGCGATTGCCCACTGCAGCGCTGTTGTTGACCTGGGTGAAGTTGTTCGAGAAGGTGGAGGTAGTGCTGTTCGGGCCCCAGTACCAGTAGTCACGGTCACGGTTGAAAATGATGTCGCGCTCGGAATACGAGGCGCCGGCCAGTACGCGGCCACGATCATTCGAGGTGCCGATGATCACGCTGCCTTCTTCGGTATCACCGCCGTCGTTGCTCGGACGGCCCATGCCGTAGCTGAGCTGGACGCCGTTGTAATCCTTGCGGGTGATGATGTTGATCACACCACCGATCGCGTCCGAACCGTAGACCGCCGAGGCGCCGTCGGACAGGATTTCAAAACGCTCGACCGCCGCCAGCGGGATCGAGTTCAGGTCCTGGCCCTGGCCCAGCTGCGGGGCGACCGGGGCACGACGGCCGTCGATCAGGATCAGGGTGCGCTGTGCACCCAGGCCGCGCATGCTGACCTGGGTGGCACCCAGACCGGAGCTGCCCGAGGAGCTCATGTAGGCGCCGAAGCTGTTGAACGTGGTGTCACGCAGGAAGTCGGCAACCGTGATCGTGCCGCTGGCCTCGATCTGGGCGCGGTCGATCACGACGACCGGCAGTGCGCCTTCGACGTCGGCGCGCTTGATGCGCGAACCAGTGACGGTGATGGTGTCCAGGCGGGTGGCGTCATCACCTTCTTCCTGCGCCATCAGGGGCATGGAAACAGGTACAGCCACGAGCGCAAGGATGATTGCGCTGCGAAGCTTAGAGGTCTTCAACTTCATGCTCTCTCTCCAGAAATTTTTGTTGCCAAGGTGAAACTTGGCGCAGTTGCCAAGTGGGCCAATGCCCCACAGTGGTTATCCCGGCCGGGGCGCATTGAGTCTTGCACTTCCTCGGCTCGCCGCAGCTTAGCCATTTCTTAACACTGGCGCAATAGGCCGCCAACGCTTTCCCTGAGATGTCACGAACACCGGCAAACCCTTGCGGGACAAGCCATTCAGGCGGATCGGAGGGGCTTGCGCGCGGGCCGGTTACGGGATCAGCGTCTGGATGACGTGATCGACGTAGGCGTCGAACTCGGCCTGTTGCAGGCGCGGCTGGCCCAGCTGCAAGGACAGCTGCAGGAAGCCGACGTAGGCCGCATAGGTAAGGTGTGCCCGATGCTGGGCATCGGCGCGGACCATGCCGAGCTGGCGGAAGGCCAGCATCAGGTAGTCCAGGCGGCGCTTGGAGACGCGCTGCATCACCGGTTGCACGACGGGATGATCGAGCGTCTTGAGCAGTTCCGAATAGATGATATGCGAGCGGACTTCGTGCGCGACCCGCAGGAACAGCTCGCGCATGCGTTCGCGCGGATCGACCACTGCTTCGAGCCGGGCGAAGACCTCATCCAGTTCGACCTGCTCCCAGCGCTCCAGCGCGGCGCGCAGCAAGGCATCACGCGAGGGGAAGTGCCAGTAGAAGCTGCCCTTGGTGACACCCAGACGGCGCGCCAGCGGTTCGACCGCGACCGCGTGCACGCCTTCTTCGGCGATCAGGTCCAGCGCGGCCTGGGCCCAGTCATTGGCACTCAGACGTGATGCGCGTTCGGTTTTGGCGGGGGCGGAAGCACGTGTCATCTAAGCAAGCCTATTGGAAATCATGGAAATCAGCGCAGCTCCGGCACAAGACCGTGGCCAGGCTGGCGTATCGCCGGCAGCATTACCATACGCAGCCGTATTGACGAGCGCCGGCGAGGCGGAACATACTCGCCGGTATGGTAACGCACCCCTCCATGATCGTGCCGCAAGCGGAAGACCGCCAGATGCCGCCTTCCGATGCGCTGGCGCTGCAACGGCTGCCGGGCCGCCCGGATCGGGCCGAAGTGCTGTTCGCGCATGGTTTCGGCCAGACCCGCCAGGCCTGGACCCGGACGGCGGCAACGCTGGCCGCGCATGGCCACGGCAGCACGCGCTTCGATGCGCGTGGTCATGGACAGAGCCGCTGGAATCCGGCACACCTGCCTTACGAGCTGGAACAGTTCGTCGATGATCTGGCCGCACTGGCGCAGGATCACGCCACGCCGCCGGTGCTGGTGGGCGCGTCGATGGGCGGGCTGCTGGGCCTGTATGCGCAGGGGCATCGCGATCCGCCGCCATTCCGGGCGCTGGTGCTGGTGGATATCGCGCCACGCTGGGACGAAGCCGGAGTCGAGCGCATCATGGGTTTCATGAGCGCGCACCCGGAAGGTTTCGATTCACCCGAACATGCCGCCGATGTGATCGCGGCCTATCTGCCGCACCGCCCGCGCCGCAAGAGCCGCGAAGAACTGGCACCGCTGCTGGCACAGCGCGAAGATGGGCGCTGGCGTTGGCACTGGGATCCGCGTCTGATCGATTCCATCGGTCGCCGTGGCGCGCAGTACCAGGCACGCCTGCTGGACGCCACCGACCGCATCCAGGTGCCGACGCTGCTGGTCAGCGGCGGGCGCAGCGAACTGATCGGCGATGCACACGTGGCCGACTTTCTGCAACGGGTGCCGCACGCGCACCACGTCCGCCTGCCGCAGGCCACCCACATGGTGGTCGGCGACGACAATGATGCATTTACTCGAACCATCCTTGCTTTCCTGTCCACGTTGCCAGCCGGCAACTCCTTTCCCGCCGGAGCCCTTCGATGAGCATCCTTCTTCCCTTCCTCGCCTTGCTGCTGGCCGGCATGGTGGCCGCCTACTTCCGCGTTTCGCTCAAAAGCTGGGTGGCGCTGAGCGTGGCCGGCCTGGTGCTGGCGCTGGTGTTCAAGGCCAGTGTCGTGGCCAGCGTGATCGCGGCCCTGCTGCTGGCGCTGGTGGCGGTGCCGCTGCTGCACACCGGCCTGCGCCGCAGCCGCATCACCGCGCCGCTGCTGAAGATCTACACGAAAATGCTGCCGACGCTGTCGGAAACCGAACAGACCGCGCTGGATGCGGGCACCGTCGGTTTCGAGGGCGAGCTGTTCTCCGGCATGCCGGACTGGAAGCAGCTGCTGGCCCAGCCCAAGCCGGAGCTGACGGCGGAAGAGCAGGCCTTCCTCGATGGCCCGGTGGAAGAAGTCTGCAAGATGACCAACGACTGGGACATCACCCATGTGCGTGCCGACCTGCCGCCGGAAATATGGGAATACCTGGGCAAGCACAAGTTCTTCGGCATGATCATCCCGAAGGAATACGGCGGCCTGGGCTTCTCCGCGACCGCGCATTCGCGCGTGATCGCCAAGCTGGCCTCGATCTCCAGCGTGCTGTCCTCCACCGTTGGTGTGCCCAACTCGCTGGGACCGGCCGAACTGCTGTTGCACTACGGCACCGATGAGCAGAAGAACCATTACCTGCCGCGCCTGGCGGTGGGCACGGAAATCCCCTGCTTCGCGCTGACCGGCCCGACCGCCGGTTCCGATGCGACCTCGATTCCGGATTACGGCATCGTCTGCGAGGGCGAGTGGGAAGGCGCCAAGGTGCTGGGCGTGAAGCTGAGCTTCGACAAGCGCTACATCACGCTGGCGCCGGTGGCGACGGTGATCGGCCTGGCCTTCCGCCTGCACGACCCGGACGGCCTGCTCGGCGATACCAGTGATCGCGGCATCACCCTGGCGCTGATGCCCAGCGACACGCCGGGGCTGGAAGTCGGGCGTCGCCATTTTCCGCTCAACTGCACCTTCCAGAACGGCCCGGTGCGCGGCAAGGACGTGTTCCTGCCGCTGTCGGCGCTGATCGGCGGCGAGGATTACATCGGCCACGGCTGGCGCATGCTGGTCGAATGCCTGTCGGTGGGCCGCGCCATCACGCTGCCTTCGACCGCCGCCGGCGGGATGAAGGCCGGCGCGCTGGTGACCGGCGCCTATGCGCGGGTGCGCAAGCAGTTCGGGCTGGCGATCGGGCGTTTCGAAGGTGTGGAGGAAGCGCTGGCGCGGATCGCCGGCAATACCTATTCGGGCAGCGCGCTGTCGCAGGCGACCGCAGCGGCGGTGGATCGCGGTGAAAAGCCGGCCGTGCCTTCGGCCATCGCCAAGTACCACTGCACCGAGAAGGGCCGCCAGACCATCAGCGACGTGATGGATGTGCTGGGCGGCAAGGGCGTGATCCTGGGGCCGAAGAACTTCGCCGGGCGCAACTGGCAGGCGGCGCCGATCTCGATCACGGTGGAAGGCGCCAACATCATGACGCGCTGCCTGATGATCTTCGGCCAGGGCGCGATCCGCTGCCATCCGTGGGTATTGCAGGAAATGCAGGCTGCGCGCCATCCGGACCCGGAAACACGGCTGCGCGAGTTCGACCGTACCCTGTTCGGACATATCGGCTTCGCAGTCTCCAATGCAGTGCGCAGCCTGGTCATGGGCCTGACCGGCGCGACGCTGGGCAAGGCGCCCGGCGACTCCTACACCCGCCGCTACTACCGCAAGCTCAACCGCTATTCGGCCAATCTGGCGCTGGTGGCCGATACGGCGATGCTGACGCTGGGCGGCAAGCTCAAGTTCAAGGAACGCCTGTCCGGGCGCCTGGGCGATGTGCTGAGCCAGCTCTACATCGCCAGCGCGATGCTGAAGCGCTACGAGGACCAGGACCGGCCGGCCGGCGATCGTCCACTGCTGGCCTGGGCCTTCCACGACTGCGCGCACAAGATCGAGCTGGCGCTGTCCGAGGCGCTGCGCAACTTCCCGATCAAGCCGGTCGGCTGGCTGCTGTGGGTGCTGGTGTTCCCATGGGGCCGCCGCGCGCATGCGCCCGGTGACCGTCTCGGCCATCGCGTCGCCGCACTGCTGCTGACCCCGAGCGATACCCGCGACCGCCTTGGCGAAGGTGCCTTCCTGACGCCCTGCGCCAACAACCCCGGCGGCCGCATCAACGCGGCACTGCCGAAGGTGATCGCGGCCGAGCCGGTGGAGCGCAAGTTCCTGAAGGCGGTCAAGGCCGGCCAGATCGACGCGCTGGAAGTGGATGCGCAGCTGCAACAGGCGCAGCTCAAGGGCATCCTGAGCGCGAGCGAGGTGCAGATGCTGAAGGAACTGCACGAGATCACGCTGGATGCGATCAGCGTGGATGATTTCGACCCTTCCGAACTGGTTGCCGCCAGCTTCGCGCAGCCAGCGACGGCACGCGGTCAGACCGCCTGAAGCGGGGGCTGATGATGGTTTGATTCCCTGCCCGGATGTGGGCAGGGAATCGGATCGCTCACGGAAGTCGGAATGCTGTTGTGGCGCAGATAATGCGGGGAGCCGGATGCCGCAACAATGCGCGTCATGGTGTCGCGGTTCGCGGTGCTCACCACGACCTATGCGGCAGGAGGAATTCCATCGCGGCCAAGGCTGCTCCCACGAGACTTGGTGGCGGGGTGTGATTCGCGTGATTCCATCGCGCCCCCTTCGGGTGCGCTCCTACGATGGTGCTTGGAGGTCATTTGCTGCAACGGAATTCCGGTGGCCGAATGTTTGCGTTCTCCACATCGGATTTTGCATGTTCTGATGGCGGCGGCCGGTCCGGAGGGTGGCGATGAGCGATGAGCTTCTGCTTGTTCTTTGTGCGCTGCACAGCGGTTTCTTCGCGGTGCTGCATCTGGCGTTCTGGAAGCTGTTCGACTGGCGCCGGGCGTTGCCGCAGATGCGGCTTTCCGAACGCGCCATCCTGCAGATACTCAATCTGCGCCTGATTTACGTGTTCCTCGGCATCGGCATACTGTGCCTGTGCTTTCCCACCGAACTGGTCGGCACCGCGCTGGGCCGCGTGCTGATGCTGGGCATGGCGGGGTTCTGGCTCGGGCGGCTGATCGAGCAGTTCGTGTTCCTGCGGGTGAACCATGCCGGGGTGCATGCGCTGAGCCTGCTGTTCGCGCTGGGCGTCGTGCTGTTCGCGTGGCCGCCGCTGCGTGTGCTTTTTTCCTGACCGGACCTTCCCATGTCGCACCCCCGCATTCTTTCCCTTTACCGCAGGCTCGCTGCGTGGCCGGCGGGCGGCTGGCTGTTCAGCCGTCTGGTCGGTTTCAAGGCGCCCTACTTCGCCACGATCCGCGCGCGCATCACCCGGCTGGAACCGGGCTGCTGCCAGGCGCGGATGCGCGACCGGCGCGCGCTGCACAACCATCTGGGCACGGTGCACGCGATCGCACTGTGCAATCTGGCCGAACTGAGCGGCGGGCTGATGACCGATGCCACGATCCCGGCCGGCATGCGCTGGATTCCGAAAGGCATGAGCGTGGAATACCTGAAGAAGGCGCGCGGCCCGATGCAGGCCAGCGCCACGCCGGATATCGACGTGATCGAATCGGCGCAGGGCTACGAATTGCCGGTCAGCGTCGATATCCGTGACGTTGAAGGCGACAGCGTGTTCCGCGCCCGCATCACGATGTGGGTGTCGCCCAGACGCCCGGCGACGGACGGCAGCTGAAACCTGCACACGGAGGTGTCGGGCGTCATGCCGTCATGCCGTCGCGGTTCGCTTCGCTCACCACGACCTGTGTGGTCGGGGAGGTTTCACCGCGCCAGTGCGCGCCCACGGGATTTCGATGGCAGGGTGCGATCCGCGTGATCCCATCGCGCCCCCTGCGGGTGCGCTCCTACAGCCGGGGTCGCTGTTGTAGGAGTGCACCCGCAGGGGGCACGATTTCCTGACCATCCCGCGGCCGAATGATCGGCCTATCCTGCCAGCCTGCATCCGACGCCACGGGTCAGGCGGGTTTGGCCTCCGGGGCGGGTGTTGGCGGGGCCGGGGTTTCCGGCAGGCCCTGCTGCGCCTTGACCACGCGCCAGGCGCCCAGTCCCATGCCGAAAGCCACGCCGACGCCGACCAGGAACACCACGTGCGAACCGAAGCCCGACAGCAGTTTGTGCAGCCAGACGAAACTCAGATCGCCGCCGCGGTAGACGGCGGTATCAATCACCGCCTTGGCCTTGTAGCGTGCCTCGCGTTCGACCCGGGTGTAAAGCGTTTCGCGTGCCGGCTTGGCAAGCGAGAACTCGCTGGCGCGGGTCATCACCTGCACCACCCAGATCAGCGCCGGCAGCGGTGAAGCCGAGAGCAGCGCGAAGCCAAGCAGAATCGCGCCGGCCGGGATCAGCAGCAACGGCGCAACGCCGTAGCGGCGCAGCAGCCAGCGCGTGAGGAACACCTGGATCACGATAGTCAGCAGGTTCACGCCCCAGTCCAGGCGTGCGTAATACGCGGTGCGGGTCGCATCCACGCCAAGCTGGCGCGCGATCGCGGCCTGTTCGTTGTACAGCAGCGTGCCGACCCCGACACCGAAGAACATCAGCATCGCCAGCGCGCGCAGCAGCGGGTCCTGCCAGATCAGCCGCAGCCCGGCCAGCATCGAACCGCCCATCGCGGTTTCGCCACTGGCTTCATGGTTGCGCAGCTCGCGCCGGATCGCCCAGGGCCGCAGCCTCAGGATGCACAGCAGGCACAGGACCAGGAATCCGGCCGATACCAGCAGCAGATTGGCCACGCCGATGCGTTCCACCAGCAGGCTGGTGATCGTGGGCCCGGTCAGCGCGCCGATGGTGCCACCAGCGCCGATGTAGCCGTAGACCTTCTTGGCGTCCTCGTTGTCGAAGACGTCGGCCATATAGCTCCAGAACACGCTGACCGCGAACAGGTTGAACACCGCCACCCAGATGAAAAACGCCGCGCCGCGCCCCGGCATCGCACTGTCGAAGGCCCAGTAGAAACCCAGCAGGCAGGCGATGAAGACCAGATACACCAGCGGCAGGAACACGCGGCGCGGAAAGCGCGACACCAGCGCGCCATACACCGGTTGCAGCAGCACCATGCAGATGAAGGTGCCGGTGAACAGCACCTGCAAGGTGAAATCGCCCAGATTGAAGCCCATGCCCTGCGCCCAGGCGATCAGGCCCGGTGGGAACACCGCCTGCGCATCGGCCGAGGCGCCCATCGCATCGCGCACCGGGCGCAGCACGTAATAGCCGGTCAGCAGTGCGAAGAAATACAGCAGCGACCACCACAACGCCGGGGTATCGACACCCAGCGAGGACAGGGTCTGCCGGAAACGGCCGACGGCACGGGAAGGGGAACTGGTTTGCCTGGTCACATGGGGTGGTCTTGGCCGATTCCACTGTCGACACCGGAAAGCACCGGGCCGGATCCGCGCCAAGGTATACGATGCACTGCAACATCGCCAGCATTTCCACTGCCCGAAAGCGGCTGCCGGTGACCGATGTCACAGCCACGGGAAAAACCCTCGGCGTCCGAGCATTTGCTCTATGCCGCGCGGCTAGGTTCAGAAGAATGCAGGGCGTCTTCCTGCCGGGGGTTTGCGCGTGTACGACTACATCGTGATCGGTGCCGGCTCCGCCGGTTGCGTGCTCGCCAACCGGCTCAGTGCCGATCCATCAATCCGCGTGCTGCTGCTGGAAGCCGGCCCGCGCGACTGGCACCCCTTCATCCATATGCCGGCCGGCATCGCCAAGCTGGTGCACAAGCGCAATATCAACTGGGATTACTGGACCGAACCCGAGCCCGGCCTCGGCGGACGCCGGCTGTGGTGGCCGCGCGGCAAGGTGCTGGGCGGTTCCAGTTCGATCAATGCAATGTGCTATCTGCGCGGACATCCACGCGATTACGACGAATGGGCCGCGAACGGCGCCCGTGGCTGGGACTGGAACACGCTGCTGCCATGGTTCCGCCACGCCGAGGACAACCAGCGCGGTGCCGATGCCTTCCACGGCAGCGGCGGGCCGCTTTCGGTCAGCGACCTGAAACACCGCAACCCGATCAGCGCCGCCTTCATCGAGGCCGGGCAGCAGGCCGGACATGCGTTGAATCCGGATTTCAACGGTCCCGAGCAGACCGGGTTCGGCTGGTATCAGGTGACCCAGCGCAACGGCGCGCGCTGGTCCTCGGCGGCAGCCTATCTGAACCCGGTGCGCAAGCGCCCGAACCTGACCATCGTCACCGGTGCGCAGGCCAATCGGGTTTTGATCGAAAACGGCCGCGCCACCGGCGTGGTCTACCGCGCCAAGGGCAAGGCCTATGCACCACGGGCCGAACGCGAGGTGCTGCTGGCCGGTGGCGCGCTGAATTCGCCGCAGCTGCTGATGCTTTCCGGCATCGGCCCGGCCGATGAACTGCGCCGCCACGGGATCAAGGTCGAAGTGGATGCCGCCGGTGTCGGTGACAATCTGCAGGACCATCTGGACATCTGCACCCTGACCCGCAGCCGCAGCGCCGACACCTACGACCGCATCAACGAACTGGCGACCGGCTGGAACTGGTTCGTGCACCGGCGCGGGCCGGGCACCAGCAATGTCGCCGAAGCCGGCGGTTTCCTGCGCAGCGCGCTGGCACCGGATGAACGCGCCGACGTGCAGTTCCATTTCGTGCCGGCGCAACTGGACGACCACGGCCGCAACCGGCTCGATGGCAACGGCTACACCGTGCACGCCTGCGCGCTGCGGCCGCGCAGCCGGGGACGGCTGAAACTGGCTTCGGCCAGCGCCGGCGACAAGGTGCTGATCCACGCCAATTACCTGTCCGATGCAGAAGGTTTCGACCTGCGCTGCATGCGCGAGGCACTGCGCCTGACGCGCGACGTGCTGGCGCAGGCCGCGCTCGATCCGTGGCGCGGCGAGGAGCGTTTCCCCGGCAGCGCGGTGCAAAGCCAGGCCGAGATCGACGCCTTCATCCGCGCCAAGGCCGAAACCATCTACCACCCGATCGGCACCTGCCGCATGGGCGATGACGATGCCGCCGTGGTCGATCCGCAACTGCGCGTGCGCGGCGTCGAAGGCCTGCGCGTGGTCGATGCCTCGGTGATGCCGAACCTGATCGGCGGCAATACCAATGCCCCGACGATGGTCATCGCCGAACGCTGCGCCCATCTGATGCTGGGCGGCGATGGGCGCGCGCCGGCGGCATGAGATTGGGTTGGCGGGTGATCAGAACGCTCCGTCCCCCTCGCTTGCGGGGGAGAGGGTTGCGGTGAGTGGGCTTTTTTCGCTGTGGCGAAAAGCAAAAGCACTCGCGCCCTGCCCATTGCGGACGATGGGGAAGGGGAATGCAAAGACAGTGCTCCTGCAATCCCCTCTTCAGACGTAACCGGCCAACACGAACAGTGCCAGCACCACCAGCCAGGCCACCAGGATGCGCCAGACCAGCGCCATCGCGGTGTTCATCCAGAACAGCGACTGTGGTGCATCGGTCGGTGCGTCCAGCCCGGCTTCGATATCCAGCACCTGCTGCTGGGCCTGATGCCGCGCCGATTGCTGCACGCTGGCCAGCGCCGCAGCATCGAGAAAGCCGGTGGAAAAATCGAACGGCTGCCCGTGGCGCGCCGCATGCCACTGGCGCCAGGCCGCGTACACCGCATCGAAACTGCCGACCAGCGCCAGTGCCAACGCCATCAGCTGCGCCACTGGCCAATCCAGGATCGCGAGCAGGTGGCGATACGCGGCGGCATGCGCGCCGGGCAGGAATCCGGCTGCATCGCCCAGCGTGCCGCGTTCGGCCAGGCGGTACAGCAGCGCGCCGAACGGGCCGAGCAGCATGAACCACAGCAGCACCCCGAACCAGCGCCGCCGCGCGCCGGAAAACACCGCCGCCACCAGCCCCGGCGCATCGTCACCGGCGACCGGGCGCCCATCACCGGCCAGTTGCCCGATCGCACGCTGGCGCGCGGCTTCGTCCGGGGCTTCGTCGACCGCTTCGACATCCACATCCAGATCGCGCGGCCCCCAGCAATACAGCAGCATCACGACCGCAAAAACGAAGCCGGGAATCCCGAAAAAACGCCCATCCAACGCACTTTGCAGACAGCCCACCAGCAGCAGCGGCAAACCCAGCGTCAGCAACAGCGCGAACGCCGAAGCCGCGCCCGAACCAAGCCATTGCTGCATCAGCGCCAGCCAGCGCACGAACCAGCCATAGCGTCGCAGCCGGGTCAGCGGTGCCACCGCATGGCCCAGGAACAGCGCCAGCACCACGGCGATCAGGGTCGCGGACATGGGAATCCCCCGTCAGGATCGGAATGACGGGGATTCTAGAACGGGACCGGGGTGTGCTGTACCCGGGAGCGTGTGCAGCCGGGGGAAGGTGTGGCTGCAAACCGGGGCGGGATCAGGGCTGCGGCACGAATTGACGGGAAGGTTCCCCCGGGTGTGCTTTGCTTGCCCGGGCTACACGGTACGGGTTGCGAACTTCAATCCGGTCGGCCCAAGTCGGCCAACGCCTCCGCGCCCAGCTGTTGCAGCAGCCAGTCTTCGATCAGTCGGCGCGAGATCGAAATCGGCGGCGGCAGGCTGACGTCGCCCTCGCGCACCGCCTGCACCAGTTCGGCTGCACCGAACCAGCGCGCATCCTCCAATTCATCCCCGACCCGGATCTCCGGGTTGTCGACATCGGCGTGGAAGCCGACCATCAACGCACCGGGGAACGGCCAGGGCTGCGAGGAGTGGTAATGCACCGCGCGCAGCGTGACGCCGGCTTCCTCGTCGACTTCGCGCCGCACCGCGTCCTCCAGCGATTCGCCCGGCTCCACGAAACCGGCCAACGTCGACCAGCGTTTTTCCGGCCAGTTGCGCTGGCGCCCGAACAGGGCGCGGTCGGCGTCGCGCACCAGCACGATGATCGCCGCATCGGTACGCGGGAACTGCTGCATCGCGCAGGCTGGATTACGGCAGCGGGCGCAGTGTCCAGCACGTACCAATTGGGTAGCGGCACCGCAGGCACCGCAATGGCGGGCGCGGCTTTGCCACAGCAGCAGGGCCTTGGCGTAGGCGAACAGGCCGCTGTCAAAGCCCGGCCACAACGCCGCCGCATGGCGCAGGCCGATCCATTGCGCGCCGTTGCGCGGCAATTCGGGCAGGTATTCGATCGGCAACGCAAACCAGGCCGTTTCCCCGGCGTTCTGGCCGAGGAAGCTGGCCGCTTCCAGCAGTTCTTCACCCAGCTCCTGCCCGCTCCAGCTGTGCAGGCCGGCGTCATCGCCCAGCGCGTGGCCTTCGAAATCCAGCACGATCACGCGCGCCTGCGGCCAGCAGGCACGCAGCGCGTCGGGGGAAAGACGGGTGAGTTCGGCGCGGTCCAGCGCCAGACCGGCGAAATGGTTGCGCAGGCTCAGCTCGGCAGCCGGCGCAGACGCGTGCCGCTGCGGGCCGGACATGGCCTAGGCGGTGAACGAGGAGCCGCAACCGCAGGTGGTCTTGGCGTTCGGATTGCGGATCACGAACTGCGCGCCCTGCAGGCTTTCCGAATAGTCCACCTCGGCCCCGTGCAGGTATTGCAGGCTGAGCGGATCGACCAGCAGGGTGACGCCGTTGCGCTGCACTGCAATGTCGTCCTCGGCCTGCTCCTCGTCGAACTCGAAGCCGTACTGGAAGCCGGAGCAGCCGCCGCCGGAAATGTAGACGCGCAGCTTCAGCCCGGCATTGCCTTCCTCGCCGATCAGCTCGCCGACCTTGGCGGCGGCGGCGGTGGTGAAGTTGATCGGTGTGGTGGCCGCGCCGGCATCGGGACCGCCGCCGGCGATGGGCAATGAAACGCTCTGGGCATGCATGATGGGTTCTCAGTGAAACAACGCGCGATGCCCGACAAGATGCGGCCAGCGCGCGCGTGGATCAAGCCGGCGGCGCCGGCTCATTCATCCTGTGCCGGGCCGGAAAGCTGTTTCGGGGTGCCATCCTCGTGGATCAGGCGGCCGGTCAGCGTGGCGCCGGCGGTCATTTCCACGACCTTGTAATAGACGTTGCCCTCGACCTTGGCGCCGGTGCCCAGTTCGATCCGTTCGCTGGCATGCACATCGCCAATCAGACGGCCGTTGAGGATCACCACCGGGGCCCGCACCTCGCCTTCGATGCAGCCGCTTTCGGCCAGTGTCAGTACCGCGCCGGAGGACGGATCCTCGGCCACGACCGCACCTTCGATCGCCCCCTCCACATACAGCCCGCCACTGAAATGCACGTCACCGCAGATCCGGACGCGCTCGCCGATCAGGGTTTCCACGCCACCGGATGAAGTACGGGCGGATTTCTTCCTGTCTCCAAAAACCATGGATCAACTCACTCCCTGGGTCGTGTCGTCCTGCCAAGGCAGAACCTGTTCTGATTGCCCCTGATTGGATCGGATGCTCACACGCACGCGGTGCGGCACGAAGCCGGCCGGCAGCGCCACGCTGCCTTCCAGCTGCTGGAAATACTTGAACGAGAACGGTAGCGCGGCGGCGCCCTTGTCCTGGGTCAGTTCGGACCATTGCAGGGTGCGCAGCTTGCCTTCCTGGCTGCCTTCCACGCTCAGGCTCAGTTCGCCCTTGCTGATCGCGGCCTTCTTCAAGTTCTGCGTCAAGGTCAGCACGTAACGCCAGCCGCCCTCGCCCGCGGCAACGAAACTCAGACTGTGCACCGACAGCGCCTGGCGCTCGCCGCCGCCGCCGGCCAGACGTTCGTAGAACGCGACATCGTTGCGCAAGCCGGCCAGCTCGGCGTCGCGTTCCACCAGTGCCTGCTGCAAGGCGCGCGCGGCGTCGCGCTCGACCTGTTCGGAGCGCTCCAGCGTGGCGACCTTCTGGCTCAGCCGTTCAACCCGCTGCCTGGCTGCCGCATGTTCTTCCTGCAATTCGGTCAGATCACTGCGCAGCTGCGCGGCATCCGGCGCAGCGCGCCGGGCGCCGGTGTTGTAGGCCAGCAGCACCGAGCCCATCCACGCCAGCAGCCCAAGCAGCAGCACCCAGCGCACATACGGGCGCGGTTCGGTGATGACCAGACGGGGGCGGGGTGAAGCCATGGAGGGCGGGGGGGCGGCGCGGATGCGCAAAGGACAGGCGAACGGCCAGTTAGCCACCGCGCCCGGGATGCGTCAACCCGGAACACACCTATATCGGGATGCGTCACACTTCCTGCACCATTTCCATCTGCGTCCCCACGTCCACCCGCTTCAGGAGTCTGCAATGAGCGAAGCCCAGGTTTTCGCACTTGGCATCACCCTGGCCTGGCTGGCCGGGTTCCGGGCCTATCTGACCGTGTTCGGGCTCGGCATCGCCGGGTGGTTCGGCTGGCTGGAATTGCCCGGCGCGTTGGAGCTGTGCCAGTCGCCATGGGTGCTTGGCATTTCCGGGCTGCTGGCGGCGGTGGAATTCGCCACCGACAAGATCCCCGGCGTGGATTCGGGCTGGGATCTGGCCCAGGTTCTGCTGCGGGTGCCGGCCGGTGCTTTTCTGGCCAGCGCCGCACTGGCCGGCCCGGAAGGCGAAATGAGCCTGGGCTGGGCCATGGCCGGTGGCGGCGCGGCACTGGCCAGCCACGCGTTGAAGGCCGGCACCCGGCTGCTGGTCAACGCCTCGCCCGAACCGGTCAGCAACCTGGCCACCTCGGTCGGCGAGGACACGCTGGCGCTGGGCACACTGGCGCTGGTGTTCGCCTATCCGTGGGTGGCACTGGCAATCGTGCTGGCAGTCAGCATCGGCTTCGCGCTGGTGGCCTGGTGGGTGGTGCGGCGGCTGTGGCGCTGGCGCCGCACCACTGCCGCCACCGGCCGCGCCTGACAGCAAGGTTACAGCCCGGTTATAGTCCCGCCCATTGATCAGGGGGACACTCCACCGCGTCATGCTTCCGCAGGTCGACCCCGCGACCAGGCCCTTCCGATCGCCTGTGTTCGCCGCCTTCTATGCTCGCCGGCTCAACGAATTGCGTGGCCGCGTCGCGCACCTGTGCACGCAGGCCTGGGATGTGAACTCGGCCTGGCTGTTGCACCGGGATCTGGACAGCCTGATCGGGCTGTGCACCCGGGCCGAAGCCGAATTCGATACTTCCGCGCTGCGCGAACTGGCCGATGCGGTGTCGCAGGCGCTTGCGCAGCCGCATGTGCCGGACGAGGAAACCCGCCACCACGTGCTGGAACGGTTCTCGCTGATCGACACCCACGCCGATGCGCCGGAACTGGGCCAGGCTGCGGTGCGCCACAGCGAAAACGAGCGCGTCGAAGTGCCGCCACCCGGCTTCTGGCGGCGCTGGACCGGCGATGCGCCCTCCCCGACGCGCTCGGCCTCCGAAGCCGCCAGCAACGACGAGGACAGCGACGACGCCCTTGGGCTTGCCGACATCGATATCGACGCGATGCTGGCCAGCGGCACGGTCCGCAGCAGCACCCAGATCGTGCAGGAACGCATCGCGCCGCATCTGACCCAGGTGGAAGCGCCCGAATCGGCTGGCATCGAGCCGCCGGACGATTTCATCTCCGCCGACGACACGATCGAACTGTCCGACGACTACAACTGGGATCTGCGGGCCCGCACCGGCACCCAGCCGGCAGTGCCACAGGACAGCTCGCTGGATGCGTTCTGGGAAGCGACCGACGGCCTCGGCAGCGCCGCCACGCGCGAACCGGATTTGGATCTGGCCCCGCAGCCGCCGGTCGCAACACCGGCGCTGGAACCATCACCGCCGGCGGTGTCGGCCGAATCAACACAGACGGCACCAGCGCCATCGGAAGCAGCGCCCGGCGCCATCACGGATGCGGCGCCACCGGTCGTGCCCGCAGCCGCAGCCGTCCCGGTATCGCCACCAGCAGCGGCAACCGCAGGCCAGGTCGAACCTGCCGTTGCGCCCGCATCCGCTGACGTCCGCGCAGCCACCGCTGCGTTATCTTCCGCCAGACACGAAGTGCCATCGATACCTGCATCCCGCCCCGCGCCGCCAGCCACGGCGCCAGCACCAACGCCGGCCGCAGCACTCGAACCCGAACTGGTATCGGGCGCCGGCAAGCGCATCTACCACCTGACCGAAAGCGGCGAGCTGGCGGTCGAGCTCGACCAGCGCCTGGAACAGCTCGGCTACGAACTGGAACTGCTGGAAAACGCCGAGGAACTGAAGGAAGTGCTCGGCGCGCTGACGCCCAACATCGTCCTGGTCGATGCCGAGTTCCAGGACGAACTGGAAAGCATCGGCGCCGTGCTGCGTACCGCGCGGATGCGTGCCAGCAACCCGATCCGGCTGCTGGTGCTGTGCCGGACCGACACCATGGCCACGCGCCTGGCCGCACGCCGCGCCGGCGCCGACGCGCTGCTGTTCGATCCGCAGACCTCGAACGAGGTGATCGCGCGCATCGAAACCCTGCTGCGCGACTCGGCCGATGCACGCTTCCGCATCCTCGTGGTCGAGGACGATCCGGCCCAGGGCCTGTTCGCCGAATCCATCCTGCGCAATGCCGGCATGGAAGCCGAAGTGGTGCAGGACGGACTCAAGATCATGGAGGCGATGGAGCGTTTCCAGCCGGATCTGGTGCTGATGGACCTGTACATGCCCGATTGCGACGGCACCGAGCTGACCGCGCTGATCCGCGAACGTGACGAATTCCTGCATACGCCCATCGTGTTTCTGTCCGGTGAGAGCGACGAGGACAAACACTACGAGGCGCTCAGCGCCGGCGGCGACGATTTCCTGTCCAAGCCGATCCGGCCCAAATACCTGATCGCCACCGTCACCAACCGGGTCCGGCGCGCGCGCGCGATGCGCCAGCGTGCCGCCCAGGTGGCGCGCCCGGAACCATTCGACAGCGGCACTGGCCTGCACTTCCGTGCTGCGATGCTGGAGCGGCTGGAACAGGCGCTGATGCAGCCGGATGTCACGCAGCGCGATGGCGGCCTGCTGTTCATCGGCATCGAGAACGTGCCGGCGCTGCGCCAGCGCATGGGCCTGACCACGGTCGAGGAGCTGCTGGAGGATGCCGCACAGTTCATTGTCGGGCAGCTGGGCCAGGGCACGATGGCCTGCCGTTATGGCGATGCCTGCTTCCTGGTGTTCGATGCCGAGGCCGATCCGCTGCAGTTGCAGGCCAACGCCGACCAGCTGCGCGATGCGATCGGCTTCCACGCCTTCGACACACCCAAGGAGCCGGTGACACTGGAAGTGGCGATCGGTGCCGCCAACCTGCGCCATCCCTTCGCCGACGCCGCCGCGGTGCTCAACTATGCCGAACACGCGGCCCGCAGCACGGCCAGCGCGATGGCCGCCACCGCCGGCGCATCCATCACACCCGCCACTGGCCGCGGCGAGGCCACGGCCGGCGAGGCGCAAATCCGCGACGAACTGCTGCCGCTGATCGCCGATGCCATGACGCTGGGCCTGCTGGATGTGGACTACCAGCCCATCGTCGCGCTGCAGGGCGGCGAACAGGCCCAGTACCAGACCCTGCTGCGGCTGCACCATCCGGACGGCACCACCTACACCGCCGGCCAGTTGCTGCCGCTGCTGTGCGAACAGCAGCGTCTGGCCGAATTCGACCGCTGGGTGCTGAACCACGCGCTGGACGTGGCCTCCTCGCGCCTGGCGATCGCGCGCCCGGTCACGCTGTTCGTCAACCAGTCGATCGAAACCCTGCGCGATGCCGGTTACGCGCAATGGCTGACGGATCTGGTCAGCGGCGCCTCGCAGATCGGCGAGTCGCTGGTGATCGAGATCAACGCCGACGAGGTCGGGCTGGAGCTGGAAGCCATCCATGCGCTGTGCACCGGCCTGCTCAGCCATGGCGTGCGCTTCTGCCTGAGCCGGTATCGCGGCACGCCGGACCAGGACGGCATGCTGCATGTGCTGCCGGTGGATCTGGTCAAGGTGGCGCCGGAACTGGTCACGCAGCTGGGTGGCAGCCAGGCCCGCGCCGATTTCAGCGCGCTGGTGGAACGCATGCACGACCGCGCCATCGGCGTCATCGCACCACGCGTGGAGGACACCCGCACCGCTGCGGTGCTGTGGATGTCCGGCATCGACTACATCCAGGGCAACCTGGTGCAACTGGCCGGCAGTTCGCTGGATTTCGACTTCAACGCCGCGGTGCTCTGATGTCCTTCGCCCGTCTCGTCACGCTGCTGGGTTGTGCTGTTGCGATCATCACCGGGCTGGCGACGCTGGGGCTGCCCGCGCATGCGATGCAACTGGCTTTGATCGGCACCGCCGCCGCCGGCATCGCGCTGGCCGCGACCCTGATCAGCGCGCGCCCGGTCCGTGGCGAACACGCCGCAACCCCGGCCGGCGGCAGCACGTCCGATGGCGGCGGCAACGCGACCGGCGACGACGGCAATCTGGAACTGATCGCCGAACTGGAACGCCTGCGCGCACTGGAGCAGGAACTGACCCTGGCCAAGCAGGAAGCCGAGGCCGCGACGATGGCCAAGGGCGAGTTCCTGGCCACGATGAGCCACGAAATCCGCACCCCGCTCAACGGTGTGATCCCGCTGCTGGACCTGTTGCAGTCCACCCCGCTGTCGCCGGACCAGCGCGACTATCTGGGCACCGCCTTCGCCTCGGCCCAGCAGTTGCTGCGCATCGTCGACGACATCCTCGACTACTCCAAGCTGGACGCCAACAAGCTGCAACTGGAAAACGTCGGCATCAACCTGCGCGAGCTGAGCTCGGGCGTGCTGCGGCTGATGGAAAAGAGCGCCGAAGCCAAGGGCCTGCGCCTGGGCCTGGCGATCGATTCCAGGGTGCGGCCGGTGATGCGCGGCGATCCGGTGCGGCTGCGCCAGGTGCTGACCAATCTGGTCAGCAATGCGATCAAGTTCACCGAGCGCGGCAGTGTCAGCGTGCACATCAGCCGCTTGGGCGAAACCCGGACCCGCAACCAGCTGCGCTTCGAAGTGCGCGATACCGGCATCGGCATTTCGACCGAAGCAGCCGAGCAGCTGTTCCAGGCTTTCTCACAGGCCGACGCCTCCACCACCCGCACCTTCGGAGGCACCGGTCTGGGGCTGGCGATCTGCAAACGCATCATCACCCTGATGGGTGGCCGCATCGGAGTGGATTCGACTCCGGGCAAGGGCTCCACGTTCTGGTTCGAGGTGGCGCTGGACAAGGCGCTGGGCGATATCGAAGGGCGTTCCGCGCTGGAGGCCGGCACCGTCCAGGTGCTACTGGTCACCGCCAATGCCGCGCAGCAGAAGCGCTTTTCGCAATCGCTGCAGCAGTGGGGCATGGGCTTCGTGCACGCGGCCAACACCCAGGAGGCGCTGGCCCGGCTGCGCGCACCGCTGCGCCCAGGCCAGCGCGGTTTCGACATGGTGCTGGTGGATGCGGCATCGATCCCGACCACGCTGCTGGCGCTGCACCGCGTGCTGCTGCGCGAAACCGATCCGCAGCACACCGTACGCGTCTATCTGCGCGCCAATGAAAGCCTGCCACCGGAGCTGGGCAGCACCGCCGGCGTGCATGTGCTGACGCGCGACAGCACCGATGTGGAACTGCACGCGCGCCTGACCGCGCTGCTCGAATCTCCGCCCGAAGCCCTGCCCGACCCCACTCCCGCACGCACCGGCAGTGCCACCACAGCACCAACGGCGCAGGTGGTACCGATCAGCGCCGCCGTCGTGGATCACACCACACCGACACCCGCGACACCGACACTTGCAGCGACCAGTGCGGCAGTGGACAGCACAGCAGCACCATCTGTTCCGACCCCGGCACCGGCTTCCGTGATTCCGGCAGCACCGGCAGCACCGGCAGCCACGACACCGTCACCGGCGCAGGCCGAAGCCGCAACGCCGGCCCCCACGTCCGCCGGCGACAGCGTTTCCACGCTGCCGGACCAGATCGCCGCGCCGGTACAGCGCAGCGTGACGCCGGTCCGCAGCCCGTCCGCCGGCGCTGCACCGGGCCGGGTGCTGCTGGTCGAAGACAACCCGGTCAACCGCCAAGTTGCACAGCGTCTGCTGAGCCTGGCCGGCATCGCCTTCGACAGCGCCGAGAACGGCAAGGAAGCCTTCGACAAGATGGCCGCCGAGCGCTATGTCGCGGTGCTGATGGACTGCCAGATGCCGATCATGGACGGCTACACCGCGACCCGGCAGCGGCGCCAGCACGAACAGGCCCACAACCTGCCTCGCCTACCGATCATCGCGATGACCGCCAACGCCATGGTCGGCGACCGCGAAAAGTGCCTGGACGCTGGCATGGACGACTACCTGAGCAAGCCATTGAACCGCGCCCTGCTCGAATCCACGCTGCGCCAGTGGATGGAAGCCTCGCCGCATGCGCTACCGGAGAGCAGTCCCACTCCCGTGCCGGCACTGATTGCCGCACCACCGACGACGCCGGCCACGCCGGCTGCCGGCGCCACCGTTCTGTCGAGCGAGCCGGCCATCGATACCGCCATCCTGGCCGAACTGCGCGAAGTCATGGGGCAGGAGTTCGTGTCGCTGGTGCATGTGTTTCTCGACGATGCACCCCGCGCCATCGCGCGCATCCACGATCTGGCCCGCAAGCAGGACATCGCCGCCATCGCCGCACCGGCACACACGCTCAAATCCACCAGTGCCAATCTCGGCGCGCTGGTGCTGTCGGCGCAGGCGCGCAGCATGGAGCTGGACGCACGCCAGGGCAGCCTGCGCGATGCTGAAGCCAAGGCCGCCGGGTTGATGGCCGAATTCGGTCGCGTGGCGGCTGAATTGCGGCAGCGGATCAGCTGACGCCGATCACCGCGCTGCCGGCCGATTCGGGCGGAAGCCATCCTCGCAGACCCCGCCTGATGCCGCGCGCATCGGCCCGGACCCGGTCTGAACCCGGCCCCGCGCCCGTACTCAGGCGTCGGCCGGCAGGCGCTGCTGCCAGGTCGGCGCCGGCGGCCAGTGGCCTTCGAAGGTGCCTTCCATCGCACGCCGCAGGTCGCGGGCATCCAGTTGCGGCGCCAGCAAGGTCAACAGCGTCAGGGTGTAGTCACGCGGCACGCGCTCACGCGGCAGCACGCCCCAGGCCATGCACTGGGCGAAATGCTCATCGGCCGGCAGCACCACCAGATCCTCGTCACCGCCGTGCTGCATCGCCATCTCGGCCAGCACGCCGATGCCCAGCCCGGCCCGCACATAGGTCTTGATCAGGTCCGCATCACGCGCGGTGAAGGCGATGCGTGGGTCGTGCCCAGCCTGCGCGAACGCGGTGCGCAGCGAGGATTCGGGCCGGAGCGAGGATTCGTAGCTGACAATCGGTTCACGCGCCAGTTCGGCCAGCGTCGGCGCGCGCCGCAACCGCGCCAGCGGATGCGCGGCCGGCACCACGACCACGCGCCGCCACGAATACAACGGCAACGCGACCCCGCCGGACGGCGGCTGGCCGGAACTGCTGACCAGCGCCACATCGGCACCACGTCCCAGCTCGGCGACAGCCTCGCCATCGCCGGTCGGGACGATATGCACGCTGACCTCCGGATAGCGCTGGCGCAACGGCGCGATCGCCGGCGGCAGCACGTAACGCGCCTGGGTGTGGGTGGTGCTGATGCTCAGCTCGCCCTGCGCTTCGCCGCGCAGATTGGCGGCCAGCGCGCGGATATTGCCGGCCTCCAGCAGCAGCTTGCGCGCCCGTGCGATGACTTCGGCGCCGGGTACCGTGATCGCGTCCAGGCTGCGGCCCTTGCGCAGGAACAGCTGGAAGCCCAGTTCGTCTTCCAGCTGTTTCAGCTGCTTGGACAAGCCCGGCTGGGTCGCGTGCACGCGCTCAGCGGCCAGGGTGATGTTCAGGCCGGAATCGGCGATCGCGACGAGATAACGCAGTTGGGTCAGGGTCATGGCATGGCACGCAGGTCGGGCATCGGAAGTGCCACCGATCAGGCCACGCTAAGCGCCCCGATGGCAGGGTGTCCAAGAATCAGCGGCAGGCACCTTATAGCCTGAAAGTTATAAGCAAACACGACAACACCATTTACCCGCGAGCCGCTGCGGCGCCAAGATCATCGCCAACGCGCGCGTTCCGCTGCTATTCGCGGCCGTCACCGGCCCTTCGCGGCACTGCCGGATCATGTCCTGTCGCGCCTTTCCTCTTTTCCAGGAGTTCCCATGTCCCTGCACGATTCCATCCTCGACACCATCGGCCGTACCCCGATCGTGCGCCTGAACCGCATCGGCCCAGCGCACGCCACGCTCTACGCCAAGATCGAATCCTTCAACCCCGGCAGCTCGGTCAAGGACCGCCTCGCGCTGGCCATCGTGCTGGATGCCGAACAGCGCGGCCTGCTCAAGCCCGGCGACACCATCGTCGAGGCCACCTCGGGCAATACCGGCGTGGCGCTGGCGATGGTGGCGGCCGCGCGCGGCTACGGCTTCGTCGCGGTGATGACCGAAACCTTCTCGATCGAGCGCCGCAAACTGATGCGCGCCTATGGCGCCAAGGTGATCCTGACGCCGGCCGCCGAACGCGGCACCGGTATGGTGCGCAAGGCGAAGGAACTGTCCGAACAGCATGGCTGGTTCCTTGCCAGCCAGTTCGCCAACCCGGCCAACCCGGCCTTCCACCGCAACACCACTGCGGCGGAAATCCTTCAGGATTTCGCTGGTCGTCGGCTCGACTATTTCGTCAGCGGCTGGGGCACCGGCGGCACCTTCACCGGCGTGGGCGAAGTGCTGCGCGTGGCGCGCCCGGAAGTGAAATTGATTGCCGCCGAACCGGCCGCTGCCGCGCTGCTTTCCGGGCAGGAATGGAAGCCGCACAAGATCCAGGGGTGGACCCCGGACTTCGTACCCGACGTGCTGAACCGCAACCTGGCCGACACCGTGCTGGCGATCGACGACGACGAAGCCATCGCCACCTCGCGCCGCCTCGCGGCCGAAGAAGGCATCTTCGTCGGCATCTCGGCCGGTGCCACCGTCGCCGCCGCACTGCGCACCGCGCAGCAGGCCGAAGAAGGTGTGGTGCTGCTGGCGGTGCTGCCCGACACCGGCGAGCGCTACCTGTCCACACCGCTATTCGAAGGCATCGCCGAAGGCTCGGACGATGAGTGGCTGACGTCGATCGGGCCATAAATACGGCCCGGCGATAAAGTACTGCCGGAATACCCCGCATGAGGTATGCCGGCGTTCAGACCCACGCCCGCGTGTCGCCCGGCGCTGCGTAGCCCGTATAAGCAAAGCGCGCCCGGGTTGGGCTTTCCACGGAGATCTTCACGCCAAGTGCGGACGGAGATCTTCATTCCGGGTCTGGACGAAGAGACCCACCCTGCGGGCCCGCGCTTCCTGAGAGCTTCACCCCGAATGCGAATGGAGAGCTCACCCCGGGTGCGGCTACGCCTTACCCTGCCTACAGGGTCTACAACGGAAAACGCCGGCTTGGGCCGGCGTTTTCGTATCGACAGGCGGAGTGGGAAAGCTGGATCAGCCCTTCCACTGCCCCAGTGCCGCCAGGCCATTGTCGCGTGCGCGGGCGTAGACGGTGTCCTGGGCCTTGGTGAAGTTGCCGCTCATGTCTTCCGCCCACAGCTTCAGCGCGGCCTGCTGCATCGCGCGGCCGTAGGAGAACGACAGCGGCCAGGGCTTGGCGCCGAGCTGGTTCATCGCATTCAGATGCGCGGTCGCGGCTTCGTCGCTCTGGCCGCCGGACAGGAACACGATGCCCGGCAGCGAGGCCGGCACGGTCGCCTTCAGGCAACGCAGCGTAGCCTCGGCCACTTCCTCGACACCGGCCTGCTCCGGGCAGTCCTTGCCGGAAATGACCATGCTGGCCTTCAGGATGGTGCCTTCCAGCAGCACGTTGTGCTCGTACAGCGCGGCGAACAGCGAACGCAGCGTGGCCTCGGTGACTTCGTAGCACACGTCGATGTCGTGGTTGCCATCGATCAGGATTTCCGGCTCCACCATCGGCACCAGGCCGGCTTCCTGGCACAGCGCGGCATAGCGGGCCAGCGCATGGCAGTTGGATTCGATGCAGGTGCCGCTCGGGTTCTCGTCGGAAATCGCGATCACCGCGCGCCACTTGGCGAACTTGGCACCCAGCCCGGCATATTCCTTCAGACGCGGACGCAGGCCGTCCAGACCCTCGGTGACGACATCGCCCGGGAAGCCGGCCAGCGGCACCGGCCCCTTGTCGACCTTGATGCCCGGCAGGATGCCGGCATCGGCCATGACCTTGGTGAACGGCACGCCGGTACGGGTGGACTGGCGCAGGGTTTCGTCGAACAGGATCGCGCCGGAGATGTAGTCCGACAACTTCGGCGTGGTCAGCAGCATCTCGCGGTAGGCGCGGCGGTTTTCCTCGGTGGACTCGACCCCCACCGCATCAAAGCGCTTCTTGATGGTGTTGTTGGATTCGTCGATCGCGATGATGCCCTTGCCCGGCGCCACCATGGCCTGGGCGATGTCTTCCAGTTGCTCGATACTCATCAGAATGCTCCGGTGCTGGCGGCAGGGCCGCGGGTTGGGCCGCGATGCGGCTAGCCGCGCATTATAGCCGTTGGCACAGCAACTTAGGCGCTGATGGCAGCCAATCTGAACCGCAATTCATGCAGCCCGCGCCAGCGCCTGCCCGCAACGCCTGCGGGGCGGAAATGGTGCCGTCGTGGTTCCAGCCGGGCGCTCAGACCACCGGCACCAGCCACAGCGAGAGCGAAGCCAGTCCAACGCCGATGCCGGTGGCGGCGAGCACATCGCTGGGATAGTGCAGGCCCAGCACCACGCGCGAGGCTGCGACCAGCACGCAGAACGGCAGCAGCACCCAGGCCAGCAGCGGATACCATGCCAGCGCCACACCGGTGAAGGCGACCGCATGCAGGGTATGGCCGGAGGGGAAGCTGAATTCATCCAACGGCCGCACCAACGCGAGGATGCGCGCGTCCGAGGCGCAGGGACGCGGGCGCCGGGTCCAGCGTTTCATCACGCGATACAGCAGCAGCGCCGCGACCCCGGTGGCGGCCATGTGGGCGCTGGCATGCAGTCCGTTCCAGCCGTCGAACAGGATCATCCCCAGCATCAGCGCGTACCAGAACACGCCGTCGCCCAGGCAACTGATCGCGGCAAATCCGGGCCGCACCCAGCGGCGCATGCCCCAGCGGTTGCACGCCAGGCACCAGCCGGCCTCACGCCGTTTCCACATCCCGATCACGTTGCTCATGCCAACCCCTTCAACGCCAGCCCGGACAACAGGGCGGAAAAGTCCTCGCAGACCTGCTGCGGCTGCATCGGCACGATCGCCGCGCGTGCCGCCTGCCCCATGCGGCGGCGCAGTTCCGGATCGGCCGCGACCTGGCAGGCGGCTGCGATGAAGCCGGCCTCGTCGCCGCATTCCACCGCGCGGCCGTGTTCGCCATCGCGCAGCACCTCGCGCGCGGCGCCGTAGTTGTAGGCGACCGTGGCGATGCCGCTGGCCATCGCTTCCAGGGTGACGTTGCCGAAGGTTTCGCTCAGGCTCGGGAACAGGAAGATGTCGGCACTGGCGAAGTGTTCGGCCAGCTCCTGGCCACGCAGCATGCCGGTGAACACGATGTCCGGGTTCGCCGCCTCCAGCGCCGCGCGCGAGGGGCCGTCGCCGACCATCACCATGCGCGTGGCCGGCTGTTGCGCCTTGATTTCACGGTAGGCGCAGATCGCCAGATCCAGGTTCTTCTCCGGCGCCACGCGCCCGACATGGATCAGCACCGGAGCGTCGCTGCCTTCCGGCAGCCAGCGTGCGCGCAGTGCGGCATTGCGGCAGGCCGGATTGAAGGCCCCGGCATCGACCGCACGCGACAGCTGCACCACGCTCTGGAAACCACGCGCCAGCAGATCGCGTGCCAGTTCCCGGGTCGGCACCAGGGTCACATCACTCTGGTTGTGGAACCAGCGCAGCCAGCCGAACGCGACCGGCGCCAGCAGGCCCAGACCGTAGCGGCCCATGTACTGGTCAAAGCGGGTGTGGAAGCCGGTAGCGACCGGAATCCCGAGATGGCGCGCGGCATTCAGCGCGGACCAGCCGAGCGGGCCTTCGGTGGCGATGTAGATCGCGTCCGGGCGGGCCGCTTCCCAGCGCTGGCGAAGGCGGCGCCCGGCAGGCCAACCGAAGCGCAGGCCCGGGTAATACGGCAGCGCCGCGCCGGACAGGCGCAGTTCGTCGCCGCTGCTTTCACCTGGCCCGCTTTCACCTGGCATCTCATCGCGGTGCGCCGGGCGCACCACATCCACCCGCGCGCCCATCTCGCGCAGGCCCACCGCCAGATTGTGGACGGTCAGGGCCACGCCGTTGATTTCGGGTGGATAGGTCTCGGTAACCAGTGCGACGTGCATGCCCGTCTCCCAACAGGATGACAGCATGCTCGGCAACGCCGATGGCGCCACCGTTACGCGCAGATGACATCCTGATGAAAGCGGCGCCGCCGGCCGTCCCGGTTCAGAGCCGGCCCAGACCCTCGGCCGCGCCGCCGACACCCACGGTCAGCAGACGCAAGGTATTGGTCGAACCCAGATGACCCATATGGTCGCCGCTGGTGATCAGCACGCGATCGCCTTCGCTCAGAAGACCGCGCCGGTAGAGTTCGGCCACTGCATCGCGTGCGGCCTTGCGCGGCGGATCATCGTAGCTGTCAAATTCGACCGGCCAGGCGCCACGCATCATCGCCATGCGGCGCCGCGCCGGCGCATGGCGCGAGAGCCCGTAGACCGGCGCGGTAGAGCGGAAGCGGGTCAGGTGGCGCACCGTGGCGCCGGATTCGGTCAATGCCAGGATCGCGCGCACGTCGATGTGCTTGGTCAGGTACATCGAGGCCAGCGCGATGGCCTGGTCGCTGTGTTGCAGATGGCGTGGCGCGGCTTCGAAATCGGTGTTGTGCTCGAACTGGCGCTCTGCCCCCAGGCAGATGCGCAGCATCGCTTCGACCGCCTTGAGCGGATAGCTGCCGGCGGCGGTTTCGGCGCTGAGCATCACCGCATCGGTGCCGTCGATCACGGCATTGGCCACGTCCAGCACTTCGGCCCGGGTCGGGATCGGCGATTCGACCATGGATTGCAACATCTGAGTGGCGGTGATGACCACGCGCCCGCGCGCCAGCGATTCGCGGATGATCTTCTTCTGCAGGCCGGGCAGTTCGGCATCGCCGATCTCCACACCCAGATCGCCGCGCGCCACCATCACCACATCGCTGGCGTCAATGATCTCGCCCAGCGCGTCGATCGCCTCGGCGCGTTCGATCTTGGCCACCAGATAAGCATCGCTGCCGGCCTCGCGCGCCAGCCGGCGGGCCTGTTCAATATCGGCCGCACTGCGGCAGAACGACACCGCGAGAAAATCCACATTCAGCTCGGCCGCCAGGCGGATGTCCTCGCGGTCCTTGTCGCTGAGCGCATCCAGCGAGAGGCCGCCGCCGAGCCGGTTCAGCCCCTTGCGATCGGACAGGAAGCCGTCGTTGAGCACCGTGGTGCGGATGGTGTCGCCTTCGACCGCCTCCACCCGCAACGACACCATGCCGTCATCGAGCAGCAGCACATCGCCCGCCGCCACGTCATCGACCAGCCCCAGATACGAGACACCAACGCCGGTGGCATCGCCCGGCGGCGCGTCCTCGCGCGCATGCAGGGCGAAGGGTTCACCGGCCTTCAGCGCGACCTTGCCGATCGCGAAGCGCTCGATCCTGATTTTCGGCCCCTGCAGATCGCCCAGGATGCCGACCTCACGCCCGGCGGCCTGCGCCGCGGCCCGCACGCGCTCCACCCGGGCGGCGTGATCGGCCGCGCTGCCGTGGGAAAAGTTCAGCCGCACCACGTCCACGCCGGCGGCGATGATCGCTTCCAGCACGCCCGGCGCGTCGGTGGCCGGGCCCAGCGTGGCGAGGATCCGGGTGCGTCGCAGTTGTCCACTCATCTTGCGTCTGTGCTCTTGTTGTCATGTCGAACCCGTCACGCTAGCACTTTGCCCGGCACCCCGGCAGACC